>JAEEGL012569002.1_pt1 | contig 16152 bp, 7 predicted proteins | sample 9134231 | NCBI WGS metagenome assembly JAEEGL01 (sample SAMN16246548, study PRJNA631951) | gut metagenome | biome: gut microbiome; feature: rumen; material: fiber-attached | host: Bos | place: Iran: Karaj | collected 2018-10
GTTGGAGGTACGTCGGAGATGTAGCATATGCCCCTTATGGAATGCCAGTCCTCGCCGTCGCGGAGCGCCTGGGCCAGCTGGAGCGTGGGCATCTCGCCCATGCCGTAGGTGATGATGTCGGCCTTGGAATCGAAGAGGATCGATCTCCTCAGACCGTCGGACCATGCGTCGTAGTGGGCGATCCTCCTGAGGCTAGCCTCGATGCCTCCCAGAACGATGGGTTTGCCCTTGATGAACTTCTTGATGAGGTTCGTGTAAGCGATGCACGCCCTGTCGGGACGGCGGTCGTTGACCCCTCCGGGGGTGAAGTCGTCGTCCTTACGGAACTTCCCGGTGGGAGCATAGTTTGCGACCATGGAATCCACGCATCCGGCCGATACGCCCCAGAAGAGGTTGGGCTCGCCCAGACGGGTGATGTCCTTGTCTGTTTCCAAATCAGGCTGCGCGATTGTACCCACGCGGAAACCGTTCTCGATCAGCCAGTGGCCGACCACGGCGGAGCCGTTGTAGGAGGAGTCGATATATGTATCGCCGGTAACGAGGATCACGTCAAGGGAATCCCAGCCCCTGGCCTGCACCTCCTCAATGGTCGTGGGTATGAACATCGAATCCCCGTTATCCTCTACGTATAAAAAGGTAGGTATTAACCGATTAAGGTTACATCGAAAAATGTAAAGAGATAAAGGTGAGAGAAAAAACGTTAAGGTGTTTGGAAGGAGGGGTCAGACCCCTCCTTCATGCGGTCTCTCCGCCAGTCTTCCCGCCGATCTTGCCAGTCTTCACCAGTATGACAACGGTGCTGTGATGATCGTGGATGAGGTACAGACCGGAATCGGACGCACCGGCAAATGGTTCGGAATAGAGAACTTGGCGTCACCCCCGATATCATATCCATGGCCAAGGCCCTGGGAGCGGGTGTTCCCGTAGGCGCCATCGCAGCAAAGGAGGAGCTGGCCAAGGTCATGACCCCGGGTTCCCACGGTACCACCTTCGGCGGGAACCCCCTGGTGACTGCCTCGGTGTACACGACCATCGGCATCATGAAGGAGGAGAAGCTGGTGGACAACTCCCGCGATACTGGAGCCTATCTCAAGCAGCAGATCCAATCCATCGACTCCGATGAGATAACGGCTGTGCGCGGATACGGGCTCATGGTGGGTGCGGACATGAAATCCAAGGCGAACGACTTCAGAGTGCACTGCCTGAACAACGGCGTGCTGGTGAACGTGTGCCACGGAACGACCGTCCGCCCGATCCCTCCGCTCATCATGGAGAAGGAGCACTGCGACCGCTTCGTGTCGCTGATGAAGGGCTTCCTGAACGCCTGATCGTTCAGGGCCCAATCATATCTTTTTCAATCATCTGGCACATGTGTGCCCGATGTCTTCCGTTTTCATTTTTGTTCACTTTCAGTTAACGAAAATGATTGCTCGGTTTTTATGAACTCACATGGTGCTTAAGGAGACTAAGCGGGAGTTTCCCGCTTCGGCTACATTTATATAACATATAGCACGATTTTTTCTGCGGGGATGGGGCTGTTGACGGTGGTGTCGCTCCATGAATCGCGCGTTGAAGGTGTTGTCCCTGTGTCTGATGTTAGCCCTAGTGGCTACTGTACTTTTGAATGTCCCGTCCGATGACGGTTTCGCTACCCCTGGTGATCATGCAGATCATGACGGGTGGACGGAAATAACCCAATCATATGTCGATACGAATGGTCTGCCGACCGATGCTGGAAATTACTATTTGGCAGAGAACATTAAGATAACGACCGGAAACTGGGCTCTGAACGGTGACGTCACACTGTGCCTCAACGGGTACGACATTTACGCGGACTCGAAAATCTCTCTGAGCATCAGCGGGAGCGAACTCACCGTCTGCGACTGCAATACCTCTGTCGTGCGTTACGGATACTGGGACGATTACACTTTCGTGATCGATAATGATGCTCCCGGCGAAGGCGTGAAGTATGTGGAGATGACGGGAGGGGCCATACGCACATCGATGAACGACTCTGCCGACGGGAACAGTACCCCCACCATTACCGTGAACTCCTCGCTCAACCTCACCAGCGGCAACGTCGTCGGAGGCATCAAGGTCTTCGGCAATCAGTCGGACGCCAGCATGCACATGTACGGAGGGGTCGTGACCGGTGCTTTCAGAACCACCGGCGAAACCGACAGCGGCGGAATAATGCTCAGGGCCTACACGTACAACGATAGCGATGCATCGGTGACCTTCGAGATGTCCGGAGGGACCGTGGCGCTCAACAAATCGAAATCGAACTGGGGCGGAGCGGGGATCTCGACATACGTTTGGGACAGGGCCTCGCACACATCCGTAATGGACATAACGATAACCGGAGGGACCATATGCGACAACGAACAGCTGACCGGCGGAGGCGGAGGCGGTATCAGCCTGAATAACTATTCTGCTGTCCAATTCTCGATCTCGGGAGCGACGATCAGCGGGAACACGAGCGACACAGCAGGCGGAGGGGGAATCTATGTGGGGGCTAAAGCATCAGGTTCCATCTCAGATTGTACGATCTCGGACAACACCTCAACCGGTTCGGGCGGAGGCATATGCAATACGAGTGCCAACTTATCCGTCAGCGATGTGACGATTTCCGGTAACACCGGACTCATAGGAGGCGGAGTATTCAACTCAGGACAGGGATTCGTTCTCAACGACTCGGTGGTTTCTGGAAACCACGCCACCATCCAAACGAGCAGTAATGAAAACGGCGGCGGAGGAATCTACACATCCAAAGAGATGTCCACGAACTCTGAGATCAGCGGGAACACCGCGGTGAACGGAGCAGGCGTTTTCCTGAATGCTTGCCGGTTGAACCTCGGTAACGGCACATACATCCATGACAACGAGTCCTCTGGAACCAACGTGCAGTCGAGTAACGTGAAATCGGGAGCGATAACGCCCTACGGCGACGCCTCCGCCATTTCGATGAGCGGTCGCGTCCGTATCACAGACAACACTTACGCGGGCAATGCCAGGAACCTCCTGATCGGCGCCAACCCCGTCGAGGTCACCGGCGCCCTGAAAGTCGGCGACGATATGTCCGAGATAGCCCTCACGTGGAACGATTCCGCCATGCTTACGCACGTGTTCGGAACCACCGGATGGGGAGAACACAACGAAGGCGAATCGGTCACTGATTATTTCACGCCCGATAGCGACTCGATAGTGATATCGTCTCTCGCCGTCAACGGATACGATGAGGTGGCATTCAAGACGATAGCCCCCTACTCCATCACCAATCCCGTAGGTTCGCTCACCTACAACGATACGCAACCCACCCATTACATTTACTACAAAGCAATCGTAACCGGGCCCGGACTGACGTACAGCGATTTTAACACGTACACCACCTCGTACCTAGTGGAGGAAGGTGTACCCGTTCCGCTGGTGGTACTGGGTTCTTCGTTCTTCAGTTCCAGCCCAGTCCAATTCAAACTCACTGTGATCGAAGATGTCACACAGGCCACGGATTACACGGTCAGATCCGTACTGGATATGCCCGCTGCCGTCAACGGTACAAAGTTCAATCAGGGCTGGTACGCCGTATCCAACGACATAGTCGTCACCGTCAACAAAGCGGAATCCACCTGCACCGCCCCTGTGGCGGCCACCAACCTCGTGTACACGGAGGACCAGGGCGAACCTGTCTCCCAGCAGCTCCTCGCCACGCCCGCCACCACATCAGACGGGGAGATGATGTACAGTATCAACGGAGGCGAAGTGTGGACTCTGTATACGCCCACCGCATCCGAACCGGGCACATACACAATCAGTTACAAAGTGCTCGGGGACAGCAACCACAACGATTCCGCCGTCAGGACCGTGAGCTGCACCATCGCAAAGGCTACCGTTGACTGGCCGGATGAGGAGCACATCACCACGGTGACGTACAACGGCGAGGAGCGCACCGATACGGTCGCGGAGACCGCTCTCTACTTGGTGTCGCAACACGCAGTGGGCACCGATGCCGGGAGCTACAACGGAACGCTCACGCTGAAGGACCCCGACCACTACAAGTGGGAGGACACCGATGCGGCAGCTAAGGAGGGGGTGCTCCTCGTCATCGAGCGCGCGGTGATCGCGGAACCGATCGAATGCGAGATCGAGCTCCTCACCATAACCGAGAGCTTCCATGAATTCACCATCACCCTGCAGGACGTCTTCGGAGCAGCTCAGATACCGGACGGTTCCGAATTCACGAGCAACCCCGTACGCGTCGGAGGGGATGATTATTTCGTCTACCTCTTGAAGAAAAACGCATCGACGCTCGGATACGAGCTGGAAGAGATAGGCACCAGCGACATCCTCACCGAGGCGTTTAGAATCTCGATCGTCTCCACGAACTACGAGATGACGGGAGAGATAACGTTCTCCACCTATCGTGTGGCATACTTCGACCCCGTCATCCCCGGACACACTGAATTCTATGTCTGGGCGGATCCGCAGCTCGACGAGTACATGTCAGACAACGATTTCATCGATATGGGCGCGGAATTTGCCGGCTGGTACACAGATCCGGTGTTAGGGGAGGAGCTCGCCGATGTAAGGGATGCGGATCCAAGCCAGGATTACTATGCGCACTGGGCCATCGACGGGGACCTCATTATCACGCATTCCCTAGAACTGGACGTTCTGGAGAGCTTTGATCTCGGGACGGTCTCATGGGACAGCGTTAACAAGAGACTCGTCCTCGACGGCTTGAACATGCAGGATCTGTTCCTTGATACCGATTTCTGCATCCAGCTTCCCGATGAAAGCATCATAACTGTCAGCGACGAATCCGTCAATTCTGTCGAGATAAATTCTGTCGAGAGTGCCTATAAATCCATCATTAAAGCGTGCGGCGACCTCTCCATTACAAGAGGAGGAAGGCTGGATCTGATTGGTGACAACACATGTACAGGAATCGAGATAGTCTATGACGACCACGTCCTGACCATATCCGAGGCGGACCTTCGCATCACGGCTGGCATGGGAATCGTCGCCAGTAGCTTCCCGACTGCAGGCGTTACGGCCAATATCGATTCGGGATCGGTGACAATCTATGTCGAGGACTCCGATCAGTTCGAAGACTGTTCTTCGGGTTTCAACAAGATCAAGGAGATGACCGTCGGCAGCAATGCGTCGGTGACCATCAGTTCTGACCCCGACGGGACCTACGACACCTGCGGCCTCAACAATTTCAGGAACGTCTACATCTACGGGAACCTCACGACAACCATGGTCGACTTTGTCATCTGCAGCGATGCATATGGCGATTCGTCGGTCACCATGGCCGCCGGCAGCGAAGTCACGATATCAAATGCCGAAGAGGCCGTCGAAATAACCGGGGACCTCAATGTCAACGGAAAACTGGATATCACGAACAGTTACGTGGGCATAATTTGTTCTTCACTGACTGCGGAGTGCGATACGATCCGCGTCGAATCCATCGGAGATACGGTCCTCGCGACCGAAGTTCTGCTACATTCCGGAACAGTATTATTCGATACGGTCGAAGGGACGGCCATAAGCACCAGCAACAACCTTTCCATAACCGGGGCGGACGTGACTGTCATCAGCTCGTTACAGGATCCCGGTTACTGGACAATCGCAGTCGACGGAAGGTTCCAGATCGACGGTGGGGAACTCACCGTGTCTTCGAAATGCAACGGTCTGTACGCATACGATGCAACGTTTGACGAGGGGACTGTCACTATAGAGGCCCTCTTCACGGGAATCGCGATCGACGGCGAGGCACTGGTCGTCACCAACGACATGAACATCCTCGTATCGTCCCTAATCGCTACGGCCATGACGGCTGAAGGGTCCCTGATCGTCAGTAACGGTTACCTGGAACTCGCGGGAGTCACAGCGATGGCTGTCCAAGGGGCACTGGAGATAAGGAGCGGTTACATCCAGTGTGCCGCGGACTGCGATGACGTGGATGCACAGGCGTTCTACGCGACTTCGCTTTCCATGACGGGTGGTACCCTGCAGGTCGAGACCACGACCAATTACGGGATCACAGCCAACACCAGTGCCACCTTCCGCGATTGTGTAGTCATCGTGGAATTCTCCACTCCCAGCGAATATAACTGGGCAATCAGTGCGGATACGGTATCCATTACGGATTCGTCGATAACCATCAAGGGCCGTGGAGGGATATCTTCCACCACCCTGACAGTGGGATCCGATGGACACATCGCAAACTACGAGAACGCCGGATACAGGCCCGAATCGGAGATCGTTCCGCTGACCCATGAGACCGGAATCTACAACATCGCCGGAGGGCAGATATACAGCTACCCGGAGGTCGAGGATGATGTGAGGATATCCTTCCACGACCATAACTGGTCTTTCGTGCTAGATAGTACCTCGGCCATCAATGCCACCTGTTCGGTGGAGAACGCCTGTCCGGAGGGCAACCATGCAACCGTAAGGATCATCGCGCCCACCGGGGACCTTCTCGCCGATGGATACACAGAGTTCCCCGCGGACCTGAGCAGGCCATCCATAGACGGGGTGCCGGCATATTCCCTGGTGTACTATTACAAGCTCACCGAGGGAGGCAACTACGAATCCACAGCGGACCTCACCAAGGCCGGGTTCTACAAGGCCGCCCTCACTCTGGGCGATGTGACCGCATACACCGAGTACAAGGTCTGCCAGTCCACCGAGGTGGAGATCGATACGCTCGGCGGAGTATACACCGCAGGCGCCCACCCCGCCCAGGCCACCATCACCGACCCCGTACAGGGCGCGGATGGTACCTTGCTCTACTTCTACACCGGACAAGGATATGCTTCATCCGAGGCCCCCGTGAATGCTGGGACCTACACCGTCACCGTATCGGTGCCGGACGGCAGCATATATGCGCTCTCCGGCGAGGTGACCGCGGAATTCACAATCAGTCCCAAGCAGGTCACCATATCGGGTGCGGAAGCCGAGGACAAGGTCTACGACGGGAACGCAACCGCCACGGTCACCGGGGATATGTCCGTGTCCGGTAAGATCGGAGAGGACGACGTCACCATCGTCATTGGAACGGCCGCATTCTCCAACGCTAACGTAGGGAACAACAAGGACGTGACATTCGCCGGCTTCTCGCTGGGTGGAACGGCCGCAGGAAACTACAGTCTGCCGAACCAGCCGGTCGCCGTACATGCCAACATCACGCCCAAGACGCTGACGCTCAGCGGCATCGCCGCTGAGAACAAGACCTATGACAGGACGACCGACGCCGTCGTCATCGACAACGGACAGCTGGTGGGCGTCGTCGAAGGTGACGATGTTGGTTACAACAGAGGCACCGCCGCATTCGCCGATAAGAACGTGGGTACCGGTAAGACCGTGACCTTCACTGGATTCGCCCTCACCGGCGCCCAGAAGGACAATTATCTGCTTTCCCAGCCCGCAGACGTTACCGCGAACATCACCGCAGTCTCGGTAACCATCATAGCCTCGTCATCCGACAAGGTCTACGACGGTACGCGCAACGCAGCAATCTCGAACAAGGACCTTGCGATAGTCGGTGTCCTGGACGGCGATACTGTGGAGATAGACCTGACCAACGCCGTAGCCACCTTCGATACCAAGGACGTCGGCGATAACAGGATCGTATCCTTCTCCGGATTCGCGATCAAGGGTGCCGATTCAGGCAACTACCTGCTCTCCGCCCAGCCTGCCGACGAGGAGGCCAATATCGAGGTGAAGGTAGTCGCATTGACTGGATACGGCGCTGCCGACAAGACCTACAACGGTACCACTGATGCGTCCCTCACCGGAACGGCAGATATGTCGTGGGTCTGCGGGGATGATGATGTGGCCGTGACCGTTGGAACAGTCGCATTCAACGACAGGAACGCGGGCGATTCCGTATCCGTCACCGCCGCGGGATTCTCGCTCACGGGCGAGGATGCCGGCAATTACGAACTCAGTGCACAGCCCACCATCGCCCCGGCGAAGATCTCCAAGAAGGAAGTCACCATCACCGGCCTTTCGGTAGAGGGTAAGACCTACGACGGCACAACCGCTGCGACCATCATCGGGAACGGGACCGTCGTGGGTGCTGTCGGACAGGAGTCCGTGCTGTTCAACGACGGTACCGCGGCATTCCAGTCTCCGAATGCGAACCCTGAGGCCGTAGCGACATTTACTGGATACGCCCTGATGGACAATCCCGTGAACGCCAACTATGTCCTGGCATCACAGCCGGCAGACGTCGTTGCGGCGATCTCACCCAAACAGGTGACCATCACCGGACTCGGTGCCGAGAACAAGACCTACGACGGTACAGCGAATGCGACCATAACCGGCAGCCCATCGATAGACGGAAAGGTAGGGAACGATGATGTCGGTATCGCGGTAGGCGGTACCGCAGCCTTCGCGGACAAGCATGCGGGTCTCAACAAACTGGTGACCTTCAGCGGATTCGCCATCACCGGTGAGGACAAGGACAACTATGTCCTGGCATCACAGCCTTCAGGCACCACTGCGAGCATTATCGCTCTGCACGTCCATGTCGAAGGTATCGGTGCCGCCGACAAGGTGTATGACGGAGGCATATTCGCGGAGATCACAGGAACAGCGATCGTCAGAGGATTCATCGCGAACGACAACGTCAGTCTCGACACGACCAACGCCCGCGCAATGTTCAACAACAAGAATGCCGGTGCGGACAAGGAAGTGTCCTTCGAGGGATATGCCCTTACCGGCAACGACTCCCCCAACTACGTGCTGGACGATGTGACGCCTGTATCCGCCTCGATAACCGTCAAGGATGTGACGATCGCCGGCCTGAACGTCAACAGCAGGGCCTACAACGGGTCTCAGGCTGCCGAAATCACAGGCAATGCCACCATCAACGGGAAGGCGCCCAACGACGACCTGTCGGTCATTGCAGGGACCGCATCCTTCGCTGACAAGAACGTCGGAACCGGAAAGACCGTAACGTTCTCCGGGTATGCGCTGGCAGGATCCGACAAGGACAACTACAACCTGACCGCACAGCCTGCCAGCGTCACGGCGAACATCACGCCCGCACCAGTAACGATCAGGGCCTCGTCATCCGACAAGATATATGACGGAACCCGCGATGCGGCCATATCGGACAAGGATCTGGCAATCATCGGCGTACTCAACGGCGAGACGGTCGAGATAGACCTGAGCAATGCCTCCGCATCATTCGATACCAAGAACGTGGGCGAGAACAGGATCGTGTCCTTCATGGGATTCGCAATCAAGGGTGCCGATGCGGGCAATTACGAGCTCTCCGATCAGCCTGCCGACGAGGAGGCGAACATCGAAGCGAAACCGGTCACCATCACCGGTCTGAGCGTCAGCAGCAAGGTGTATGACGGAACCGTAACGGCGACCATCACCGGTACCGCCGTGATCGACGGAAAGGTAACCGGTGATGATCTAACCGTAATCGATGGAACGGCATCGTTCGCCGACAGGAACTCGGGCCCGACCAAGGCAGTGACCTTCTCCGGATTCGCTCTGAGCGGAGCCGATAAGGATAATTACAGCCTGACTGCACAGCCCGCCGGAGTCACCTCCACGATCACCGCTAAACCGGTCACAATCTCCGGTCTGAATGCGGACAGCAGGACGTACAACGGCGGCGTGGACGCGAACATAACCGGTAACGGCATCATCGAAGGAAAGATCGCCAATGATGATCTGTCGTTCGTGACAGGCACCGCATACTTCTCCGACAAGAACATCGGAACGGGAAAGACGGTAACGTTCCAGGGATTCGCTCTGAGCGGAGCCGATAAGGACAACTATGATCTGACCGCACAGCCTGCTAGCGTCACCGCCGACATCACACCGATAATGGTGACCATCAGGGCATCCACTTCCGACAAGGTCTACGACGGAACCAGAGCTGCAACCATCTCCGACAAGGACCTCGCGATCATCGGTGTCCTGAACGGGGAGACCGTCGAGATAGACCTTAGCAATGCCTCGGCCTCGTTCTCCGACAAGAATGTGGGCGTCAATAAGGTAGTCACCTTCAGCGGATTCGCCATCAAGGGTGCCGATGCAGGAAACTACGTGCTCTCCGTCCAGCCTGCTGCTGAGGAGGCGAACATCGAGGTCAAGCCCGTCACCATATCGGGAGTCGGTTCCTCGGACAAGGTGTACGACGGAAACGCATCCGCGCAGGTTACCGGCACCGCCGCCATCGACGGAATGGTCTCAGGAGACGACCTCTCATTCACCGCAGGAACCGCGGCATTCTCCGACAAGAACGCAGGAACGGGAAAGACGGTGACGTTCAGCGGATATGCCCTCACAGGCAACGATAAGGACAATTACGCCCTCACACAGCCTGCCAGCGTCACCGCCGACATCACGCCCGCATCACTCTCGGTGAGCGGAATATCCGCCGAATCCAAGACCTACGACGGAACGGTGACTGCCACGGTTACCGGACAGGGCACACTGAACGGTGTGATCGGCAACGATACCGTATCCCTCGTCAGCGGAACCGCTGCATTCGAGTCCGCATCCGTTGGTAGCGAGAAGACGGTGAACTTCTCCGGATTCTCCTTGAACGGTGCCGATAAGGTCAACTATGACCTTACCCAGCCTCCGTCGGTCAAGGCTAACGTTACTGCTGCCGGACTTACGGCGACATACGTGAGCGAATCCATAGACTGCGTGAGCACGCCGGCATTGGCGGTCAACGTGACCGGATTCGTGAACGGGGAGACCGCACAGACCGCTGCCGGGTACAGGGCTCCCGCCGTCACAGGTTCCGCCGCAATCGGCCAATGGGTGCTTGTGCCCTCCGGAGGATCCGCGGACAACTACGTGTTCGAATACGTATCCGGGACCCTCACGGTTCAGCATGGAAGCCTCGAGCAGAAGACCGGAACGGTGACGTATTACGAGTGCGGACACTGCCACAAGACCTTCATCAACGCGACCGGGACCGTCGAGTACACCCCGTCCACCGACAACACGGTGGACATCGACAGCACCATCAACGGCTCGGAGGTCTCCGACAGTGCCGCGCAGGAGGTGCTCGATTCTATCACCGAGATCGAGAGCGCTTCGCCCGATGCGGAGGTGAAGGCAAACTTCACCACCAAGGACTCCGAATCCATCGGCGTGTCCGCGGACATAGCGAAGCAAATCGCCGAGAAGGGCGCTACGGTCGTGATGAACACCAAGGGCATGAACGTGGAGATCCCCGCTAGCCTGATGAAGAACATCCCCTCCACCAGCGGGGAGTTCAGCGTCTCCGGTACGGTGACCACCGATGTCCGGGAGGACATGAAGCAGTACATCACTGACGGCACCATCGTCGTTGATGTCAAGCTGTCGGTCAACGGCCAGAGCTGGAGCGACTTCGGCAGCGACAAAGTGAAGATCACCGTCCCCTACACCCTCAAGGAGGGAGAGAGCGCCGATTCGATCCGCGTCGTATGCCTGTCAGGGACCGAGCCGGAGTACTTCGATGCCGAATACGACGCTGCGACCTCCACGGTGTCTTTCTACACCAGCCACTGCTCGCAGTTCGCCGTGGTCCCCAAGGAGTCGTCGTCCGGCGGAGTGAACGTCTTCCTCATAGTGGGAATCGTCGTCGTCCTTCTCGCTGTCGCGGGTGCTGCGGTGTTCTTCATCATTAAGAAGAAGGGTGCCGGAGCTGCATGAAACACCAGGGTGCGTAAGCACCCTGGCACTTTCACTTTTTTGTTCGATTCAAAGTACGAAAGACGGTTATCGATGCTTAATCTGACGAACTGTCCATCGACCGACTCGGCACAATCATCCATTCATGGCATCCATTATAAACTCCTGTTAAGATTTCTTTTTATGAACTCCAACGTTCTGAACGGAGGCATCCGGTTCCGCACCGGTTGTCCGATTGCGATCGCAGCCATTGTTCTGGTGGCGGCCTTCGTCCTCATGTGCACGGGATTCGCCGACGATTCCGATGCGGCGGGCGGCATCATCCCCAATACGAACATCACCTGGGAGACGAAGGGCGATACCCTCACCGTTACCGGTCCCGCCGGCGGTCAGGCCATGCCGGAATACGACGAAAACCCGAACCAGCCGTGGTCCATGGACGGCATAAAGAAGATAGTCATTGGCGACGGCATCACACGTGTAGGGCGTTCCACCTTCGAGAACTGCTCCGGCGTGGAACAGATCTCATTCGGCAAAGATCTGAGTGAGATAGGCGACAGCGCATTCAGCAACACCGGCATCACGGAACTCACCCTCCCCGGAAACGTAACGACGTTGGAACAGCTCGCTTTCGGCTACTGCAAGTCCCTCAAGACCGCACAGCTGGGGGACGGTCTGCAGAACATCGGTTTCTTCGCATTCATGGGCTGTGAGAACATGGAGAGCGTGAACATACCTGCCTCCGTCACGACGATTGATGACGATGCGTTCACGGACTGTCTACACCTACACCATGTCGATTGGTACGCGTCATTTACCAAAAGCAAATCCGATCACGTCTTCACCTATAGCTCGACGGACCCCGACGGATTCAGCATGTACTGCGGTCCGGGCTCCGTGATGACGGACGGAATACTGACGGCTGCGATCGTCAACGAGCTCGTTTTCGACGGGAAAGAGATCAGGAGCAATGCGTTCGACAAAAATAGCTGCTTTGATCTTAATATAATCGTATTCGGCGATAACCTGGAATCGATAGCCGGCGATGCGTTCGGCGACTATACCTTCCACGACGAGAAAGGGAGTGCGATAGATCCCACCGTCGATAACCTCAAAGGAAAAACCTTCGTGGCCAAGGGATGGCATAACTTCTATCCCGAGAAATACACCGTCGACGACGTCGAAGATGACGAATCCCTGAAGAACATGGAGATCGCGCTTGCAGTATGCGTGGCGGTGATCGCGTTCGGACTCGTGATCTCCTTCGCCAGGAGAAAGTAAACCCATTAAGGGGCATCCGCCCCTTCCATTTTTCCAATCTGGATCTTACTGACTTTAACAGTTCATACTGACCAGAGGGCTTTGTAGCCGATCCTCACCAGGATAACTAGGATTAGAGCTTCTTCTCCATAACGAAATCGTCCATGACGTATCCGTTCCCGATGTCCGCCACCTGCGTACGGACGGTCACGAATCCGTTCCTCTCGTAGGCCCTTACCGCGATGGAATTGTTCCTGTTGACCGTGAGGTATGCTGAACCAAAACCCTCGCGCTGGCACAGTTCGAAGATGAGCTTCAGGGCCTGCGATCCGAGTCCCTTCCCGCGGCACTCCTTCCTCAGGTACAGTTTGCTTAAGAACAGCCTGTCGCCCTCGGGGACCAGTGCGGTATATCCGACCGCGGTACCGTCATCGACCAGGAAATAGTACCTGTATCCCTTCCCCGAGACCTGCTCCCTCATGGCATGCTCCGACTGGAACATGTCCACCATGTAGTCGATCTGCCCTTCGGACAGTATGCACGGGAAGTACTCGTGCCATATCTCTGATGCCAGCGATGCCAGTTCTGGAATGTCGGAGGACGATACCGGCCTGAGGCTCAGCATCTCCTGATCTCCTTCGTGAGATCGAACAGCCCCGCCTCGAAGTTGACGCCGTACTTCACATCGGTCTTGGCGTCGTAGGTCCTCATGATGCTCCCGACCGTGTAATCGACGGCGATGGAGGCGGAGTCCTCCAGGGACCTGCCGTTCATCACCGCCGCGACCAAAGCGGAGGCGAACACGTCGCCGGTGCCGTGGTAGTATCCGGGGATGACGTCCCTGAAGCAGTAGCTTGTCTTCGTGGTTGCGGAATCGTATGTCGCCGCACCGAGCTTGCCCTCTTCGAAGTACACTCCCGTGAGAACGACCTTCTTCGCGCCCATGGCGCAGAGGTCCTTCATCAGGCCGATGATGTAATCGGGGGTGTAAGGTCCCTCCCTGTACTCCCTTCCGAGCATGAAGCATGCCTCGGTGATGTTCGGGACCACGATGTCCGCGATGGCGCACAGGCTACCCATGTCCTTGGCGAATGCCATGTCGAAGATGGGATACATCTTGCCGTTGTCGGCCATTGCCGGATCTACGACGACCACGGTATCATCCTTCCTCAGTCTCCCGATGGTGGACTTGACGATCTCGATCTGTTCCTTGGAGCCAAGGAATCCGGTGTAGATGGAGTCGAATCCCAGTCCGAGGGTCATCCAGTGGTCCACGATGGGGACGATGTCCTCGGTCATGTCCCTGTACGTGTATCCGGTGAATCCGCCGGTGTGCGTTGACAGCACGGCGGTGGGGATGACGCTGCATTCCACGCCGGTGGCGGAGATTATCGGTAATGCTACAGTCAGGGAGCATCTCCCTACGCAGGAGATGTCGTGGATCGCGAGGACGCGCTTCTGGTCGGCCATGTTTGCAGAATTCTGCATCATGTATAAAACATTAAAGGGAAAGGGATTCAGGGAATCGGATGCCCGATGATACGGGTCGGACGGCTTAGACGATTCGGGCCTTCATCCTGTCCAGCGCTTCCTGCGCCAGATCGAATCCCTGCTCGGCGGCCCTCGAATAGTAATCTTCAGCCTTCGCAAGGTCCTTCTCCACGTAGACGCCGTGCTCGTACATCCAGCCCATGTAGAACTGGACGGCGTACTGCCCGGCGTCCGCGCCGAACTCGCATTCCTCGAGGACGTTCTGCTGCGATGCCATCCTGAAGTACCTCTGTGCAGCTTTGTCATCCTTCTCCACGCCTATACCCTCGGTGTGCAGCCTGCCCATCTCGAACAGGGCGAATCCGCACCTCTGGTTCGCGGAGAGCTTCAGATACTTCACCGCGTCGGGTAAGGATACCTCGGTTCCGCGCCCGCAGAGGTACATCATTCCGAGGTTGTACTGGGCAACGGGGGTGTTGTTGGCTGCGGACAGTTTGGTCCACTTGAAGGCCTCGTCGTAGTTCTTCTCGACGCCGTATCCGCCGTCGTATGCCGCTCCGAGGTTGCACATGGCGAGGGGGTGTCCCTGCTCCGATGCCTTGAGGTTCCATTTGAAGGCCTCCTCGTTGTTGATCTCGGTACCGGCGCCGCGGAGGTACATGTTGGCCAGATTGAACTGGGCGTTGGGGTTGCCCTGCTCGGCGGATTTGGTGTACAGCTCGAGTGCCTTCTTGAAGTCGATCTCGACGCCGTTGCCCCACTCGTACATCGTGGCGAGGTTGTTCTGGGCGTTATTCTCCCCCTGTTCCGCGGCGAGGGTGTACCACTTCGCCGCCTCCTGATAGGACTGCTTCACGCCGTCGCCGTTCTCGTACCTGTATCCCAGGTCCGACTGGGCCTCCGCGTTGCCCTTCTTGGCTTCGTTCACGAGTTCCCTGATGGTGAGTTTGCGGCGCATCTGCATGATGACGGGTATGCGGTACTCGTCTTAAAGGACACTATGCGTCAATTGTTTATCACTGAACATTATATTTTTAATTTGAAAGATATGAAATTTATCTTAGAACATATGTTTGTTATCGTCAAACATTAAATACTACTATGTGAATGTATGTTCAGAGGTAAGTCGAATGGCTGACATTTACAAGGTAACGGAGGTCCTCTCGAAGGTCTTCCAGATATTATGCATGATCGCTGCGATCGCCACGCTCGTTGGCGGGATACTGCTGATCGCGGTTGACGATCCGGGACAGTACATCGAACCCGAGGACAGACTGGTGAACGTGTGCGGCATGGCCATCTACATCTACGAGCCCGTCGCGGAGAAGGCGGCGGATGCCATCGGTGCGTCGCTCATCGTATCCGCGGTACTGCTCGGACTGCTGACGATGATCTTCCGCAACGTGAACCTGATCGTCTGCACGTCCAAGGGCAAGACATGGTTCTCCAAGGGCGAGACACCCTTCCAGGACGACGTCGTCAGGATGGTCAGGGAGATCGGGATATTCATGATCTTCATGTACGTCGTGGGACTGGTAGGCACAAGCATCGTGGGACTGATCTGGGACAACGTGGAGACCAGCACAACGATGGTCATGCTCGTGATGGGCATAATCGTGATCTGCCTCTCGAAGATATTCGAGTACGGCAAGGGGCTCCAGGAGTCCGAGGACGGCCTCATATGACCGGCAGGATCGTGCTGCATCTGGACCGCATGATGGTCGAGAGGAA
>JAEEGL013992736.1_pt1 | contig 16151 bp, 14 predicted proteins | sample 9134231 | NCBI WGS metagenome assembly JAEEGL01 (sample SAMN16246548, study PRJNA631951) | gut metagenome | biome: gut microbiome; feature: rumen; material: fiber-attached | host: Bos | place: Iran: Karaj | collected 2018-10
CCCATCTTAAAAAGGTCATACTGGAAAAAGGTGGTGGCGGGATTATTCTGAACAGGGGAGTCTGTGATTTCCTGGACATAAACACAGATGAAATTTACAATTCCACCTGTTATGGAAACTGCAAGAATTGTGAGTATTGAGATGAAAAGTAAAATAAAGGCTGTAGATAAAACAGAATCGGATTCGGCCAGAGATTTTCGGAACATGCATACAATTCCTATTGAGGCGTATACGGTCAGAACATAAAGAAGAATAACTGCACTGGTATAGGATTCTATAAAGGCCATTGCTATTTGGGTAATTGTTGCGCAGATAATGGCGGGTAATGCTCCAAAAACAAAAGCTACTGTTATGCTTCCCAGAGTATCCATAAAAAAGGGCAGCTCCAGTACAACTTGAACAATATGTCTTGGAATAAGATTTAATGCGATACCCGCTAAGATTCCGATAAGTACTCTTATAAATAATTTGTTTTTCATATTCGTGTATGCTATAATAATTTTTGATGAAACCCTCTGTACATTTCAATTTACGGGAAAAATCCTTAAAAATCAATCGTTTTTTTCGTCATATTTGCTCATGTGCTTTTTTGTGCCTTTTTTTATGCTTTGTTACGGGATGTTCAAATCAGAATCAGATTTCAGAATTGTTTGATAAGTGGTGTGTTGTTGATGATGCAATTGCACAGCAAGCGCCAGATATTATGGACGAGCTTGAAATCTTTTTACACGATTATGATGATTTCAAATCAACGGCCTACTATAAAAATCTTTTGATTTCTGAAGATTATGGTTCTGCGCTTGTAAAATTGGATGAAGTAATACAAAAAGGTGATATAAATCAAATTCGTGCCGAAATGTTCAGGCTTGTACAGATGGATAATTTTTTAACTCATGAATCCAATCTGGAATACTTATTTCTTGTAGAAGGAATGCTGATTTTTAGCGTAATTATTTCAATTCTTCTATATATCATATTCAGGAATTATGAAAAACGAAAGAAAGAGGCTAAACAGCTTGGCATTTATTCAGATTTTATGATTAAGGGAATGGAATCTGAGCGCACAAGAATTTCAAAAGAGATTCACGACACAATTCTGCAAGATTTAAAAGTTCTTTCTCTTAAAGCCGAACTGCTTGATACCGATTCCGTGAAAGAAGAAAACCAGAAAGCAGAACTTAAAGCAGATTTGATTTCGCAAACGAACCTGTGTATTAAGAGGCTTCGATCTATCTGTAATAACCTTACTCCTGTTGAATTTAAAAATCAGAAGAAAAATACAAATGGTTTTATTATGGCACTTCAGAGTATGACTGAACAATTTACGGACAGAACTAAAACAAATTGTATTTTGAAAATTCAGGAGGAGCTTGATATTTCTTCTTTAACTTTGGAACAGACTATAAATATTTTCCGTATAATTCAGGAAGCTTTGAATAATGTAGAAAAACATGCAGAAGCAACAAATGTTTCTGTAATAATTACGAATAATCAGGATAGCAAAGGAGAACAGGTTCACAAGTTCCTTAAGATTTTTATTACAGATAATGGCAAGGGATTTGACAGCCGGATATTTCAGGATAATACTTTTTCATACGGTCATTTTGGACTTTATAACATGAAGGAACGTGCAAAAGATAGTGGGGCTGAAATTGAAATAATTTCAGAAAAAGGTGAAGGAACAGAAATAAAACTGGAGGTCCCTTTAAAATGAGTAATGAGATCTGTTCAGAGAAAACTCTTGTCCTTGTAGATGATCACGAGATGATTTTGCTTGGTCTTAAAAATTTTATAGAGTCAAAAAACAGCTGGAAAGTTACAGGTCTTGCAAAATCTATAGAAGCGGCAAAGTCTCTGTTACAGGATTTTTCTGATGACGGCAAGCTTCCACAAATCATAGTGATTGACATTGAGCTTGGGGAAGAAAACGGTTTTGACCTGGCGGTATATGTAAGAGACACTTTTCCTAACATAAAAATAATAATGTACACAATGCATGATGAAAGTGACTATGTCCTAAAATCAAGGCAGCTTAAAATAGACGGTTATATTTCAAAGGCATCTGCTTCGGAAGAATTTATAAAATGTCTGGATGAAGTGTATTCAGGAAAAGAGTATCTGGAAGGTCGTTTGGAGGAAGGGCAGGCGTTGATTGAAGAGGCTGTTGCTCTGCTTACAAAGCGCGAAGTTCTGATTTTCCGCGAAATGCTGAACGGTAAATCAAACATGGAAATAAGCCAAATCCTAAACCTTACAAAACATTCCGTTGAAGTCTACGCAACTACCATTTATGAAAAATTGTTCTGCAAAAGTCGCGCTGAACTTTTAAAAAAATACCGTTGAAAAAAAGTTTAAATCTGTGATAAGATTTTACTATGAGAACAGCAACAATTAAACGCGAGACGGGCGAAACACAAATTGAACTCACTTTGAATCTTGATGGAACAGGCAAGTGCGATGTTAAAAATCCAATTGGCTTTTTTGACCACATGCTGCGCTCGTTCTGTAAACACGGACTTTTTGACCTTACCGGTACTATTAAAGGCGACCTTAATGTTGACCAACACCACACAATCGAAGACACTGGAATTGTGCTTGGCGAATGCTTTAAGAAGGCGCTTGGGGATTGTGCCGGCATTTACCGTGCAGGATTTTTTATTTACCCTATGGATGAGTCTCTTGTTCAGGCTGCAGTTGATTTTGGCGGCCGTGCATATCTTGTAAACGACGCTAAACTCACTGGAGTTCCTCTTGTTTCAATTGGAGCAGACGGAAAAGAAGCTTCCTTCCAGACTGACTGCTTTGAAGATTTCTGGCAGGGATTTGTGAATGCTGCTCAGTGCAATTTACACATAGATACAATTCGTGGTCGCAGTGATCACCACAAAATTGAAGCGGCATTCAAAGCTGTTAGCCGCGCAATCCGCGAAGCAGTAAGCATTGACGAACGCCGCGGTGGTGCAATTCCTTCGACAAAAGGCGTGCTGGTGTAGCGTGCTTCGACAGGCTCAGCAACCACAGCGGTGGGGTCCCTGAGCCTGTCGAAGGGCGCCTGTTATAAGGATATTTATGGACGACATAATCATTTATACAGACGGCGGATGCTCTGGTAACCCTGGTCCTGGTGGCTGGGGTATTGTTGTTGTTGCTGATGGAGTTGTAAAGCAGCTTAGCGGCGGCGACCCGATGACTACGAACAACAAGATGGAGCTTAGTGCGGCAATTGCAGCGCTTTCTGTTGTAAAAAATACTCCTGCTTTTGCGGGGCGGCATATTACCGTAAACATCGACAGTCAGTATGTAAAAAACGGAATAACTCAATGGATTCACAGCTGGAAGGCAAAGGGCTGGAAAACCGCCGACAAAAAGCCTGTAAAAAATCAGGAGCTTTGGGTTCAGCTGGACGAGCTCAACGCTGCACTCGACGTAACCTGGAACTGGGTCAAAGGGCATGCAGGCATTGAATATAATGAGCTGTGCGATAGCCTGTGTCAGGCAGAAATCAAAAAATTTAAATGAGATCCCCGGGTCAAGCCCGAGGATGACATTGTCATTGTCGGGCTTGACCCGACAATCTTTTTGTAAATTTTCCAATTTTCACCTAAAATTTTTGTAACAACTCCACTTTTTTTTCCATACTATATATATGAGAAAAATCATTTTACTTTTATTACTCGTTTTGACGGGGCTGGTGGCATTGGGGGCGTGCCAGCTGGCGGCACATGATGAAACCATTGAGTTTGAGCTTCCCTTGTGGCCGGAATATTTGCCGGAGCTGCAGGGGTGGGAGGTGGAGGTGAGGGAAGCAAATGGAGTGGCCCTTCGACAGGCTCAGGGACCGCAGAGACCGCAGACTAAAACAATCTCTCTTCGGGTGGACAAGAACAGGCCTTGCTGCATAATTGCAACGCCGGTTACTCAAAATCAGTTTTTTAAGCCTGCGGGAACAATTTATCCTTATTCAACTTCGATTACCTGGAGCGGTGGTTATGCTGCAATGCTTTACAAAACAATTTCAACTGCTGCAAATCAAAGCGGGTACACGGCAGATTATATAGAAGATTATCTTTCTTCCTTTAATTGGGGCAAGCTTTTGGAAACTCTGGAGCAAAAACAGGCAGACGCAGCGGCCGCCACAGAAGACTCCGCCTCTCCCTTTTACAATCCCTGGCTTTTAAACACTCAGGAAGTCCTTGAAGGAATTGCCTATAAAAATTTTTCTGCAACAAAGCTAAAACTTACGCAAACGGTAATCGTGCCTCTTGATTTTCAGGTTTTTTCGTCATATATTCCCGAAAATGAGTTTATGAATCAAAAAAATCAGCCGTATGTGACTGTAAAACTGAATGCGCCCCAGCTTTTTGCCCTTCGACTGGGCTCAGGGACCACAGATGCAACCTACACGCTTTTAATTTCTGCTTCATCTGCAAAAAATATATCACTTGAGTTTATTTCTATGCCGATACTTAAAGAAGAATTATGAAGAAATTTTTTAATGTAATGAATAAGTGTTTTCTGCTCACCTTAATTGTCCTGAACCTTATATGCTTTCTTTTCAGCGGTTGTAAAAAGAAAGATAAATCAAAAGACGGTCAGGAAATTGTGCAGATTGGAACTAAAAAAACAGATCACACCTGGTATTATTTTACGCAGGATGGTTTTGCTCAAATAGATAATCCGCGCAACGTTCCTTTAACAGGTTCATTTCCATATACCGAAGCAGTACGCATTTCGTCTGCAAATAACGGGATGGCCTCTGCGAACGGAACTGTAAAGGCATACGCTCTTGCAAATCGTCTTGGAGTTATCTGCTTTGAAGACGACAAAATTTCACTTGCAAAAGATGTAAATGTTTTTGCAGACAGAACGGCCGGCAATCTTGTTTTTATAGACGGCACGCCACTTTTTTCTGTTTATAAAAGCGCATTCTTTAACGACACAATTTCTTCTGCTGCATACAAAAACGACACGGGCTCTCATCTGTTCCTTGTTCAGTTTGATGATGTTTCAAAAATTTCATATCCTGTAATTAACTGCACGAACCTTACAGAAAATCCGGCTGCTGAGGTAACTGATTTTTACTGGGATGGAAACGATTGGTATTGCTGTATAAAATCGGTTTTAAACGATGGCGGAAAAACTGAGTTTTCTTATGTTTCGTTCCGACCTGCTTCGCCGCTTGTTTCAATTTCACCAATTTCGGCACAGGATTTGATAACTGTAAAAGAAACGACTGTTACAAAGTTCCGCGAAGTGATGAGTGTTAAACCGTATGTTCAGGCACCGGAACGAATTCAGAACATGCTAAAAGGTTTTGATAATACAATTCCTTTTGTAATAGAAGTAAAATCTGCAGCAGGCGCTTCGCCACGCATTTATGAAAATGAAATACCGGGAAGCTTTGAAACTGAGCTTAATGCAAAAGCAATTATTTCGCAAAGCTGGAGTGCAGCACTTTTTGAAGACGGCACGCTTTTTATAGAAGGCGCTTTACCCGGCAAGCATATTCTTCGCAGCGGAAAGCCTGTTGCAATACGACTTCCAAAGCTTGATGAAGGTTATGTTTATTCAGATTTTGTAATAAGCGGAACAATGCTTTATGCAGCGTGGGAAGAAACAGATTTTTACAAGGTTAGCCGCAGCGGATTTTTGAGCGTTGATTTGGAGTCGACCTTGTATAGCAAAATACGGTAATCTATATAAGATATGAAACGGTTTGTTTTATTTACAGCAGCAATCCTCTTTTTTGGAACTTCAGTTCTTTGTGCTCAGGAAACAACAAGTGAGCGCGATTATGTAGATGAAAAGAACATGACCGTTACCGAAGTAGAAGAGCTCATTCAGTCGCAGTCATTTATTAACAGGCTCGACTTTGTATTTGGTGTAGAACCGTTATTTTCAATAAACACTCATAAAAAAAATCAGGAAGGAAAATTTATAAGTGCTCCAACGCCAATTCATTTTCCGGTTTATATTGGTCTTTCAATTCCTAACTATACGCCAATTTCTTTTCAGCCGTCACTCAGATTTTTTCTTTCATATAATCTTGTTTATGACAAAATGGTGCTGCCTGCCGAAATTGAAAACAGAACGGGGCTTACCTTCAATTTCCTGTTAAATCTTCCTATTGTGTTTAAGCTTAATTATAAGAATAAATACAGCTGGAGTATTCTTGCAGGACTTGCGGGGCTTTTCCGTTTTGCAACAGTTCCTTTTAATGTTCCTGCGGAAAGTCAGGGAGCAACAGGCACTGTCCAGAGCGATGTTGATTACATGAACAGCTGGTTTTATGAAAACATCCGTTTCCTTTATGTTTCTGCTGCAATCGACTGGATGTTCTATTACGGAAAAACAAAATACGGTCCTGAATTTTCTGTATTCTTCCCAATTGCAACCTTTACCGACAAATCTGTTGACGGCCTGATGGTTGGCGTTGGCATAAAAGTTGAATTCTAATTACATTTTTTTAACTATTCCCCATTTTATATGTTATAATTTATAGAATGAAGTGCTGCAAAAAAGTTTTCTTACTGTCAATTCTCTTTATGGCAAGCTTAATCCCATGTTTTTCTCAAAACTCCGTGCTCGATTACGATTCGGCACTTGCATTTCAGACAGTTCCAGTTTACGAAGGTGTAGAAGAATTTTCTGCAAAAATCCAGACAATCAGGGAAGAAAAGGGAAGGGAGCCGCTTGGTCTTGTGCTTTGCGGTGGTTCTGCAAGAGCGTTCTGTCATGTTGGCGTTTTGAAGGCGCTTGAAGAAAATGATGTGGTGCCAGATTTTATTATTGCAAATTCCATGGGCGCCGTAATTGGAATGCTTTATGCCTACGGCTTTTCTCCGCAGAAAATTGAAGAAGTAATTTCGGAAATAAATATAAATTCGTTTTTTGAGCCTGTCTTTCCGGTTCACGGTGGCGTGCTTTCTGTAAGAAAATATGAAGCCTTTTTGAATCAGCTGCTTGGCGACGAATCTCACAGAATTGAAGATTGCGAAATTCCAATTCTTCTTTTGACTGAAGATTTATATACAAAACGACAGATCTGGCATTGCAGCGGTGACTTTGCAAAAATTATGGATGCTGCGTTTGCAATGAGTGTTTTTATGGAGCCTGTAGATTATACGCTTGAATGCGGTGAGCTTGCAGGCACAAAGGTTAAGCTCATAGACAGCGGTGCAATTGATATTGGTGGCCTTAAGGTTGCGCGTTCTTTTTCTGAAAACCTTATCATGTCTACGGCTTTTTATGATTCTGATCTTGATTACAATAATCCGATTGTAATTATTAACCGCACCATGTCTATTGGAAAGGAACGAATTGCCATAAAGGATATTCTTGATTTTCAACCTGTTTTAATTCGTAATGATGTTGAGCATTTTTCGTTTATGGATTTTCAAAAGTCGGAAGAAATTTCGCAGGCAGGTTATGATACTGCCGTTTCAATGATGGATCAGATTACTGAAGTTCCGCATGCCAAACTTTCTGAAGCAGGCTCCCTTCAAAAGCGCCGCGCCGTTACAGATAAGCTTGCAGACGAAGAGATTTTTAAAGTTGAACATGATTATCCGCCAAGAATTTCGGAGCCGTATTTTGGAATAAAGCTTTGGCCTGTTTTTAGAGTTGTAGATTTTCAAGACACCTATCTGTACGACCGTGACGGAATTGCGCTTGATGTATTCGTTGATACTCCTCATGCAATGTTCAAGTTAAGGGCTAATCAGCCGTTTTCGTTTGACGGAATTTGTACAGACCTCTTAGTTCAGTTTGACCCTGCTTATTCTATAAGCACTGAGCTTCTTGGCTCTTATAAGTTTGATTACAAGGATTTTAAAAACAGCAGCTTCTATGGTTTTGCGGGAATAAACTTGCGTCCGGCTTTTCTTCCTGCATGCTTTAAGTCTTTTATTTTTACAGGCGAGTGGGAAGGTAACTGGAAATTTGAATCTCAGAATTATCTTTTTACAACAGGCCTTAAAACTCTTTTTGGAAACGAAAACGATTCATATCTTTTCATAAAGCCTTATATTTTTGCGCAGGGTAATGACTTTAAGCAAAAGCCTCAGCACGGACTTGGCGGAGATGTTGAATCGTGTCTGAACTTTTTGCGTTTTGCAGGCGTGGGAGAATATCTTTACACAAAATACCTTTTTGATGATAAAAGCTTTGGTTTTAAAAACCGCAGTGAATTATATTTTATAAACAAGTCGCCTGACATTACATTTGCCGAAACTCTGATTTTACAGCAGATAAAAATTGGCGGGTATTATGAGTTTTCAAAATCGAAGGATTTTCTGCAGTGTGCAGGCGCATTCATTCGCGGAGACATTTCTGTTATAGGACTTTCCAACTTTATTCTGGAAGGCGGTTGCGGCTGGAACTTCGACACCCGCAAAGTCTACGGCAGTTTCAACTTAAAGTGCAGGATGTAATTAGTGCCTTACCTGCTCAAGCCCGCGCTTAAACTGTGGAATGCGTGCGCAAGTTACCGTATCAATTCCGCTTCTATCTCCACGCTTTAAGAAGTGATATGCAACCCCTGCAATCATAGCACCGTTGTCGCCGCAAAGCTTGAGTGGAGGGAAGATGCAGTTTAAGTCTGTTCTTTCGCCAAGCATTTCGCGCAGTCTTGAGTTTGCTGCAACACCACCACCGCAAACTACTGTTTTAAGTCCCGTGTCATCGGCAGCACGAAGTAATTTTCCAACAAGAGTTTTGATTGCAGTTTCCTGGAAGGCAGCACACATGTTTTCGGTAGAATGTTCGTAGCCCGGCTGCCAGAACAAATCACACTGATGAATTACTGCAGTTTTAAGTCCCGAAAACGAAACGTCATAACGATGAGTTTCTTCATCAAGCTTTGGAACAGGGAACTTTGCAGCTTTTGGGTCGCCTTTTTTTGCAAGGTTATCAATAATTACTCCGCCGGGGTAGCCAAGTCCGTAAAATTTTGCAACTTTATCAAACGCTTCGCCAACAGAATCATCAACTGTCGTGCCAAGAATTTCAAGATCATCAAAGCCGTTTACTTTACAGATAATGCTGTGGCCGCCACTTACCAAAAGTCCAAGGAACGGATATTCAACATCTGTCTGGAGCTGTGCTGCATAAAGGTGACCGAGCATGTGATTAATTGCAATGAAAGGTTTGTTTGTTGACCATGCAAGAGTTTTTCCAAATGTAAATCCAACAAGCAGCGAGCCCATGAGTCCCGGACGGTTTGTTGCAGCAATTGCATCAACATCATCAAGTGTGAGCGAAGCTTCTTTAAGCGCCTGATTCACAACAGGTAAAATCCATTCTGCATGCTTGCGGCTTGCAATTTCGGGAACAACGCCTTTGTATATTTCGTGAAAAGGAATCTGCGTTGCAACGACATTGCTTAAAATTGTTTTCCCGTCTTCTACGATTGCACAAGCCGTTTCGTCGCAGCTGCTTTCTATACCTAATACCTTCATTTAATTTTTCCTTGCTTTACTTTTACTTACTACACTGAATGTGTAGCCCTTGTTCTTGAGTTCAGGATATAACTCCTGCAAAAGGGCAGGCAAAAAGTCTGCGCTCCAAATGTGTCCTATCATTATAACGCTTCCGTTTTTATTGGCAAGAGCAAGCCCTTTTTTAAGTTCCGAAAGTGCGTTCTCTCGTGTTTTTTCGTTGTCTAAGAAAATGTTTCGTTCGTAATAAGAATAGCCAAGCTCGTGCGCAACATAAGGAACTTGAGTTTCAACATTTGTGCGGCTGTCAAGAAAGTAGATGCCGTTTTCACTTGCCATCTGAAGAACAAGCGCCATTTTTTCTGCATCTGCAGTTATGCCCGAACCTTCGTGATTGTTCATTCCTGCAACAGGCCCAATCTGATTTATATTTACAAATAGCTGGCTTATAAGCTGATCATCTGTCATGTCTGGAGTGAGCGCACCTGGTCCCGGATTAATGTTGGCGTTTACAGATTGCATCGGCTGATGAAGAATAACTTCGTTCCCAGATTTGCGAACCATTTCTGCTGCTTCAACCGAATGAGTAATCTGCGGAAGCACCGCAACTGTTATAGGAAACGGCAACGCAAGAAACTGCTTAAGCTGTTCAAGGTTTTGTCCGCCGTCATCAAAAACAAAGCAAAGCTGTGCCCCGTTTTTTGCCTTTTCAATTCCGTAGTTAACTTTCTTAGGCTCAGTCTTTTTTTCTTCTTTCTTTTCTACCTTTGCAGGTTCTTCTTTTTTAGGTTCGGATTTTTTCGTTTCCTGATTTTTTACAGGCTCTGTTTTTTGAGTTTCCTGTTTTTTAGTTTCCGTCTTTTTTTCGGGTTCTTTTACTATTTTTGGTTTTTCATCAAGCGAAAGCTCCGGCGAAGTCTTTTTTTCCTGCTCCTGTTCGGGTTCAAAGCGCTGTGTTATTGAAGTTTGTTCTTCCGGTTCAGTCTTTCCCGTATTTTTTGAAAGCGTAGAAACAAGCAGCAAAATCATACATACAGCAATAACCCCAAGACACAAACTGATTGCCTTGTAAGCAGGAATATAAACCTTAGAGCCCTTTTTAGTTTTTGAATGTGCTGTAGTCCTTTTTGTAGTAGTGCGTTTTTTCTTTCCGCCGCTGCCCGTTTTTTTCGTAGCGCTCATAAAAATAATTATACCAAAAATCCACCGTCATTGCGAGCCGCAGGCGAAGCAATCCACATTAAAAAAAGAATTTTTCTTATTCCCATTCCTATGTTATAATTCAAGTTGATAATCTATTGCAAAAAGGAGCTGAAAAATGAAAGGTAGAAAAATCAAAACTTGTTTTGGATTAATTGTTTTGCTTGCATTGTTTTTGACCGCTTGTTCTGGTAGTGCAAAACTTCCTGATAAAGATCCAAATGAAAATGTTCCTGTTCCTGAAGGAACAACTCTTGTAGATTACAAATTCCATCTTACACAGTTACCTTATGGTTCAGAAGGCCTTAAGATTAAAGCTCAAGTAAAAATAGGAAGCAACAACTATGTTTATGATATAGCCACAGTTACTAGTTGTACTGCAGATGCATTTATTGATAAAACAGTAAAACTTCCAAATACTTATGATGCACTGACTTTCTTTTTTATTGATGATAACAATAAGGCAAAATACTATATATCAATTAAAGATGTTTTTATTAATAAAACTACTGGTGTTTATGAGATAGATGGATACTATTGTTATTATTATGACACATCCTCTCCTTATAAACCCTATATTGCGGTTAACGAAGCCCATTTTAAAGAATTAGAATTGAACAAAGAATATTCATTTAATTATCGCAAAGAAGGATATATTGTTGGGTACTTTAATAATGTTAAGGGAAGAAAAATAAAAGTAGAAATTAAAGAAAACAAAACAGAAGATAAAAAAAATACAAATACTTACTGGTATGCTTCTTCAGATATTACAAAAATCATGACATATGATTGTGATGCTTTATATTCTTTCTCTACTTATAACAGCGAAGAAGATAAAGTTTACATAATGGTGAAACCTCAAAAATATGATTTTTCTGTAGAAACCGAGAAAACCGGAATTACAATAAAGTTTTATATAGATATACCAATCGAAGATGCTTGCTTAACTATAGATCAATCATGTTTTGCTTCTGATGGATGTTTGTATGCTACTGGCGAATATATGAGCGAAAAAAGTAAGAAAAAATTATATAAAATTGATCCAAAAACAAATGAAAGGGTTTTATATAAAGAGTTCGAAGGTGATATAAGTTATATTTATGAATATGAGCCAGGAAATCTTCTGGTTGCATATTCTATAAAAGAAAATGATAAACTGAAAAGTTCAAATATAAGTAAAATTGATTTAGCTACAGATACAGTTTCTGTTTTTGCAGAGGGAATTGAACTGGTGATTGAAAGTATCATAAGTTATGAAAATGACCGATTGGTATTATTCACTAAAGATCTTGAGAGTACAGGAAGGTCTGTATATTTACTTGATGCTAAAACTGGAACGGGTAAAGTTGCTCCAGATAAGTGTTTTGCAGCATCTGTTCATACTGTAAAAGAAGCATATTATGTTCCGGAACATGAAATTATCCTTTATTCAGTAAATGGCAGTCCAAGAGACATTGCCTTCTTTAGAATAGATGAAACAGAAGCTGATAATCCTCAAGTATATGGATTTGATAGTCAATATCATACAGAATATGAAATGCATTATCCACACAGGCTTTTTAGTACAAATCCATTAGAAGTTATAAATGGGGATGGTGATATTTTTACAATCGATATTGATTTTATAGATTCAGTTCCTCCTGTTGATGAACAGAATAGTGGAGGTCTGGCATATCACAATAAGATAAAAGACTGGTGTATTTGGAATCGTAATATAGGATTTACTTATGATGATTTTATAGCATGTGGTGATTATTTTTATATTATGAAAATTGATAAAAAAGATGCTTATTACGAAAATAACACTATTGTAGAAAAACGATCATTTGCAGAACCAGGTACAATAATCAATACAGTAACTTTTGAAGAAGAAAATGGAATACGACTTTGGAAATGTGACCAAAAATTGTATGTTCAGACAACAGATTGGTGTTTCCCTTCTGGAACATATAATGCACAAGATAAGATTATCTTCCACGAAATAGACTTTTAATCTATCAAAAAAAAGGAGCAGGAAATGAAAAGTAGAAAAGCTGGAATTTTTATAATTCTTATTTCGGTAATGTTGTTTTTAAGTGGTTGTACGATTTTTGTAGGTTCCAAAAAATCTAATAATGATGATGATGCAACAACAGAAACGGTTCCTAAAAACGATGCAAATTCAGATCAATACAAACTAAAGTTTATAAATCTTCCATATGGCTCTGATGGTCTTAGAATAGTTGCACGACTAAAGAAAGGAACTGAATATTCTAACTATGATATTGGAACAGTTACAAGCAGTGCACCAGAAGCTTATGTTGAAAAGACAATAAATTTTCCGAAATCTTTTGATGCATTGAGTTTCTTTTTTGTAGATAATAACAATAATGCAAAATACTATATTCCTCTAACTTCAGATTTTTATGATGCAACTACAGGTGTTTATGTTATGGAGGGATATTACTATTATTATTATGAAACTAAAGATAATACCAAACCTTATGCGGCCTGTTCAGAACATTTGATTGAGCCGCTTGAGTTTGATAAAAAATATGATTTTAATTGTAAAGAAAAGCCGTTCAGAATTTTTAAAGTTTCAAATGCTAAGGATAAAATAATCAGAATAAATAAGACATCTTCATGGAATATAGATCTTTATGCTTCAACAGACAAAGCTAAAATATTAACTTACAATTCAAACAAAATAACCGATACGACTTTTTATGAGTGCACGGCAAATGAAGTATATTTTATGCTTAGGCCTAATTATTATGATATTGAAGCATCTATATCAATAACATTTGTAGATGTGTTACCAAAGATTACGAATTCACTTAAAATTGAAAAATCATGTTTTGCATCTGATGGATATCTTTATGTTTCAGGAACAAATTCTTCGGTACATTCAAATACAATTTTGTTCCGATATGATATTGAGACTGGGGAAAGAACACAGATAAAGAATTTTTATGATTCTATCATCACTATTAGCGAAGTTGATGAAGGAAAACTATATGTATCTCATGATACAAGCATAAGTGTAATGGATCTTTCAACAGGTACTTTTTCTACGCTTGTATCTAATTTACCAAATAACCCTACAACTTTTGTAAATTATAAAGATAATAAACTTGTAATTTCAGGAAGAATATATGGTTGCTCTTATGGAAAATTTATTATTCTGGACAAGCAGACTGGAAACTGGAAAGAAGCAACAGAAATGCATATGCAGGTTGATCGGGGTTACCCGGATCTTGCAGATGAAATGTTCTATTTTTCTGATTTAGATTTATTTATTCATACCACTGAATATATTACTTCTGAAGATCTTTATTTTACAAGAATAGTGGATGAAGATACGGATGCTCCAAAATATTATTCAATGAATCCTGATTCTTCGAACGATTATGATTGCAGATCTCCATTAAAGATTCTCAGTCAAAATCCATTACAATTCCTTTGCAGAGAGGGAAATGTATTTACCATTCATCCAGAGAAGATAACAACGCCTACTGATTTTTATGATTATCACAATGTAGTAAAAGGTTGGTGTACATATGAAGGTACTCCATATAGAACATATAATGATTGTTATCTGACTGATGATTATATTTACTATATGCGATCTGACACAATGGAACACATTTGTACCGTATTAAAATGTGCTCGAAGTGATCCAAAGGAAGTAATAGAAGAAAAAGAATATAAAGATGAACTTGGAATAAAATTCTTCTTTAAGAATAATAAACTATATTTATTGGCAAACGGAACAGAAGCAATTTATTGGGTAGATTCAAACAGAGATTACGAAGTATTCTTCCACGAAATAGACTTCTAACCGCTACGTCATTGCAATGACGATTGTTTTTGTTTAAAGTTACGGGCTATTTTGGGAATTCTTTGAAAAAACACGTAGTTTTAGAGATGGGGCATTTCTTGATTACGTGTGTCTCTGCGATTTTTTCTAAAAAACACGTAAATAAAGGCAACTTGGATTTCTTGTTTACGTGTTTTTTTGCACTTTCTTCTAAAAAGCACGTAATTTAAACTGGAATTCATTTTACAATTACGTGTGTTTTTTTGAATTCTTGCAAAACGCACGTAATTAGAAGCAACTGACTGTTCTTGTTTACGTGCCTTTTTGAACTTTCTATCAAAACGCACGTAATTTCAAATGCCTTTCCCTTCCTTTTTGACATATTCTTGGAAATTCAGCATAATGTAGGGCAGGAGTATTACAATGGTTATTACTTGTCTTGATTTGGAAGGGGTACTTGTACCAGAAATATGGATTGCGTTTGCTGATGCTGTGGGAATTCCGGAATTGCGCCGCACGACACGCGATGAGCCTGATTATGATAAGCTTATGAAGTTCAGACTTGGCATTCTTAAGGAGCATAAGCTTGGGCTCAAGGAAATTCAGGAGACTATTGCTAAAATTGACCCTATGCCGGGCGCTAAAGAGTTTTTGGATGAGCTTCGTTCGCTTGGTCAGGTTATTATTTTGAGCGATACATTCAGTCAGTTTGCTACTCCGCTTATGAAAAAGCTTGGATGGCCTACAATTTTCTGCAATGAGCTGATTGTGGGTGAAAATGGCGAAATTACCGGCTATAAAATGCGCTGTCCGCAGAGTAAGCTTACTACTGTAAAGGCTCTTCAGTCATGCGGTTTTGAAACTATTGCTTCGGGTGACAGTTTTAACGACCTTGCCATGATTCAGGCTTCTAAAGCGGGATTTTTGTTCCGTTCTACAGAAAAAATCATTAAGGAATATCCTCAGTATCCTGCTTTTACTGAATATTCTGATTTGCTTAATGCAATCAAAAAATATTTGTAACTTCTGAGTTTCTGCGATATTATATTATATGTACCCTACGGAGAGGGAAGGAGATTATTTATATGAAAAAGATTATTGCTATGGCTGTTGCAGCCGTTTGTTTAGTAAATGCAGTATTTGGACTTGACCTTGCAATTGGAGCTAAGGCTTCTTTGGGCCGCAATCTTGATAGCGGAACATTCAAAGATAACTATGCTCAGGCAAAACAGGATAAAACCTATGATTTTGGTTTTGGTGCTTATGCTCAGATTGCCTTCATTCAGCTTGAAGGTAACTATGTAAAGAGTTCCATTGAGTTTAATAACGAAGGTGAAAACGCAAAGAAAGAAACTGTTTATGAATCACATACAGTTGATCTTTCTCCAATGCTCTGGCTTAATGTAGATCTCTGGAAGCTTGCCATTGGTTTTGGTGTTGGTCCAAACTTTGCAATTCAGGTAAATGAACTTGGCGATGTAAAAAATGCTAAGAAGCAGGATTTTAAGCTGGGTATTATTGGTGGAGCAGACATTAAGTTCTATTTCACAGACCATCTTGGAATTGTTCTTTCTGGTCGTTATGTAACAGACTTCCAGAAGAAGAATGTAACAATCGAAGCTTATGGTCAGGAAGTTGAAACTCCAGTTCCAGAATATTCCTTCAACCGCAAATCAATCTACGGCGGCCTCGGACTTGAGTTCAAGTTGCTGTAG
>JAEEGL010437576.1_pt1 | contig 16150 bp, 15 predicted proteins | sample 9134231 | NCBI WGS metagenome assembly JAEEGL01 (sample SAMN16246548, study PRJNA631951) | gut metagenome | biome: gut microbiome; feature: rumen; material: fiber-attached | host: Bos | place: Iran: Karaj | collected 2018-10
AAAAGACATTTATCATAATAAAAAAGCAACAGAATTATTAATAACATCTGATAGTTTTGAAGTGGATAACTATTCTCTAAAATACTTGCTTGATAATATAGATTTATTAGTTAAAGTAAACGCTAATACATTGATTGATGTTTTAAGAAATTGTAATATTGAATATGCAAAAAGAGCTTTAGATAATCAAGTTAATTTAGATAAATTATTAAAAGCAATTAATAAAAACTTCGAAGAAGTAGCACAAGTTTTAAATGAAAAAAATGAATTAATTCCATACTTCCAAAAGGAATTAAAATACATAACTCCAGAGTTTATAAAATATTTGGATTTCCCAACAAAAAACAAGTTAATCAATGAGGAAATGTTAACTTATTTATTAAACAACAATGGTGATGCAAGAAAAGTATATGATATTCTACTATCTCAAAATATATATTTATTAAATTCTTTGAATTTTAATATATTTTCTTTAGATATTTTAAATGTTAAATCTAATGTATTATCAGAACTAGTTAGATATCCAAAACTTCAAGAAAACATATGCTTAATAAACAAAAAAATAAAAATAGATAATACCTTTATTAATGCTTTATATTTTTATAGTCAAGATTTGAATATTAACACCATTTCTAATATGTTAGAAGTATTAAAAGATTCTGTAGTAGGTAACAATCGTAAAATTTATGGAAATATTCCTAAAATGCTAGTTGAAGCAAACAAAGAAAAACTAAATAAAACAGATTTGAATAAATTATTTGATTATCTATTATATAAATCTAATAGATTTGATATACCTAAAACATCTATTATCAAAACACCTATGAATTATTTTGAATTAATGTCATATGATAAACAATATATGATTGAATTAACAAACAGAATCAAAGTATCTAATAGCGATATATTAGAATACTTTATCAGCAAACATTTCAAATTATCATTAGAAGAAGCAATGATAATGCAAAAGAAATATAATATTGCCAAAGTAGATCCATCTATTTATAAAAAAGAATATGGTTTCCTAGATAATTTAAATAAAATATTAAATACTAATCCACAAGAATTAAAAGATATGGACAAAACATATCCTACGTATTCAATAAAAGAATCATATGAAATTGAAAACGAAATAATAAAAATGTATGGAAAAGTATATAATTATGAAATAAAGAGTAGAACATATTCTTCAAGACCAATATACAAGGATTTATATGGCAAAGAAATAAAGATATTTGATTGCCCTAAAGATTTCATTTTCTTAGTTAACAACGTGCCTTTAGATGAAGAATTTGCCAAAACAAATAGTTATTATGATAGTTGGCATAATACAATTAATAAACTAGATTATATTAATTGTAGTTTGATAGCAAATGATAACTTCACACTAAATGATGAGATTGCTTTTGGTTTTAATGGCGTTCTTGAAGATAGCATTATAGCAATGTCATCAAATAAAAAAATAGCTGATGTTAGCGATGAAGAATTCTTAATGCCACGTCAATTAATAGATAACACTAGAGATCACAATAATACTGTTAATATAAGCAAATATAAATCTATTTCTAACAATCCAAATATCGAACCAGACTTTATTATTGTTGAAAAAGAAAAACTTAAAGATAATGGCTATTTGGAAAAAATATATAGAGCATCTCAAGAGTTTAAGAATAAAAATAATAAAGAAGGCTTAGCAATTATAGCTGTTGATAAAAACAAAATAATCAAAAGTGAACAAGGAAAAATTACTAAATTAATAAAAGAATATAACAAAGGTAATGATATGCAGATTCTAAGTTCTTTATTAACTAAAGTAGAAAATAATTGTTATTCTAATTTATCAAACAAAGAATTCGATATTGAAGAAATATTAAACATTGTAAGAAATAGAATTAGTAAATCCAATTCAATAAATGAATTAGATTACATAGAAGATATTTTTATAAACGAGTATAATAAATTTAAAAAAGTATCACCTAACATTAAATGTAATTTTAATATTAGAGAGATTAAAGCTTTAATCAACCAAAGAAAACAAATAATTAACATTTAAAAAGGTTTTATATAAAACCTTTTTACTTAAGAAAGGAGCCTTTTAATGAATTATTATAATAACAATATTGAAGATGTAATTGAGTTTTTAAAATCTTCAAAAACAGGCTTAACAAATAAAAAAGCAGAATCTCTTTTAGCTAAATATGGAAAAAATGAATTGCCTAAAAAAAAGCAAGATAGTATTTTTAAAATATATATAGAACAGTTTAAAAATCCTATAGAAATAATTTTGTTAATAACAGTTATTTTGTCATTTGTAGCACACGAAACAATAGATGCTATAGCATTAATGTTTATCATATTAGTAGACACAATAATGGGCACATATCAAGAATGGAAAGCTAAAAAAGATGCTCAAAGTTTACTTAATATGATTAAAGTAACCACTAAAGTATTACGTGATGGAAAAGAAACTGTCGTTGATTCATCGATTCTAGTAGCGGGAGATGTAATATTGCTTGAAAGCGGCGATAAAATTAGTGCTGATGCTAGAATTATTGAATGTCATAATTTTCAAGTAGATGAATCTGCTTTAACTGGTGAAAGTATTAATGAAGTTAAAACAAATGAAACGTTAAAAGGCAAAACTCCTTTGGCAGAAAGAAAAAATATGGTTTTTGCCGGAACCGCTGTTACAACAGGAAGAGCGGTTGCTATAATAACAGCAACTGGTGTTGATACTGAAATTGGTAAAATTGCTGATAAAGTAACAAATACTGAAGAAGAGAAATCGCCATTAACTATTCGTACTGAAAAATTTTCAAAACAAATTAGTGTTTTAATTTTAATAATAGCTGCGATAACAACAGTTGTTTTGATAGTAAAAGGTTATCCTGCAGATGAAATATTTCTATCAGTAATAGCTTTAAGCGTATCGGCAATGCCTGAAGGTTTGCCACTTGCTTTAACAATGGCCTTAACCATCGCATCAAAAAGAATGGCTAAAAAAAATGTAATAGTAAAAAAACTAAATGCTGTCGAATCTCTAGGAAGTTGTACTATAATAGCATCCGACAAAACAGGAACTCTAACAATAAATGAACAAACAGCTAAAGAAATAGTCTTAGCAAACGGTGACACCTTTGAAATAGATGGGACTGGTTACAATGATATCGGTAAAGTTAAACCAGTCGGTAAAGCTAATATTAATGATGCCAAAAAAATCGCCTTTCTTGGAGCAATTAATAATGAGGCCCATTTACACAAAGAAGGAAACAATTTTTCATCATTTGGCGACTCAATCGATATAGCATTCTTATGTTTAGCTGAAAAATTACAAATGAATGAAAGACCAAGAATTGTTGAAAAAATACCATATGAATCAGAAAACCAATACTCAGCAGTTTTCTATTCCAAAAATGGTGAAACGAGATGTACGGTAAAAGGTTCTTTAGAAAAAGTGTTGTCTTTTTCTAAAGAAAACAAAAAATATTTTGAACAAAATGAAGAATTAACTTCTAGAGGATATAGAGTGATTGCTATAGCCGACGGAAAAGTAAATGGAACAGAACAAAAAGATATAAAAAATCTCGAATTTATGGGAATGGTGGCATTCATTGATCCTATTAGAACAGAAGTAAAAGATTCTATAAAAGAATGTGCATCAGCTGGAATCAAAGTTGTTATGGTTACAGGAGATCATCCACTTACTGCATACGCTATAGCAAAAGATTTAGGATTATGCTCCAATCAAACAGAAGTTGCTACTGGAACAGATGTTGAAAAATATTTAAAACAAGGGCAAAAAGCTTTTGATAAATTTGTAAGTTGTATTAGAGTTTTTTCCAGAGTAACACCATTAGAAAAACTAGAAATAGTAAATTCATTTAAAAGACAAGGAGAATTTGTTGCAGTAACTGGTGATGGAGTAAATGATGCTCCGGCTATCAAGGCTGCAAATATAGGAATAGCTATGGGTAGTGGAACCGATGTTGCTAAAGAAACGGCATCAATGATTATTACTGATGATAATTTCACTTCAATAGTATCGGGAATAAAAGAAGGAAGAACAGCTTACAGTAATATTAGAAAAATAACATTATTCTTATTAAGCTGTGGAATTGCCGAAGTATCATTCTTTCTTCTAGCAATCGCTCTTGGTTATCCAATACCGCTACTTGCAATTCAATTATTATGGCTAAATATCGTTACAGATGGTCTTCAAGATATTTCATTATCATTTGAAAAAACCGAAGATAATACAATGAAAGAGAAACCTCGTGATACTAATGAATCATTATTTTCTAAAGATTTAGCACTAGAAGTTGGAATTATTGGTTTTTCAATAAGCTTAATTATCTTCATTACATGGAAAATTCTTATTGATGGTGGAAGCAATGTAGATCATGCAAGAGCTATTATTATGATGTTGATGGTATTTATCCAAAACTTTAATGTTCTAAATTGTCGTTCAGAAAAAAGATCGGTATTTAAAGAATCACTTTTAGATAATCCATTAATAATAATAACTGTAGTTGGTTCAATATTATTACAAATAATAATGGGACAAATACCAATAACTGCTAAGTTCTTAAAAGTAGAACCATTATTAGCTATCACAGTAGTGAAATTACTGCTACTTTCATTGATAATTCTAGTCATTTATGATATATATAAATTAATATATCGATTAAAGAAAGGAAATGACTAATATGGATTTAGGTAATTTGCCAATATTTGCATTAATAATGGTAATTATTGGACTTGTCTTTGCATATGAAGGATACAATTTTCATAAACTAGTAGTAAATTTAGCAATGTTTGCTTTAGGTTATTACTTAGTAACTAAAATCGGGGGTCCTTACATAGAATCAGAAAGATTATTATTCGTCTTAGGATTACTTGGTGGATTCGTAATGGCTTTGGTTGGATTAAACATCGAAAAGGTTGCTATATTCTTGGGAGTAGCTTACCTAGCATATGGCAGTATTGGTATCTATGTTGCTAGCTTGGGACTATCTCCAATATTATTAACCATTATTCAACTTGCACTAGCTTTAATAGTTGGAGCATTAGCTGTACTATTCTTCAAGCACGCTATGATAATAGCAACGGGAATTGGAGGAGCCAGTCTAGTTAAATACTACTTACCAATACTAATACCAGCAATACCAAGTATTGTAGTATTAATAATAGTTATTATAATAGCTGTAACTGGAATTATATATCAATATAAGACAAACTAAGGTGGTAATTGTACCATCTTTTTTACTGTGTTAAAATATATATAGGGTGGTATTATGAAAAAGAAATATATACTTATTATTCTATTATTAATATTTACTGTTGGATGTCAGAATAAAAAAATAGAAGACACAAATGTAGAAGAACAAGTCTCAAGAAAAATTGAAGAGGTTAATAATATTACAGTTGATTCAATACTAGCAAGTTATGAAGAAATAAAAAATCATATTGAAGATAAGTTAGATCAAAAAACATATGATGAATTAAAATATAATGCAGTATATTTAAATAAAATAGCAACATATGATGATAAGAATTATCTATATTTATTGTCTGAAACAACTCTAACATATTTAAAAAGTCAGAACAGCAAAAATCTAAATGAAGTAACAAAACTATTCAAAGTTATAGAGCGTCATAAAGTTCAATATGCAACATCAGTATATAATAATTATCATATAATAATTACAGTTAAAAAAATCAAAGAAGAACAAACACCTATTGTTAAAGCCGATATTAATGATTCTAATATAGTAAACATTAAAACAATTACTAAAGCAGTTGACTATATTAAAAAAAATATCGATAATCCTCTAGACAATAATGAAACAATTGAAAAAATGGTTTACTACTCAATGTTTTTAAAAGAGTTAGGGCCTAGAAATAACAATTTAACACTACTTGGCAAATATACTTTAGATTATCTTTCTACCTTGGATACTACTAATAAAAGCAAAGCTAAAAGCTATTTAAAAATAGTTTCTAAAAATTTAAGTAATGTAATAGAATTATACTATAATGAATCAACAAAAAAATAATTCTTACATCGGCACTTAAAAAAATGATATAATTAAATTGGAACGAGAATAATTAAAAAGATATAATAGTAGAGGAAATGCAAATGCTTAGTATTGAAGACAATGTTTCTAAATTAAAAATATCTAAAACACTAGTTAAAAAATTAGAAGAAAAAGATAAGAAAAAAATTGGTGATATATGGATATTAAAGAGAAAAGATTTAAAAAATCTTGGCTTTAATGACCGCGAAATTAAAAGCATTATTATATCTTTACAATTAGAAGGATTAGACTTGAATAAGAAAATATATGATTGATATGTTTTCTTATTTTTATATGATAAAATTATAGTGGTGATAACATGAAATTATTAATAGCATCAGACCTACATGGTTCATACAAATATACCAAAAAAATAGAAGAATTAATATTAAAAGAGAATCCAGAAGAAATAATCCTTTTAGGAGATCTTTTTAACAGTCTTGCTGAAGAAGAATGCATTAATATTTTAAACAAATATAGTGATAAAATAATAGCTGTAAGAGGTAATTGTGATTATATAATAAATAGAAAAGCAATGTTCAATTATGAAAACCCTTATTTATTATTAACTATAGATGGAAAAAGATACTTATTAACTCACGGACATGAATTATACAAATATACCAATCTAGAATATGACTATATCTTACAAGGGCATACTCATTATGCAAATCTTCATGGAAAGACAATTAATCCCGGTAGTGCAGGTCATCCTAGAGGAGGCAATATCCATACCTGTATCATTTATGAAGATAAACAATTCAGCTTAATAAATTTAGATACTTTTGAAATTATTGACAAAAGATACATAAATTAACAAAAAATACTAAAAAAGTAGTGAAAATATAGTATAATACTGATAGGTGGGGTGATGTCATGAAGTTGAAATACATAGATGGCTTGATGGGATTTGTAATAGGAGATGCAATGGGTGTCCCTGTGGAATTCAAAAGTCGTGAAGAACTTCTGAAAAAACCTGTGACTAAAATGATAGGTAATGGTACCCATGATGTACCACCAGGAACTTGGTCAGACGACACATCAATGATGCTCGCAACTATTGATTCAATCAATGCAAAGAACGGAATTGATTATTATGATATAGCACTAAAGTTCTCAGCATTTAAAAATCATGCTCAATATACACCTGATAATGAGGTGTTTGATATAGGTAATACATGTGCAAGAGCAATCGATAAATTCGAAGAAAATCATGAAGATCCATTAACATGTGGAATGGATGATATTAATTCCAATGGAAACGGTTCGTTAATGCGTATGTTGCCTATAGCATACTATGCTATAGAAAAGCACTTAAAAGATAATGAAGTATTAGAATTAGTAACAAACATATCTAAAATAACTCATGCTCACGAAATAAGTATAATGGGTTGTTACATATATGTTAGATTTGCTATGTTCTTACTTAATGGAAAAGATAAATATTCAGCATATAGTATGACAAAATGTGTTGATTACACATCTTTTTCTGAAGAAACTCAAAAATGTTATGAAAGATTATTAAAAGAAGATATAAATAAATTAACAATAAACGATATTAGATCTACTGGATATGTCGTAGATACTCTAGAAGCTTGTATCTGGGTATTATTACAATCAGAAAACTATAAAGAAGCAATCATCGGAGCTATTAATCTTGGTGATGATACTGATACCATTGGTGCTCTAACTGGTGGACTTGCAGGTATTGTTTATGGTTATGATTTTATACCAGAGGAATGGAAAGAACTAATAGTTAGAAAAGACTATTTATTAGATATATTTGAAGAATTTGCCGAAAACAAATATGAATAAAAGAGGTTAAAATGAAAAAACACAAAACAATAATAATCTTAATTGTACTACTTATTATAATTGCTATAGTAGTTTCTATTGTGATGCATAAATATAACAACAATTCTAATAGCGGAAAAGTTAAAATAACTAATACAATAAAGTACAACGTTGAAGGTGATAAATTACTAAGCAAAATTCATAAACACGATTATTATGAACTTGGTATTGCATCAGACGAAGATGAATTAGATGAATTGTTGGAAGAATATAGTTATATTTCAACAACTGATGATGACGATGATAATATAAATTTTAAGAAAAATAATTATTATCTTATTGCATTCAGTGATGGTGGATGTATGTATAATCTAAAACCAACTGACTATAAAATTAAAGATAAAGAAATAGTTTTTTATGTAAAAGAAAAAGTTACTTGTGGATTATGTGCTGAAAGAGTAATTATCTATGCTATACCTGTTCCCAAAAAAGTAACAGACAAGTATGATGTAGATGTTGATTTTACAACCTCTGGTGAAAATAATTGTGGTGATGATCCGGTCGTTTCCAAAAAACCATTATTATATTTATATCCACAACAAAAGACTAATATTAAAGTAGAATTATCTAATCCAAGTAGTATTACAACATCATATCCAAAATACAATGATGGTTGGAATGTAGTTGCATATCCAAATGGAGACTTATATTACAACAATAGATATTATTATGGATTATATTGGGAAGAAACAACTAATACAAAAGTAGATTTTAGTGAAGGATTCTATGTAACAAAAGATAATGCTATAGATTTTTTAGAAGATAAACTATCAACAATTGGTTTAAACGAAAGAGAAGCCAATGAGTTTATAATGTATTGGTTACCAATACTAGAAAAAAATGAACAAAGTTTAGTGTACTTTGAACTTACAAATGAATTACAAAGTAATAACAAACTTTTAATTGAACCAAAACCCGACTCATTACTAAGAGTTAGAATTCATATTAAAAAAGTAAATCAAAGAGTTAACATCAAAGAACAACAACTACAAACTTTTGAAAGAAAAGGTTTTGTAGCAGTTGAGTGGGGTGGAACAAATCATTAAAAACATATATCTTATATATGTTTTTTAGTACAGAGATAAAGAGGTGAAAAAAATATGAACAAAAAGATTATGATTGTTGCTGTAATAGCCCTTGCTTTAGACCAAGTTAGTAAAGTTATAGCCAGTTCATATTTAACACTTAATAACTCTGTTACGATTATCAAAAACTTCTTTTATTTAACCTTATGTCATAACGAAGGAGTAGCTTGGGGTCTGTTTAGTAATTTACCAGTATTACCAATTATATTTGCTTTAGTAGCAATGGTAATTATTTATCATTTTATCTATTGTTTTAAACAAAACATTAGAAATAATATAGCTTTTGGTTTATTACTAGGAGGACTGGCCGGCAATTTAATAGATCGTTTAATTTTTGGTTATGTAAGAGATTATATAGACGTAATACTAATAAAATATGACTATCCTGTATTTAATATAGCTGATATATGTATAGTTATCGGCGTTATATTATTAATAATAGCAATGATAAAGGGGGAAGAGATAAATGTTGATAAAAGCAAACCAAGAAAACATAAGAATCGACAAATACCTAGCGAGTAATACAGAGTATTCAAGAAATACGATTGAAAAGATGCTAGATCAAAATTATATCTTAGTTAATGGTAAAAAAGTAAAACCATCATATAAAACAAAAATAGATGATGAAATAGAAATCAAAGACGGCTTTGTTGAAGAGGTGGACATCGAACCAACTGAAATGGATATTGATATCGTTTATGAAGATGACGATATTATGGTTATAAATAAACCAAGTGGTTTGGTAGTTCATCCTGGAAGCGGGAATTACAATAATACTTTAGTAAATGGACTGATGCATTATACTAAAGAATTAAGTGATATAAACGGCGAAGAAAGACCAGGTATTGTTCATCGCATAGATAAAGATACATCTGGTTTAATATTAGTAGCTAAAAACAATAAATCACACAATGTTTTATCTGAATATTTTAAAGATCATAAAAACATCAAAAGAGAGTATCTTGCTTTAATAGTTGGTAGATTCCCTCACGAAACAGCAACTATCGACGCTCCAATAGGAAGAGATCCAAAAAATAGAAAAAAGATGACAGTAACATCATCTAACTCCAAAGAAGCTATAACACATTTAAGAGTGGTAAAAAGATATGAAGATTATACATTAGTTAGTTTAGTACTTGAAACAGGAAGAACCCATCAAATACGTGTTCATATGAACTATATTGGTTATCCAATCTATAACGATCCTGTTTATAATACTAAACAAGCTACAGAATTTGGTCAATTTCTTCATTCATATAAAATGGATTTTATTCATCCTATTACAGGTAAAGAAATGCATTTTGAAGCACCATTACCTAAATATTTTAAAGATTTTATCGATAGTTTAGAAGAACTATAAAATAATTGATTAATTTGATATAATACTGAAGGAGGCAGAAAAATGAGCACAATTGTAATGGATAAAAACGATGAAGTAATAATGAAATTGGTTCATTATTTTATAACTGAAGCTAACTATAATCCAATTGTTGTTAATGGTGTTAAAGACGAAATATGGCTTGAAAACCAAGATGGGCCATATCGAATAATTAGAATTAATTCTAATAACATTTTTAATAAAGAACAATTGGAATTTGATACATTTAAAATTGAAAGTATAGTAAAACAAATAAAAAAGAAAACTTTGTCTTTTAACGTTAATACTTTGAATATATTACTAGATGTTAATGAAGATTTAACAATAGAAGACCAAAAAAACATTAAAGAAGTAACACTATCAAGAGATAACCTTGATATAACAAACGAAGTAATATTAGAAGCATTTCCTAATATTAATGAAAAACTGTTGAAAGATACAACAGGAATCGATTTAATAATTAATGTTACAAAAGATATTAATGAAAAAACTGAAAAAGAAAATAAAATGTATGAAAGAACATTTAAGCCTAAAAAGATTATTATTACAAAAGTACTAATGTTACTATGTTGTATAGTCTTTGGAATCGCTGTGTTCTTAGATGGAGCAAAAGCTCTTGGTGAAGTATCTAATAGAACATTATTATTAATAGGAAGTAATTACAAACCACTTCTTGAAGATGGTCAAATATGGCGATTATTTACATATATGTTCGCCCATGTATCTTTACTTCATCTATTGGTTAATATGTATTCGTTATATATTTTAGGTACATCCGTTGAAACATTTGTTGGTAAGTGGAAATTTTTAGCTATATATATTATCAGTGGTATAACTGGAGGTTTACTATCAGCAGGAGTTGGCGGAAACTTCATATCTGCCGGAGCATCTGGAGCAATCTTTGGTTTATTAGGATGTCTATTATACTTCGGTATATTCTATAGGAACTACTTAGGAACTGCTTTAAGTAGTCAAATAATACCATTAATAGTATTGAACTTAGGAATAGGTTTCATGTTTAGCGGAATAGATAATATGTGTCATATTGGTGGCTTAGTAGGTGGTGTTCTATCTACTATGGCCATTGGTATAAGTGGTAAATCAAAAACTGCGGAAAGAATTAACGGGCTTATATGTTTGCTAATATATATAGCATTCTTAACATATATAGTATTCTTTAGATAAAAAAAAGATTCAAGCATTGCTTGAATCTTTTTTTCTTCTTCCTCATAAATTTCTATATAAACCAATAGCTTTTCCTAATATTTCACAATTCGATAGAATAATTGGTTCCATGCTATCATTTTCAGGTTGCAACCTAATATGATCTTTTTCTTTATAAAAAGTTTTTAAAGTAACATCATTATCATCAGTCATTGCAACAACAATTTCACCATTTCTAGCAACTTTTTGTTCTTGAACAACAACTATATCACCATCGTAAATACCACGATTAATCATTGAATCACCATGACACTCCAACGCAAATATTGATTCTTTCTTAGGTATTAAACTTGCAGGTAAAACAAACCAATCATCTGGATTAGCAATAGCTTCAATTGGATTACCACAAGCGACTCTTCCAAGTAACGGAACTTTTGCTAGTTCATCATTCTTTTCTTCATATTCATTTTCACCAACTACTTCAATAGTTCTAAATTTAGAATTGGTTTTTCTAATACAACCAGCATCTTCTAATTTCTTTAAATGAGTATGAACAGTAGCAGGGGAAGATAAGCCTAAAGCAGCACCAATTTCTCTAGTTGAAGGTGGAAAACCATGTTCAACAACATATTTCTTAATGTAATCAAGAACATCTTCTTGCCTTTTAGTAATTCCTTTCTCCATTCTTTACCTCCAACAACATAATAACATGTAAAGTGTAAAAAGTCAAACAAATGTTTTGTTTTTATATTGACACGAACACAAGTTCGCTATATAATGGGTATAGTAAAAGGAGTGAGTGATATGAAAAAAGAAACTTTGGTCAACATGGCAGGAATTATGGCGTTTCTAATTATTATGACATTAGGAATAGTGATAATTGACAAAAGAATTGAGATAATGGGAGATGTCAATCCATCATACACTCTAGAAAAATAATATCATCAGATATTATTTTTTTATTTATTATAAAGAAAAATTTGGTATAATAATTAAGATAGGAGAGTGATGATATGAATCCAGAATTGGTTCATTCACTTAGTAGTTTAAGAATTCTAAGTGCCGATATGATTTCATACGCCGGAAGTGGACATCCGGGTATAGCTTTAGGAGCAGCTCCAGCATTATTTACTTTATACACCAATCATTTAAAAATAAATCCTGCTGATCCAAAATGGCCAAATCGTGACCGATTTGTATTATCATGTGGCCATGCATCCGCATTATTATATGCAATGTTATTTATGGCCGGTTATGACGTTTCTATCGATGATTTAGTAGATTTTAGAAAAATAGGTTCTAAAACACCAGGACATCCTGAATATGGAATTACACCTGGTGTAGATGTATCTACTGGAGATTTAGGTGAAGGACTTGCCAATGCTGTGGGTATGGCTATTGCTGAAAAATATCTTTCTGGACTAGCTAGTAACGAAATAGCAAAACAAAAAATAATAAATTACTATGTATATTGTATGGTTTCAGATGGTGATTTAATGGAAGGTGTTGCTCAAGAAGCGATGTCTTTAGCTGGCCACCTAGCATTAGATAATCTAATAGTACTATATGATTCAAACTCTGTAACATTAGATGGAGAATTGAGTAAATCATTTAGTGAAAACATTTTACAAAAATTAATGAACATTGGTTGGGAAGTTGACTTTGTAGCAGAAGGAAATGATACAAGAGAAATCGACAAAGCAATCAATAGAGCCAAAATGAACAAAAAACCAACTCTTATAGAAGTAAAAACAGTTATTGGTAGAGGTTCGTATCATGAAGGAAAAAACTTAGTTCATGGAACACCACTAACTCGAGAAGATTTAGTTAATATAAGAAAAAAATATAATATAAATACAAATACAATGGAAATTACTGAATCAGCAGTTAAATTTGTTAGAGATACCATTAAGAGTAGAATGGGTAATGAATACAACGAATGGACAAAGTATGTTGAAGCAATAAAAGCTAATCCTCCAAGTGAAGACATTACCAAATTAATCAATTTCATCCAAACTGGAGAAGATGGATTAACATTTAGTTCAAGTAATTTCAAAATTCAAAATGATTATGATGAACAATTAAGAGAATCTAATTCCAAAATATTAAATATAGTAAGTGATCGTAGTAGATTCTTCATGGGAGGAAGTGCTGATGTAGCAAACTCAGCACATACGTCATTATATAAAGAAACCGATTTTGCTAAAAAGAATCGAATTGGTAAAATACTTAATTTTGGTGTAAGAGAACATGCAATGGGAGCTATCTTAAATGGACTAGCTTTATCAGGACTAAGAGTTTATGGTTCTACTTTCTTAGTATTTTCTGATTTCTTAAAACCAGCTCTTAGAATGAGTTGTTTGATGAATTTACCAATCACATATATTTTTACTCATGATTCTGTTTCAATTGGTCAAGACGGTCCAACTCATCAACCAATAGAACAACTTGCGATGTTAAGAACAACACCAAATCTAACTGTAATTAGACCTGCTGATATTAATGAAGTAATAGGTTCATGGGATTACATTGTTAATAATAAAAAGCCAGTAGCTTTAGTACTATCTAAAGATCCTGCTCACATCCTAGCAGGAACAGATGGCGCAAGTGTGTCTAAAGGTGCATATATCATAAAAAAAGAAGAAGCAAGATTAGATGCAGTATTAATAAGTACAGGAATTGATCTAACAACAACTTATTTAATAAAAGAAGAATTAAAAGCCAAAGGATATGATACAAGATTAGTATCAATGCCTTCAGTAGAACTATTTCTTGACCAACCTCAAGAATATCAAGATGAAATTATTCCACCAACAGCCAAAGTATTCACAATTGAGGCATCTGCGACTTTACCATGGTATAGATTTGCATCAAAAGGATGTGCAATAGGAATTGACACATTTGGAGCAAGTGGAAAAAAAGAAGACGTTTTAGAAAAATTACATTTTGATTATGAAACAATATTAAGCAAAATAGAGACGAATATTAAAGGGCAAACACAATAAAACGTCGTAGTATATAATAATTACTTGTTAAGTAAATAAATATTTAGTAAAATACATATACGAAGGAGTGAGATAATGCCAGGAGTAGTAGTTGATATATTATATGTTCTTCTTGGTTTAATAATTGGTTTAGTAATTGGTTTCTTTGTAACCAGACACGCTTTTAAAAAACAATTAGAGGAAAATCCTCCAATTAATGAAAAAATGATTGAAGTAATGATGAGTGGTATGGGAAGAAAACCAAGCCAAAAACAAGTAAGACAAATAATGCAACAAATGAACAAATATAAATAATAACTCTTATAGAGTTATTTTTTATTTATAGAAAAATCATTTTATGGTATTATATTAGTATAAGAATTAGAGGGATAAAATGAACATACTTAATATTATAGACAAAGTATATGAAAGTAAGTATTTTACAACAATAATAGCGGTTGCAACTGTTTTGTTAACTATTCTTTTTGTAATTGTCTTAATAATGGGTATGGTTGATAAAAGAAGAAAACTACATCCTCGTAAGCCAAAAAAAGAAGAATTTGAAAAAATAACATTTGAACAATTGCAAGAAGAAGATAACACAATAAAAGAAGATGTTACATTTGAAATACCTGTTTTAACAGAGAATCTAGAAAACTTCAAAAAAAGTCTGGAAGAAGAAATGAGTAAAGATGAAACAATAGCTTTCCAAGAACAAGCACCAGATAATGAAACACCACAAAAAATAGAAAAATCGGTTAAGATTTTTGATATAAATGAAATAGAAAAAAATGAATTAGTAATTCCTTTGTTAAAAGAAGAAGAAGCTAAACAAACTGAAAAGCCAAATAAAAAAGAGGATAAAAAGGCTGAACCTAAAAAAGAAAAAGTTATTAAAGAAAAAGAATCGAAAGAGGAAATAATTGAAACGGTTTCAACATATAACATGGAAGACGATTTTTAAAAAAGTGCCTAAAAACAAGGGACAAATTGACAAAGTTTACTGTCAAGTCCTTTTTTTTTGCCTTATTTTTGTGGTATACTAGCAATGGTGAAAAAGATGGCAAATAGTAAAGATTACAACGAAAGTTCAATTAAAATATTGGAAGGCCTAGATGCCGTTAGAAAAAGACCTGGTATGTATATTGGTTCTACTGATAAACGTGGTCTTCATCATCTTATATGGGAAATTGTTGATAATTCAATTGATGAAAGTATCAACGGTTTTGGTGATTATATTAAAATTACTATTAACAAAGATGGAAGTATCACAGTAGAGGATCATGGACGTGGAATTCCTGTTGGTAAACACGAATCAGGAATGTCCACACCAGAAGTAATATATACCATTCTTCATGCTGGAGGAAAGTTTGAAGAGGGTGGATATAAAGTATCTGGAGGATTACACGGTGTTGGAGCATCAGTTGTTAATGCTTTATCAAAATGGATGAAAGTAACAATCCATAAAGATGGGGGAGTATACGAAATCTCATTTAAAGATGGTGGACATGTTGATAAACCACTTAAAAAGATTGGGACAACAAATCGTACTGGAACAACTGTATCATTCTTACCAGATCCTGATATATTTAAAAGTACAAATTTCTC
>JAEEGL012388876.1_pt1 | contig 16150 bp, 12 predicted proteins | sample 9134231 | NCBI WGS metagenome assembly JAEEGL01 (sample SAMN16246548, study PRJNA631951) | gut metagenome | biome: gut microbiome; feature: rumen; material: fiber-attached | host: Bos | place: Iran: Karaj | collected 2018-10
ATGCGCGGCGGTGCCGGTCAGCTCCAGTTTTGCCTCGTGGAAGCGGTAGGTGAAGGAATTGTCTTCCTCAAAACCGAAGGCCACGCCCAGGGCGTTCATTTCGAAGAGGTTGATCAGTTCGAGCCACATCTTGCCGCCGAATTCGCATTCCCAGCGGACGAAGATGTAGTTTTCATCGTCGATGCGGATGTAATCCGTGGGGTCCGACATCGTGATGCCGCCCATCTCTTTTTTGCCGAGTTCCACGACTGTGCTGGCGGTGACGCTCGGGTTGAAGGTCAGGATCTCATAGCCGAAATCGAAGTCCCAATGCAGGCCCTTGCCCTCGATGCGGTTCGTCTTGGTGTGCAGGGCTTCAGGCGCGGTGTTGCTGCCCGTATCGGCCCAGCCGAAGTAGTACTGGCGCTGGACCTCGCGAGGGATGTCCCGGAACGAGGTGGGCGCCTTGCCGCCGCGCATGTCCCAGCCGACCGGGACCGTAACGCCGTACCAGGTCTCGAAGGCGGTGAGGGCGCAGGTGCGCGTGTCAAGGACCAGATGCCAGCCCCTGGACGTTCCCGGCACCAGGTGCGTGATGATGGCGATGCCGTTCATTTCCCGGATGGTGCAGGGCGCTTCATACGTCTTGCCGTTCTCGGTGAAACTCAGCCGGTCGCCGTCCAGGATGCGGTAGGAGAGCTCTTCGGGCGCGAAGTTTCCGTTCAGACGCGCCGTGAACGAGAGCCCGTTCAGGATGCCGGAGGAGACGCCGTCCGCCTTGGGCTTTGCGGCAGTCTCGCGGTCCACGTATTCTTTTGTCAGAAGATCGTACTGTGTGAAGAACATATTGCCTCCTTATTCGTGCTGAAAATCTGATTCCATTTTAGCCGCCGGAGGAAACAAAGTCAATCGGAAGGGAGAAAGAGCGTGTAAAGGGAGTTTGCGCCTCGGGATACGGAACAGGGATTGCGGCGGACCTTGCTGTCGTGTTATACTGTCCTGAAAGCCGGAAGGACTCGGGAGTTGTCGTGTTATACTGTCCTGAAAGCCGGAAGGGTTCGGGAGGAAAGAAATGTTCTATGCTTTTGAAGACGGCGTCAAAAAAACGACGTTCGGAAACCTGAAGAAAGGCGTTCTTGCGGCCGGATGCGTGACCGCCGATGAACTTCGGAAGATCGCGCCGCGTCTGGGATACGCGGAATCCACGGTGGAAGCCTGCCTGAACGGCAGCGAGCAGTTCCGCTCGGCTGTGGAGATCTACAGCGACTACACGTTTACCGAGCTTCGCGTCGCGAGCCTGGAGGACCCGGAGACCGACGACGGCATGGCCATCTACATCGGGCGGGACCTCTTCCTACTGGTCGACGTTTTCGACAGCGACCGTTCCACGGTCCTGAAGTTTGAGCGGGCCGTGAGCCGGTTCGCGGAACGCCCGGCTTCTCTGGAGAAACTGGTCTATGCCTTTTTCGATGAGCTGACCGCGCAGGACGTGAAGACCATCGAGAGCCTGGGCCGGGAGGCCTCCGATCTGGAGGAGGACGTGATGGCGGAACGGCCTGAAAAAGACTTTAATCAGGATGTTTTCAGGCTGAAAAAGAAACTCCAGCGGATGCACAACCTGTACGAGCAGTACCTGGACATCCTGGAAGTGCTGGACGCGGACGAGAATGAGCTGTTCGGGACGGAGACCCTCCTTTACCTGATGAATCTGGAAAAGCGCGTCACCAGGCTTCGCGAGGACGTCGATTCGATCTCGAACGAGGTCGTGCACGTCCAGGACGCCTACCGGTCCCTTCTGGACATGAAGATGAACCGCAATATGAATTTCCTGACCGTGATCGGCACCATCTTCTTCCCGCTGACCATCATCGTGGGCTGGTACGGCATGAACTTCGAGTCGATGCCGGAGTTCAAGTGGAAATACGGCTATCTTTTTGTGATCCTCCTGTCCGTGTCGGTCATCACGGCTGCATACCTGATCGCGAAGCGGAAGAAGTGGTTCTGAGGGGGTGAATTGAGAAGGCATGCATGCTGGAGCCGGAGCGCTGCGCGAAAAGGGACTACTGCAGAGGGCAGCTGCCGAGCCGGTCTGGCCAGGGAGCAGAAGCACATCCTAACGGTTGAAGCATGCCGCAGAGAATGTTATTTCTCGCTTGAGCGTGCGCGTTTATGAGAATTTGATGAAATCGGGGCCGGTCATCCGGCCCCGGTCTTTTTGTGGTTAGAGTCTCGTCTGGACCGGATCTTTTACAGCCCGAATCTCGGTAGGCCAAGGCCTTTTTATGATCCGGATTTTGCTTAGCTCTGTTTTTTGTGGCGCGGATCTTATCTGGCCGCATTTTTCGTTCCGAACTTCGTCTGCTTTCTCTTTTTTTTGTGAGAGCGCGTCCGTTCCTGCCTGAATGAGAGCGCTCACGCCTTTTGCATCGTCAAAAACATCGGCATCCTGTTTCTGGGCATACTTTCTCTCTAATGATATGCTTGGGCAAAGGAGGGAAGAGTACGTGAACATCAAAAGTGAATTGGAAAGTAGATCGATAGAATTGAGGCGCTTGATCGGAATCATAGAGGGCGCGCTCCAAAACGCACCGGAAGGAAGCCTCCGGGTAACGAAAAACCGAAATAAACCGGCGTATTATCATTGTTTGGGTGGGGAAAGAACCTTTATCAGAAAAGACCAGATGAGGCTTGCAGCGGACCTTGCGAAAAAAGAGTACTACCTGATACTCAACGAGGAACTGAAGCGGGAAGAAAAGGCTATCCTTGCGTTTCTGAAGGAATATCATCCGGGACGCGAGCTGCAGCTGTACGAGTCGATGGTTCCGGGCCGCAGGGCGCTGGTGGTTCCGCTGGTCATGCCGGACAGGGCGTTTGCCAGCGAATGGCGGGAAAAACTGGAGAACGAAAAGGAGAAATGGCCGAACACTTATCCCATCGGGGAAGTGCTCTTTACGGAACAGGGAGAGAATGTCCGGTCAAAATCCGAAAAGATCATCGCGGACAGCCTTTATCGTGTCGGGATCCCGTATGTTTACGAGGCGCCCCTGAGACTGGGCGGGAGGACCGTGTTCCCCGATTTCACGATGCTGAATATGCCGGAGCGGAAAACCTGGTACTGGGAACATTTTGGCCTTTTGGATCAGGAAGCTTACCTGAATGATTCCTTGGAGAAACTGAATCTGTATGCCGATGAAGGAATCTTTCCGGGAGATGGCTTGCTTGTCACTTACGAATCGAGCCGGAAACCGATGAAGAGTAAGTTGATCAAAACGATGATCGAGCGTTTCTTGAAGGAGTGAGAGAAAACCTTCATTATGAGGTGTCCTGCACGCCCAAACAGAGAAAAAGCAAGATGGGGCGTGCAGAATGAGCTAAAGTGCACACCTGAAAAGAGGAAAAGCAAGATGGGGCGTGCAGCATGCACGCCCAGAAAGAAGAAAAGCAGAGTCAGGCGTGCAGAAACAAGCCAAAGTGCACGCCTGGGAAGAGAAAAAGCAGGATGGGGCGTGCAGTATTCACGCCCAAAAAGAAGAAAAGCAATATCAGGCGTGCAAAATGAAGCTAAAGCGCACGCCTGAAAAGAGAAAAAGCAAGATGGGGCGTGCAGTATGCACGCCCAGAAAAAGTAAATCAAACCGGGGCGTGCATCGCTGCACGCCCCTTAGTCACGCCCCGGAAATCAATAAGCCGGAGATCCCTTTCAGTCCGCCGTATCGAACTCGAGGTTCGGGACGTATTTGCAGAATTCCTTGAAGACCTCGCGGTAAGCGCCTGAGATCTCGCACATGTGATGGATGTACGGGCCTTCAATGAGCTTGCGCTCCCAGGCGTCCAGGTCCTTGAACTCGCCCCAGATGTAGGTGCCGGTGGTGTAGGGGCCGTCCACGCCATCGAACTCGCCGGCCAGAAGCTTGTACTGTCCGTTGTCCTGATCCAGGCGGGAGATCGTGTAATGGCCGTCCTTCACATGCAGCCAGGCGCGCATGCGGCTGACCTTTGTGGGCTGGTCGTCCTGATGCAGGGACCAGGCAAAGGGACCGCAGTGCCAAAGGAGCTCGGCGTTCGGGTTCTCAGGATGACGCGCGGTGAACTCGCCCAGGAAAGGCAGGTCCTCGCCCAGCGCGGCGCATTTCAGGAGCACCATCGTGATGGTCGCGTGCATGTCGCTCTCGCAGCCCACGATGTATCCCAGATCCGCCAGGGGGCTGTAGGAGGCGCACGGCGAGCAGCCGACCAGCTGTCCCATGGCCGTCCAGCATTCCGCGGAAACGGCGGATACGTTGTACTTTTCGAAGATGTCCTGATAGGTCAGGATGAAGCAGCACATCCGGTCCAGGACGCCCAGCGAATACTCGTCGAACTCGAACTTCTTCGTGAAGTCCTCGCCCAGGGCCGCGAGCTCTTCTTTGCGGTTCTCCAGGTTGTAATCGAACATCTGCTTGAAGTTCGCCAGGTTGACCGGAATGATCTGCACGCCCAGCTTCTGCATGAGCTCGCCCTCATTGACGATGACCGAGCAGAATGGCTTCGGGCGCATGCCGACCTGCGCCACGCGCAGATCCTTGAAGTTTTTGACCATGCAGGCGACCGAGACGAAATCGCGGAAGCCCTTGGCGAAGCAGTCGTCCTCGATCCGGCAGTTCTTGATGTAGGTGAACGGGACGTTCCTTCTCTGCAGCTGGCGGCTCATGCCGAAGACGCCGCACTGCGCGTCGGTGAGGCGGGAGCCGTCTTCACCGAAGAAATCGTCCAGCGGGGCCCACAGAAGGACCGGCTTTCCGACGGCCTTCGCGACCATGGCGGCAACTTCCTCGTTGCCGAAGTTGACGTTGATCAGGAAGATCGCGTCGACCTTCTCGGCGGCCATGCGGTCGATGACCTTGGGCACGTCGTCCTCGTTGTAGAGAACGCCTTCATAGTTGATCCCGGAGAGATCGACGAACGAGACGTGCTTGTCGGTGAAGTTCTCACGGAGATAGTCGACGGCCTGATGCGCGCGTTCCATGGCGGTCCAGGGGTTGAAGTTCGCGAGACGCGCGGGCTTCGGGCCTTCGGCGGTCGTGGCGCCGCGGTCGCGGCGGACCGGGACAAGGCCGATCTTGACGGTGAAATCCAACATGTTCTTTGTTTCCTCCTTTGATGATCGGACGGATACGCCGTCCGTGCTGTCCGATGTAGGCGCGGCGTTCCGGATATGCCGCGCCGCACTTTCATTCTATTTCCGCAGCGGCCGCAAGTCAAGCGGGATGCGCGAAAGTCTCCATGCTCGAAAGCCACCCCGCTTGAAAGTCTCCTTGCGCGCGGCGGCTGAATCGGCTATGATATTTTAAACGGGCGCACGATCCCGTATGACGGGGGCACCCGGCATGAAAGCAGCTTAACGGAGGAAAACCATATGTCCGAACCGACCTTTACGACCGTGAAACAGGGCGCGCTCAGGGGTGTCCTGGAAGACGGCATCCGCATCTTTAAGGGCGTTCCGTTCGCCGCTCCGCCGGTGGGGGACCTTCGGTGGCGCGCGCCCCGGGAGCCCGCTTCCTGGCAGGGCGTCCGTCCGGCCACGGAATTTTCCGCGGCCCCGATGCAGCGTACCGGCAACACGGCCGGCGTCTATGAGACCTGCTATTTCAGCGAAGACTGCCTCTACCTGAACGTATGGGCGCCTGAAGACGCCTGCGGCCTCCCGGTCTACGTCTGGTTCTACGGCGGTTCCTACCAGGGCGGCCGCGCGGATGATCCGACCTTTGACGGCACGCATTTCGCCAAGATGGGGATCGTCTCGGTGACGGTCAACTACCGCGTGGGCGTCTTCGGCTTCCTCTGTCATCCCGATATGGCAAAGGAAGGCCCCCTGGAGCTCGGAAACTTCGGCGTCCAGGACCAGATCGCGGCACTTCGGTGGATCCGGGAGAACATCGCAGCGTTCGGCGGGGATCCCGGGAAAGTGACCATCGGCGGCCACAGCGCGGGCTCCGCGAGCGTCAACAACCTGATGGTCTCGCCGCTGTCCATCGGACTCTTCCGGGGCGCCATCAACGAAAGCGGCGACGTTCTCCAGCCCGAGCGCGACATCACGTTCGAGCAGGCGTCCGAAGGCGGGCTCAAACTCCAGGAAGTCCTGGGCCTCCGGTCCCTGGACGAGATGCGGGAAGTGCCGGCCGAACGCTTTCAAAGGAAAGACTTCGACCTGGCCGTTGAAAACCGCGTGATGTGCACGCCGGTGATCGACGGGACCGTGATCCCGGAGGCGCAGGCGAACCTGCTTCTGACGAATCGCTGCGCCAAAGTTCCGGCGATGATCGGGACCTGCCAGGACGAAGGCTCCGGCGGCGGCCCGGGCTACCGGGAGCGCATCATGGCGCGCTTCGGCTTCCCGGACGATCTGTATCCGGCCGGGGATCCCATGGCGGTCAGAAGACTCGCCCGCGATTACTGGTACGGGCGTCACGTGGCGTGGATCGACATCCGGGCGAATGTCCACGGCCTTCCGACCTGGCATTATAACTACGCGCACCGCACCGAGCCGATGGGCGCGCAGCACGGCACCGAGCTGCCGTTCGTCTTCGGGACGCTCGGCCGCATGAAGGAACTGCACGGTCAGGAATTCACGCCGGAGGAGTACGGCTTCATGGAGGTGATGAGCGGCTACTGGGCGAACTTCATCAAATACGGCGATCCGAACGGCGAAGGGCTGGTCCCCTGGCCGAAGAAAGGAAAAGATCCGGTCCACATGCGTCTGGAGATCCCCTGCGGGATGGAGCCTGATTCCTATATGGAAGTGCATAAGACCGTGCTGCCCGCGGTCACGGAATGGATGTACGGAAGGATGAGAGGAGAGATTTCTAAATGAACGACGGATTCGAACGCTTCGACATGAAGAAAAAGCCGATCCCATGCAAGTGGTATTTGAAACCCATCATTTTCGCGGGCATCCTGCCGGGCCTTTTGATCCATGGGACAAAGATCAAAAAGATCGGCGTGAAGGGGCTGAAGCCCCCGTATCTGCTTCTGGGAAACCATAACGCCTTCTTCGACATGAACGTGTCCGCGGCCGCGACGTTCCCGTACTTCGGGAATTACGTGGTGGCCATCGACGGGTACATCGGACGCGAAGGGCTCCTCCGCAGCATCGGCTGCATCTGCAAACGGAAATTCACATCGGACACGATGATGGTCCGCCATCTGGTGACGGTGGTCCAAAACGGCGGCATCCCGGCGCTCTATCCGGAAGCCCGCTACTCCCTCTGCGGCACCACGGCGGTCCTGCCCGAATCGCTGGGGAAGCTGGTGAAGCTGTTGAAGGTCCCGGTCGTGACGCTGATCACGCACGGGCATCATATCAACCACCCGTTCTGGAACACGCGCCATGAGCGCGGCGTACGGCCCACGGAGGCGGAGATGAAGCTCTTCCTGACAGCGGACGACGTGGCCGCGCTTTCGGCCGATGAGATCAACGCCCGCCTGGTTACGGAATTCCAGTACGACGACTTCGCCTGGCAGAAGGAAAAGAAGATTCGCGTGCGGGCGAAGGACCGCGCGGACGGGCTGGAGAAGATCCTCTACCAGTGCCCGGTCTGCGGGACCGAATTCCGGATGAAGAGCGCAGGCGCCGAGCTTTCGTGCGAAGCCTGCGGACATGTCTGGGAAATGACGGAATACGGAGAACTCCGGGCCAAAGAGGGCGAGACCGTGTTCTCCCACATCCCGGACTGGTATGAGTGGGAGCGGGCGAACGTCCGGAAGGAAGTCGAGGAAGGCCGCTATAATTCGGGCGAGCTCCGGGTCAGCGTGGAGAGCCTTCCGAACGCGAAGAAGTTCATCCCCATCGGCAGCGGCACGATGGTTCACGACATGGAGGGCTTCCGAGTCCGCGTCACGGATAAGGACGGAACGGTCCGCGAGATGGTGAAGAGCGTACCGTCGATGTACTCCTGCCACGTGGAGTACCGGTATCTTTTCAAGCACGGCGACTGCGTCGACCTGAACACGCTGGACGATACCTGGTACGTCTATCCGGAGGGCCGCGACTTCGCGGTGACGAAGATGGCACTGGCCACGGAGGAACTTTATTTCGCGGACAAGCGGAAGAAGGGCGAAGAAGTGAAGCCGGGCCTCGCGTAACGGAGAGAAAGGAGAAGACGATGCTGATCTTCGGGATCGTGATCGCGGTCATGAGTCTGATCACGATGATCTTTTATAAGGCGGACAAGGAAAAGGCCAAAAAGGGAAAATGGCGCATCCCGGAGGCGACGCTCCTCCTTCTGGGCGTCTTCGGCGGCGCTTTGGGCGGGCTTATCGGAATGAAACTGTTCCGCCATAAAACGAAACACTGGTATTTCTGGGCCGTCAACATCCTGGCGCTCCTTCTGCAGGCGGCGCTGTTCTGGTACCTGTTCCTGAGATGAACGGGCTGAATGTCCGGGTCGCGCCGGAACAGGCCGGCCGTACGGTCCATGTGTTTTTACGCCGGGAGCTTCGGCTCTCCGCGGCCAAGATCCGTTCGGTCAAGTTCGATCCGGGCGCGCTTCTTCTGAACGGCGCGCCGGTGAAGACGGACCATGTGCTTCAGGCCGGCGATCTTCTGACGGTCCGCCTGGACGATTCCCGAAACCGCGCGGCCCGCATCCTTCCGAACCCGATGCCGCTCAAGATCCTTTACGAAGACCGGGACGTCCTGGTCCTGGACAAGCCGGCCGGGACCGTCTGCCACCCGTCGAAGGGACATCTCACGGACTCGCTTGCGAACGGGGTGCGTGCTTACTTCGATAAAACGGAAAAATCATCAAACATTCACTTCATCGGACGCCTCGACAAGGAGACGTCCGGTGTTGTTATAATTGCGAAAAACGGTGTAGCGGCCGACCGAATGCGGCAAGCCCTTGAAACGGAAGATCTGGTAAAGGAATATCTGGCCATCTGTGTGGGAAAGCCGGAAGCGGAAGCCTTTACGATCGACCTTCCCATGACGCCTGCCGCGGACCCCGGGACGGGACTCCTCCGCATGACCGAGGCAGAAGCAGACACGGATCCGAAGACAAAAGCCAGGACCCACGTCCGGGTCCTGCTTTCGGACAAAGACCTGAGCCTCCTCCGGATCCGCCTCTCGACCGGGCGCACGCACCAGATCCGTTTCCACCTGTCCGCGGCCGGACATCCGCTTCTGGGCGACGCCTTCTATGGAGATCCGGATCCCGGGATGCCCAGGACGGCCCTTCACGCCGTCCGGATCACGTTCCGTCATCCTATGACGGGGGAGATCCTCAGGTGTTCGGCGCCGGTCCCTCCGGATATGCTGGATGTTCTTCGAAAGGCCGGGATGGCTGCGGAGGCGGATAACTTCTTCAGAGATGCGCCGCCCTTTGATCTCAATGAAATGCAAACGCCCCTTCTATGACTTGCAAACATCGGAAAGTATGCTATAATATTAAAGTTTACTGCTTAATATAAAAAGAGCCGGATCCCTCATGCATGAATACAGTTGAACAAAGGACCGGGCAGCTCATGCGTAAACACGGCAAAAGAACGAACTGGGGTGCTCATGCGTAAACACAGCGAAGTAACGAACCCGAGTACTCTTGCGTAAACATGGCAAAGTAATGAACCGTGGAACTCACACATAAACACATCATCGTTTCGGCGAAAGACGAAAGGAAGGAGACTGGATGAACGCTGAAAAGAAGAATTACTGCCTGGCCATCCCCGAGATCGGACTCGGCACGTTCGGCTCCGACCGCGTATCGGCGGAAGACGTCGCGGGCGCCGTGGACGGCGCGGTCCGCGCGGGCTACCGGATGATCGACTGCGCGGCCTGCTACGGCAACGAGGCGGAGATCGGAGAAGTGCTGGAAAAGATCCTGAAGGAAGGCGTCGTGAAGCGCGAAGAGCTGTTCGTGGCTTCCAAGGTCTGGAACGATATGCACCGGTACGTCCGGAAGGCGCTCACAAAGACGCTGACGGACCTTCGGCTGGACTACGTGGATCTCTATTTCATCCACTGGCCTTTCCCGAACTACCATCCGCCGGGATGCTCGGTAGATGAGCGGAATCCCGATTCCCGTCCCTTCTCGGTCGAGGAATTCATGGATACCTACCGCCAGCTGGAAGAGCTTTATGAAGAGGGCCTGATCCGCGCCATCGGCGTCTCGAACATGACCATCCCCAAGTTCGAACTGACGCTGCCGCTGATGAAAGTGGCGCCCTACGCCTGCGAACTGGAGCTGCATCCCTGCTTCCAGCAGGAGGAACTGCTGGCTTACGTGAAGGCGCACGGAATGGTCCCGGTCGCGTACATGCCGATGGGCTCGCCCCGCCGCCCGGACCGCGACATCTGCGAAGGAGACGCGGTGGACCTGGCCGAGCCCGCGCTCCTCAAGATCGCGAAGGACCGCGGCGCGACCCCGGCTGAGATCGCCCTCCGCTGGGCCAAGAACCGCGGCACCGTGCCGATCCCCTTCTCCGTCCATCACTATCAGGAGAACCTGGACGCCATGAAGCTGCCGGCCCTGACCGACGAGGAGATGGCACAGATGGCTTCGCTGGAGTGCGGAAGCCGGCTCGTGAAGGGCCAGGTCTTCCTCTGGGAAGGCGCTGAAGACTGGCGCGACCTCTGGGACGAAGACGGCACCATCGCCGGCTGATACAGAAAAACCAAGGGGACCGGCCTGGAAAAAAACGAAGGGCCGGCCCGTTTACAAGGAGACATAATCTATGCCGATCACTGACTTTTTGGAGAGAAACGCACGCGTAACGCCCGATGAGATCGCCCTTGTGGAGGTCAACCCGGCCAACCAGCCGGACAGGGAGATGAGCTGGCGCGAGTACAACCTGATCGAGACCGCCCACGAAGCGGAGGCTTACCGCCGCACCATGACCTGGCGCGAGTTCGACAACCGCGCGAACGCGTTTGCGAACCTTTTACTGACGCGCGAAGTGAAGCGCGGCGACAAGATCGCCGTCCTTCTGATGAACTGCCTCGAGTGGCTGCCCATCTATTTCGGCGTCCTGAAGGCCGGCGCCATCGTGGTGCCCATGAACTACCGCTATACCGCGGAAGAGATCCGCTACTGCCTGGACCTGGCGGACGCCCGGATGCTGGTCTTCGGACCGGAATTCACCGGCCGCATCAACGAGGTCCTGGGCGATCTCAAGCTGGACGCGTACTTCTTTGTGGGCCGCGAGGACGAGACGCCTAAGTTCGCGGCGAATTACGCGAACATCGTGCGGTACTGCACCACGCGCGTGCCTCCCATCGAGCTCCGGGAAGACGACGACGCGGCCATCTATTTCTCTTCCGGCACCACCGGCTTCCCGAAGGCCATCCTGCACCGCCATCTGGCGCTGACCGCGTCCGCCAGGACCGAGCAGCACCACCACGGGCAGAAGCACGACGACGTCTTCCTCTGCATCCCGCCTTTGTATCATACCGGCGCCAAGATGCACTGGTTCGGCTCGCTGATCTCCGGCAGCCGCGCGGTCCTTCTCCGCGGCGTCACGCCGCAGTGGGTCTTTGAGACGGTTTCTCAGGAGCGCGCGACCATCGTCTGGCTCCTGGTGCCGTGGGCGCAGGACATCCTGGACGCCGTGGACCGCGGCGCTCTGGACCCGTCCGCGTACCGCCTTTCGCAGTGGCGGCTGATGCACATCGGCGCGCAGCCGGTGCCGCAGTCCCTGATCAAGCGCTGGAAACAGCTTTTCCCGCATCACGAGTACGATACGAACTACGGCCTCTCCGAATCCACCGGCCCCGGCTGCGTGCATCTGGGCGTGGAGAACATCGATAAGGTCGGCGCCATCGGCAAGGCCGGCTATCAGTGGGAAACGAAGATCGTGGACGAGGCCCTGAACCCCGTTCCGCAGGGCACCGTGGGCGAACTGGCCGTCAAGGGTCCGGGCGTCATGAAGTGCTACTACAAGAATCCCGAAGCCACAGATGAAGTACTGAAGGGCGACTGGCTCCTGACCGGCGACATGGCCCGCGAGGACGAAGACGGCTTCATCTACCTGGTCGACCGCAAGAAGGACGTCATCATCAGCGGCGGGGAGAACATCTACCCGGTGCAGATCGAAGACTTCCTGATGACGAACGACAAGATCCGCGACGTGGCCGTGATCGGCGTGCCGGACGAGCGTCTGGGCGAGATCGCCGCGGCCGTCATCGCCGTCAAGGACGGCATGGAGCTCACGGAGCAGGAGGTCCTCGCGTTCTGCCAGGACCTGCCCAAATACAAGCGCCCGCGCCGGCTGATCTTTGCCGACGTGCCCAGGAACCCCACCGGAAAGATCGAAAAGCCGGTCCTCCGGGAGCGTTACGGCGTGAAGACCCTGGTCGAGGCGCAGACCATCGGCTGAGACGGAAGAAGAGGACAGAAGATGAAGAAGATGATGCTCGGAAACGAGGCGGCCGCAAGAGGGCTCTATGAGGCCGGCTGCCGCCTGGTCTCCTCCTATCCCGGAACGCCTTCCACGGAGATCACCGAGGAAGCGGTCCGCTATGACGAGATCTACTGCGAGTGGGCCCCGAACGAGAAAGTCGCGCTGGAGACCGCGTTCGGCGCGTCCCTGGCAGGCGCCCGCGCGGCCTGCTGCATGAAGCACGTGGGCCTGAACGTGGCCGCCGACCCGCTGTTTACCAGCGCCTATACCGGGATCAACGGGGGCCTGGTGATCTTTGTGGCCGACGATCCCGGCATGCACTCCTCCCAGAACGAGCAGGACTCCAGGCACTACGCCGTCGCGGCGAAGCTGCCGATGCTGGAACCTTCGGATTCCAGGGACGCGAAGGAATTCACAAAGCTCGCCTTCGAGATCTCCGAGCGCTTCGATACGCCGGTCCTGGTGCGGATGAGCACGCGGAACGCGCACGCCCAGTGCCTGGTCGAATGCGAAGACCGGATCGAGAAGGAACTGAAGGATTACGTCAAGAATCCCGCCAAATACATCATGGCGCCGGCGAACGCCGTCCGCCGCCATCCCGTGGTGGAAGAGCGGCTTCTGTCGCTCGCGGCCTATGCGGAAACGTCGGAACTGAACCGGATCGAGCCCGGGACGACCGCGGAATTCGGGATCGTCACGGCCGGCACCGGCTACGGCTATGTGCGGGAGGCGCTGGGGCCGGACGTCCCGGTGCTGAAGCTGGGCATGGTGAACCCGCTTCCGGAGAACCTGATCCGGACGTTCGCCGCCTCCGTTCATAAGCTCCTGGTCGTGGAGGAACTCGATCCCGTGATCGAGGACCGCCTGAAGGCCATGGGCATCCCGTGCGTCGGGAAATCGCACTTCCCGAACGTGGGCGAGTTCTCGCAGGGCGTGGTCCGGAAGGCGCTGGGCCTCCCGGAGAACGCGCATTTCGACAGCCCGGAGCTGCCGGCCCGTCCGCCCATCATGTGCGCGGGCTGCCCGCACCGCGGCCTGTTCTACGTTCTTTCGAAGAATCATTATACGGTGATCGGCGACATCGGCTGCTATACGCTGGGCTCCGCCCAGCCGCTGAACGCGGTCGACATGGTGCTCTGCATGGGCGCGTCGGTCTCCGGCGTCCACGGCTTCAACAAGATCCGCGGCGCGGAATCGGAAAAGAAGACCGTGGCCGTGATCGGCGACTCCACCTTCATGCATTCGGGCATGACGGGACTGGCGAACATCGCCTATAACGGCAGCAATTCGACGGTCATCATCGCCGACAACTCCATCACCGGCATGACCGGCCACCAGAACAACCCCACGAACGGCTACAACATCAAGGGCGACCCGGCCGGGAAGATCGACCTGGAAGCGCTTGTCCGCGCGATGGGCATCGAGCACGTGACGGTCGTGGATCCCTATGACTTGAAAGCGACCGAAGAGGCCATCAAACGAGAGACTTCCTACGAAGGCCCCTCCGTCATCATCTCGAGGCGTCCATGCGCGCTCTTAAAGAGCGTGAAGGCGAAGCCGGCGCTCTCGGTCGACCCCGAAAAGTGCAGGAAATGCAAGTCCTGCATGCGCATCGGCTGCCCGGCCATCCGTCTCCGGGACGGACGCCCGGAGATCGATCCCACCCAGTGCACGGGCTGCGGCGTCTGCTCGGAGCTCTGTGCCTTCGGCGCCATTACGGGAGGTGAACGGGAATGAAAGCTGTCAATGTGATGATCGTCGGCGTAGGCGGCCAGGGCACGCTCCTGGCCAGCAAGGTGCTGGGACAGGCCCTGCTTACGACCGGCCTGGAAGTCCGCATGTCCGAGGTCCACGGGATGAGCCAGCGCGGCGGTTCCGTGGTCACGTACGTGAAATGCGGCGAAAACGTTTACAGCCCCGTGATCGGCGCGGGCGAGGCGGACTTCATCCTTTCCTTCGAGAAGCTGGAGACCGCGCGCTATCTGTCCTGCCTTAAAAAGAGCGGGCGGATCGTGACGAACGTGGGCGAGATCGACCCGATGCCGGTCATCATCGGGAGCGCGGAATATCCGCATGAGATCCTGGAGGACCTGAAGGCTGAAGGCGTGCAGATCGATGAACTGGACGCCCTGTCGCTGGCTGTGGAAGCCGGCACGCCGAAAGCCGTGAACATCGTGCTCCTGGGCCGCCTTTCCCGGTATTTCGACCTGGATCCGGAAGTCTTCCTGACCGCCATCGACGAACAGGTGAAGCCCGCGTTCCGCGAGGCGAACCGGAAGGCCTTCCTTCTGGGACGGGAGGCCTGAAGCGGCGCCCCCAAAAAGAAGGACCGGACTGCACAAGGAGGACCCGATATGGCTCTGATCAATGAAAACATGGAGGCGCTCGGCAAGGTCCGGAGCGCCATCCGCGACTTATACGAATACGGCCTCAAAAGAAGCGCCGAGATCGGGTCGGAGAACGTTTACGACTTCAGCCTCGGAAATCCGTCCGTCCCGCCGCCGAAGGAGGTGGACGAAGCGCTCCGGGACCTGGTCCGGACGATGGATCCGGTCGCGCTCCACGGTTATACGTCGGCGGCCGGCGACCCGGCGGTCCGGAAGGCCGTCGCGGACGATCTGAACGCCCGTTTCGGGGCCGGCGTGGAAGCGGCGGACGTCTATATGACCTGCGGCGCCGCGGCGTCCCTGACCATCACGCTGAACGCGCTCCATACGGAGGGGGACGAATTCATTGCCATCGCCCCGTACTTCCCGGAATACAAGGTGTTCACGGAGGGCGCGGGCGCGCGCTTCAAAGCCGTCCCGGCTGACACGGAGCGCTTCCAGATCTGCTTCCCGGAGCTTGAGAAGGCCATCGGCCCGGAGACAAAGGGCGTCATCGTGAACTCGCCGAACAACCCCACCGGCGCGGTCTTCACCAAAGAGACCGTGAAGCGCCTTGCGGACCTCCTCCGCGAAAAGGAACAGGAGTACGGCCACACCATCTGGCTGATCACCGACGAACCTTACCGGGAACTCGTCTATGACGGGCAGGAGGTGCCGTTTTTGATCAACGAATACGACGACACGGTCGTCTGCTACTCGTTCAGCAAGTCTTTGTCGCTCCCCGGCGAGCGCATCGGGTACATCGTCGTTTCCAACCGGAACAAAGACCACGCGGACGTGTTCGCGGCGGTCGCGGGAGCCGGCAGGGCACTGGGCTTCGTCTGCGCGCCGGCGATGATGCAGCGCGTGGCGGCCAGGTGCCTGGGTGTGACGTCGGACCTAAACGTCTACCGCACGAACCGGGACATCCTCTACAAGGCCCTGACGTCCTACGGCTATGAAGCGGTCTACCCGGCCGGCGCCTTCTACATGTTCGTGAAGTCGCCCGAACCGGACGCGAAGGCCTTCTCGAAACGGGCGATGGAACACGAGCTCCTTCTGGTGCCTTCGGATTCCTTCGGCCTCACGGGCTACGTCCGCATTTCCTACTGCGTATCGACGGACATGATCCGCCGGTCGCTCCCGGCCTTCAAGGCCCTGATCGAAGAATACAAATGAGAGAACGGATCCCGGGAGCGGGCGGCACGCCCTTCCCGGGTCCTCTTTGGAGAAAGTAACATGCCCGACCTCACAGAAGAGATCAAAAGAAGAAGGACATTTGCCATCATCTCGCACCCGGACGCCGGCAAGACCACGCTGACAGAGAAGTTCCTGCTCTACGGCGGCGCGATCCAGACCGCCGGTTCGGTCAAGGGGCGGAAGACCGCGAAGCACGCCGTCTCCGACTGGATGGAGATCGAGAAGCAGCGCGG
>JAEEGL012566513.1_pt1 | contig 16150 bp, 15 predicted proteins | sample 9134231 | NCBI WGS metagenome assembly JAEEGL01 (sample SAMN16246548, study PRJNA631951) | gut metagenome | biome: gut microbiome; feature: rumen; material: fiber-attached | host: Bos | place: Iran: Karaj | collected 2018-10
AATCCCGGAAGACTTGAGTTTGCAAAGCGTCTCGGCGCTAACCAGACAGTCAACTTCGGAGATTACCAGGGTATAGAGGCACTGACCAAGGCAGTTTACGATTCCTTCGGAGGACATCTTGCGGATTTTGCCTTCCAGTGCACCGGAAATCCCAAGGCTCACGCTAACATTTACAAGTTCATCCGCAACGGCGGCGGACTTTGCGAGCTGGGATTCTTTGTAAATGGTGGTGATGCCCAGATCAATCCCCACTTTGATCTTTGCTCAAAAGAGATCAACCTGGTGGGCTCATGGGTTTACACTCTGAGAGATTACGGCACCACATTTGACTTCCTGAAGAGGGCAAAGGCTATCGGCCTTCCCGTAACGGATCTCATTACACACCGCTTCCCGCTGGATCAGATCAACGAAGCACTTCGTACTAATCTGGCGATGACAGGTCTTAAGATTGCAATCGTAAATCAATAGACACATAGCAACACATTAACGTAACTGTTTAGCGCAAAGGAGCGATCAATGGAACATCAGGCAGTAGGTTTACTTGAAGTGTACGGTCTTGTCTGTGCATTTCTCGCAGCGGATGCAGGCTGCAAGGCAGGCAATGTAACGCTGGAGATCTTTGATAAAAACAAACCGGCCAATGCGGATTCACTTCCTGTTCCCCTTCTGGTAACTATCAAGTTCAGAGGCAGGGTAGCGGATGTTAAGGAAGCCATGGCAGCTGCAGCTGAGGTGGCAAAAAACACTACCGGAATTGTTTGCTCCCACATCATTCCGAGTCCGACATCGGATACAGAAAAGATGTTGAAGATCAGTGCGCTGGATAAAAATTAAGTTTTCCGATAAGGAGGAAAGAAATGGCATCACTTGAAGCATTAGGAATGGTAGAAACAAGAGGTCTTACAGCAGCTATCGAGGCAGCTGATGCAATGACCAAGGCAGCTGAGGTTACTCTCATAGGAACAGAGAAGATCGGTAGCGGACTTGTAACAGTTATGGTTCGCGGAGATGTAGGCGCTGTTAAGGCTGCTGTAGAGTCAGGTACAGCTGCAGCTTCCAAGCTCGGTGAGCTTGTAGCTTCACATGTAATCCCTCGTCCTCACAACGACGTAGAGATGATCCTTCCCAAGATCAAGGCGTAATTTTTAGGAGTAGATAATGAGTAAGGCTTACGGTTTTATCGAGATAAGCGGCGTGGTAGCTGCTATCGATGTTTTGGATATAATGTGCAAGGCGGCAGAAGTGGAACTTGCTACCTGGGAGAGAAAGCTGGGCGGACGCCTGGTAACTCTTGTGGTAGAGGGTGAAGTATCAGCCGTAAAAGCTGCTGTTGAGGCAGGTATGACTGAATACAATATCAGAAAGCCGGTTTCACACGGAGTTATCCCTGCACCTCATGAGGAGATCCAAAAGATAGTGGCCGTATCAGCCAGCAGATGGAAAAAGAAACCGGAGAAGAGCTCCGAACCCAAGATGCTTGGTCAGGATCCCCCGGATTTCAATCTAAAAGAACAAACCAAATAGTTATAAACAAAAACAGGAGGTAATCAAAATGGCAAACTCACTTGAAGCATTAGGAATGGTTGAGACCAGAGGTCTCGTAGCAGCAATCGAGGCAGCAGATCAGATGTGCAAGGCTGCAAACGTAACACTTGTAGGAACAGAGAAGATCGGTAGCGGACTCGTAACAGTTATGGTTCGCGGAGATGTAGGTGCAGTTAAGTCTTCTGTTGAGGCCGGTTCTAATGCAGCTTCTTCACTTGGAGAGCTTGTAGCTACTCACGTAATCCCTCGTCCTCACAATGATGTTGAGATGATCCTTCCCAAAGTTAAGTAATTGAGGTGATCGAATTGGATAACAGCAGTGTAGAATATATTACAAGGCTTGTTATATCAGCCATTAATGAAAGTGGTACCGATTCTCCGAAGATGAGTGTACCTGTTGGTGTTTCAGCTCGCCACATCCACCTGACTCAGGAGGATGTGGAGAAGCTCTTCGGTCCCGGATATCAGCTGACTCCCAAAAAGGAACTGATGGGCGGACAGTGGGCAGCCAATGAGCAGTGCACACTTGTAGGACTTAAGCTTCGTGCTATCGAGAATGTTCGAATTCTCGGACCGGTACGTTCAAAGTCTCAGGTAGAGATCTCGGCTACAGACGCCAGGACTCTGGGAGTCAATGCTCCCATAAGACAGTCAGGTGATCTGGCGGGATCGGCTCCCATAGCTCTGGTAGGACCCAAAGGTGCGATCTATCTGGATGAGGGCTGCATCGTTGCAGCACGTCACATCCATATGACACCTACAGAGGCATCTTCAGCAGGGCTTAAGGACGGAGATATGGTAAAGGTACGCATGGCAAGCGACAGGGGAGCGGTACTTGATAATGTCAAGGTACGTGTAGACCCCAGCTTTTCTCTTGAAATGCACATTGATACAGATGAGGCCAATGCCTGCCAGATCAGGCAGGGAGATGTGGCATATATCATCTGATGAGGTAACGTCATGATCGTTGGAACAGTTATGGGGAGTATTTTCTCCACAAGGAAAAGCGAAAAACTTGTTGGTAATAAGTTTATGATCGTTCGTCCCGAGAAGTCCATGAATACTCAGGGATCGGATTTGATCGCGATTGACATAATCGGTGCCGGTATCGGAGAAAAGGTACTGGTTGCCACCGGTTCTGCAGCCCGTATCGGTTGCGACTGTGCAGACGCTCCGGTGGATGCGGCAATAGTCGGTATTGTAGATGAGGGCCAGGACGGTATGGAGGTTTTGGGTTCATGAATATAGATGAGCTTAAAAATATAGCCAGAGAGGCAGGTGTTGTGGGAGCCGGTGGAGCCGGCTTCCCGGCATATGCCAAGATGACAGAGGCAGCGGATACGGTGATCCTCAACTGTGTTGAGTGTGAACCTCTTTTAAAGCTTCACAGACAGCTTTTATCCCTGCATGCTTCCGAAATAGTCGGAATGCTGGATACGGTTCGGGAAACATTTGGCGCCCGGGAGGCCGTTATCGGAATTAAAAGTGAATATAAGGAGACGATAAGAGCTCTTAAGTCCGTTATAGGACAATATATAAAAGTTCGTATACATGAGCTGAAAGCAGCCTATCCCATGGGAGATGAGGTTGTGCTCATATATGAAGTGACAGGTAAGGTTATTAAGCCCGGCGGGCTGCCTATAGATGAAAACGTTGTAGTTTACAATGTTGAGACAATGTATAATATGTACCGGGCAGTACATGAAAAAAGTCCGGTATCGGACAAGTTGGTTTCCATCGTAGGCGAGATCGATACACCAAAGACCCTGAGACTTCCTCTTGGAATGTCTGTCAGGGATGCGGTAAAGGCAGCCGGAAAGATCACAACCAAGAATCCCGCCTTTCTCATGGGAGGTCCCATGATGGGAAGGCTTGGAGATGAAAATACCAGGATCACAAAAACAACCAATGCTATAATCATCCTTCCGGAGGATCATCAGCTGGTGTTGAAGGCAGATAAGGATCTTAAGATCGAAAAGAGAAGAGCATCTTCAGCCTGCTGTCAGTGCAGGACCTGTACGGATCTTTGTTCAAGACATGTTCTGGGACATCCCATCGAACCCCACAGAGTGATGAGGGCTGTTGCCAATGGTGATGCATCGGACATGAAGATCTTCGTTAACACCATGTATTGCAGCGGATGCGGGATCTGCGAAAAGTACGCATGTCCCCAGGGACTTTCACCCAAGAGCATCATCCAGGAGTTTAAGGGGGCTCTTCGGGCCGGCGGAGTTAAGATTGAAAAGATAGATCCGACACCGGTTGCAGAGCAGAGAGAACAGCGTAAGGTTCCGGTGCACAGACTTGCTCACAGACTGGGACTTTACAATTACGATAAGGATGCTCCGATCTCGGACTCACCCATATCCGCTGACCGGGTATCGATCCCGCTTTCACAGCATATCGGAGCACCGGCGGTAGCTATCGTGAACGTCGGAGATCATGTTGTAAAGGGGCAGTTAATTGCTAAGGCAGCAGATGGGTTGTCAGTGAATATCCATGCATCTATTGATGGTGTAGTAAAATCTGTAGATAAAGAAATAATGATTAGCAAAGTAAATTGATATTGGCGCGTGTATTATACCGCGTCAATATCGTAGGTTATTTTTTAAAGGGAGTAATGATGTCAAAAGCGATAGGAATGGTGGAATGCACCACTGTATCAACAGGATATAAGGCCGCCGACGACATGGCCAAGACTGCGGAAGTAGAACTTCTTCAGGCAGAAGTCACATGTCCCGGAAAGTTCGTGATCCTGATCACAGGTGAGCTTTCAGCGGTTAAGGCTTCCGTAGACAGGGCTGCAAGCGCATACGGAGAAAAGGTCATCGATACCTTCGTGCTTGGTAATCCTCATGAGTCGATCTTTCCTGCTATCTACGGTACAGCGGATACATCACATATTGATGCGCTGGGCGTGCTTGAAACCTATGATGTTGCAGCGCTTATCGTTGCAGCGGATGTTGCGGCAAAGACGGCAATAGTTGATCTTTTGGAACTTCGTCTTGCAAAGGGTATGTGCGGCAAGAGTTACATGACTTTGACCGGTTCCGTTTCAGCAGTACAGGCAGCAATTGATTCAGCGAAGGAAGCTGCAGGGGATAAGGGAATGTTCCTTGACGAGGCGGTTATTCCAAGACCTTCAGATAGATTAATGCCTTTCATTTTCTAAGGATCAAAGGGTGGTTATATGATAGCAACAGAAAGAAGAAATCTGATTCTTCAGGAAGCATACAAAAACAAATCGGTTTTGGTTCAGGAACTGGCAGAACGTTTTGAGGTATCTGATGAAACTATCAGAAGAGATCTTGAAAAACTTGAGGAAGAAGGCTTCCTGAAAAAAGGATACGGTGGAGCAGTCCTTAACGAAGATATAGGAATGGAGCTTCCCTTTAACCTCAGATCCAAGATCAATCCCGAAGGAAAACAAAAGATCGCAGAGATAGTAGTATCGGAACTTCAAAGCGGAGATCACATATTTCTGGATGCTTCTTCCACAACTGTTTTTATTTCAAGGGCGATCAAAAGAAATCCGCCTCAGAGGCTTACGGTGATAACCAATTCCATCGAAAATGCGGTTTCACTGGCAGATACTCCCGGAGTTGAGGTTATTCTTATCGGAGGCATACTGAGCACGGATTCCATGGCACTTATGGGTGTCAAAGCACTTGAGACCATAGCATCATATCATCTGGATAAGGCATTTCTTTCATGCAGTGGATTCGATATTGAAAGAGGCGTGTCGGACGGAAGTGATGAGATCGTAAGTATCAAGCAGGCTGTTATGGACGTGTCCGACATGGTATGTCTGGCAGTTGATTCGGATAAGTTCGGACGAGTATCGTTCTCTAAACTTTGTCCGATTTCAGACATAAATATGGTTATTACCGAGAAGGAGCCGGCAACCGAGTGGATGGAACTGCTGGGTGCCATGAATATTAAGGTTTTATTCTAAGAGGAAAAACATGACTAATTTTGATAGTACACCAGTTGAAAAGAGCGAACGTATCACACGCCTTGTTGCGCATTTGTTTGAGAAGATGCCTGAGATCGAGGCAGCGAGAGCAGAGCTGATCACCGAGTCATATAAGAACTCAGAGGGACTTCCGGAGACCATGCGAAAGGCATTGGCTTTTGACCATATTTTGGAGAATCTTCCCATCATCATAAGGCCGGAGGAACTTATCGTTGGATCTACCACCATTGCTCCCAGAGGATGCCAGACTTATCCCGAGTTTTCCTATGATTGGCTTGAGGCTGAGTTTGATACTGTCGAGCACAGATCTGCAGATCCCTTTTATATTTCTGATGAGACAAAAAAGCGTCTTTTGGCAGTAAATCCCTATTGGAAGGGCAAGACTACCAGTGAACTGGCCAGATCATACATGGCGCCCGAAACACTTCGTGCCATGGAGCACAACTTTTTCACACCGGGAAACTATTATTACAACGGTGTAGGCCATGTCAATGTTCACTATGACAGAGTCATCAATGAGGGACTGAGCGGGATCATTGCCCAGACAGCAGGAGCCCTTGGTCGTCTTTGCCCCGGAGATCCGGAGTATGGGACCAAGAGAAGATTTTTAGAGGCTGTTATCATTTCATGTAACGCCGTTATCAAATATGCACGTCGCTACAGTGAACTGGCAAAGCAGGAGGCTTCAAAGGAGTCCAATATCGGACGTAAAAATGAGCTTCTTCGTATTGCAGAGGTTTGCAGTCATGTTCCGGAAAAGCCTGCAAGGAATTTCTGGGAGGCATGTCAGGCGTTCTGGTTTGTTCAGCAGACAATGCAGATAGAGTCATCCGGACATTCCATTTCTCCCGGAAGATTCGATCAGTATATGTATCCTTATTATGAGTCCGATATCAGATCGGGAGCCATGACAAGAGAGCAGGCTCAGGAGCTTATCGATTGCGTTTGGGTAAAACTCAACGACCTTAACAAGTGCCGTGATGCACTTTCTGCAGAGGGCTTTGCAGGATACTCTCTTTTCCAGAACCTTATCGTGGGCGGTCAGACCAGCGACGGAAGAGATGCTACCAATGATCTTTCCTTTATGTGTCTGGATGCTACCAAGCATGTATTTTTACCTCAGCCTTCCATTTCTATCAGAGTTTGGAACGGCTCACCTCAGGAGCTTCTTATCAGGGCAGCAGAGGTAACGAGGACCGGTATCGGATTCCCGGCTTACTATAATGATGAGATCATCATCCCTTCCATGCAAAACAGAGGTATCCCTCTGGAAGAAGCAAGAAACTACTGCATCATCGGATGCGTGGAGCCTCATGTTCCGGGCAAGGAAGACGGTTGGCATGACGCAGCATTTTTCAATATGGTCCGTCCCCTTGAGATGGTTTTTTCCAACGGTTATGACAAGGGTGAAGAGGCCAGCATTCATACAGGCGATATAGAGGGCTTCTCTTCTTATGAGGAGTTCAAGGCCGCTTATAAAAAGCAGATGGAGTACAATATCAGACTTCTTGTTAATGCAGACAACTCCATCGACAGAGCTCACATGGAGCGCAGTCCGTTGCCCTTCGAGTCAGCACTTATAGATGATTGTATCGAAAGGGGCATGCCTCTTCAGAGCGGCGGAGCACATTATAATTTCACAGGTCCTCAGGGATTTGGAATTGCTAATGTGGCTGACAGCCTTTATACCGTTAAAAAACTGGTATTTGAAGAAAAGAGATTCACATTGTCCGAGCTTAAGAAGGCAATGGAAATGAACTTCGGCAAGGGCTTTGACAGCATAACAGCTCAGGAAACAGCACAGCAGGTTGCAAAGGCTGTAGCTGCTGCAGGAGAGGATGTTACACCGGATCTTATTGAGGAGACCATAAGGACTGTCCTTACCATGGAACTTCCGGCTGAGGAAAAAGCTCGTTACGAAGAGATCTGGCAGCTTATTGATGATCTTCCCAAGTATGGCAATGACGTTGATGAGGTTGATACTATTGCCAGAGAGGCAGCTCATTTTTATACCCAGCCCCTTCCGGCATACAAAAACCCCAGAGGCGGTATCTTCCAGGCAGGTCTTTATCCTGTATCGGCTAATGTTCCCCTGGGAGCGCAGACAGGTGCGACTCCCGACGGAAGACTGGCTCACATGCCGGTTGCGGACGGAGTTTCTCCTACCAACGGCAAGGATCTTCATGGACCTACAGCATCCTGCAATTCGGTTGCAAAGCTTGATCATGGAGACGCTTCCAACGGTACGCTTTTCAACATGAAGATGCATCCCACCGCCATGAGCGGAGAGAGGGGACTAGAGAATTTTGTTTCTCTTGTCCGCGGATACTTTGATCAGATGGGAATGCATATGCAGTTTAATGTAGTTGATAAGGAGACGCTGCTGGATGCACAGGTTCATCCGGAGAAGTACAAGGGGCTTGTAGTGCGAGTGGCCGGATATTCAGCGCTTTTCACGACGTTATCTAAATCCTTGCAGGATGATATCATTAGGCGTACTGCTCAAGGTCAATATCGTTAATGAGATCTAAAGGAGCGAGAGCGTGTCGCCAAGGGTATTATACCGGGTGATGCGTATAATAGGGATGTAATTATACAGAATTAGTAGAGTAAAGAACATGACAGATTACCTTGATACAAGAGGAAGAATATTCGACATACAGCGCTACTCGATCCATGACGGGATCGGGATCAGGACCATCGTGTTCCTTAAGGGGTGTGCCCTTAGGTGTCGTTGGTGCTGCAACCCCGAGTCTCAGAGTTATGAGATCGAGACCATGACTCAGAACGGAAGGCCCAAGACATGTGGTCAGGATGTGACTGTTCGAGAAGTTATGGAGACGGTTAAGCGTGATATGCCATACTACTCCAGGTCCGATGGCGGACTTACACTTTCCGGTGGAGAGAGCCTTCTTCAGCCGGAGTTTGCCACAGCTCTTCTTATGGCAGGCAAAGATCTTGGTGTTAACACAGCCATGGAGAGTATGGGCTTTGCAGAGTATTCTACCATTGAAAAGCTTCTTCCTTATCTTGATACATACCTTATGGATATCAAGCATATGGATGCGGCAAAGCATAAGCAGTGGTGTGGAAAAGAAAACACACTTATGATAGAGAATGCAATGAAGATCGCAAAGAGCGGTCAGACGCAGCTGATCATAAGAGTGCCGGTAATACCCGGATTTAATGATACAGAATCAGAGATAGCAGCGATAGCCAGATATACATCTTCCCTTCCGGGGGTTGCCCAGATCCACCTTTTGCCTTATCATAATTTTGGTGAAGGTAAATATACAGGTCTGGGTCGTCCGTACCCCATGGGCAATGCTTCTCGTCCCACAGACGAGAAAATGCAGCGCCTGAAGGCAGCAGCTGAGCGCGGCACCGGTCTGTATTGTCAGATAGGTGGATGATGAAGATACTAGTAGCAGATGATGAAAAATTGACCAGAGATGGTCTTATAGATTCGGTAAACTGGCAGGAGCTGGGAATAGATGAGGTGCTTTCGGCAGCCAATGGTGCTGAGGCCCTTGATATAGCCCGTAAAAATGCTCCGGATATAGTCCTTACAGATGTGAGGATGCCAAGGCTTTCCGGGATTGATATGGCAGTGGAACTTAGGAAGTTATATCCTGACACTGCCATTATTTTCATGAGCGGATATTCGGATAAGGAATACCTGAAGGCAGCCATAAAACTTAGTGCAGTCAGTTACGTTGAAAAGCCTATTGAGATCCGTGAAGTTGAGGATGCCATAAGGGATGCCATAGATCTTCTTGACGAAAAACAGCTTGTTGAGCGAGGACAATCCATGCAGGATATGGAGGACAACAAGCATCTTGTGGAATGCCTTATGAGGTCTCAGACCGTGGGGGAGGAGATCCCGATCCCGGAGGAGTTTAAAGCCGGAGCATCAGTTGCCTCCGTGATCCTACAGTTTGACAGGGATGCGGCTCCGCTGCCTTATGATTTTGTGGTTGGAGCGCAGCAGGAGTTTGATAAATACCTCAGTGCTTATAAGACGACTTCGATCTACGGACAAAAAGACAATAGACATTTTTGCCTTTTTATGTACGGTGTCGGACTTACGAATGCCAGGGCGAAAAGCTTTTCTGCCAGGCTGAGAGAGTTGTATAGTCCCGCAGGCAGCTTTACCATGGCTATAGGAAGCGTTGTAGGCAATTATAAAAAAGCATATCAGTCATATAATGAGGCAGTAGTGCTCCTTCAGCAGTCTTTTTACTGTCCGGAAAACTCCGATCTTTTTGCAGGAGAAGAAGAGGAAGCATATCAGCCTGTTTTGGTGGATTACACCAGGCCATTTTATGATGCCCTTGTCCGAAAAGATACCATCGAGTGCAACAGCATACTGGCAAAGGTACGGGCGCAGTTTCGCATGCCTTGTATCCTTCTTCCCAGTCAGGCAAGGGATATTTACTATAAGCTTTTCATGTCTCTTCAGAGGGCCGCGGAGCATTTCAGGATAGTTGCATTTCTGGGAGAAGAGGGAGATTCCATCTTTGATAAAGTTGACAGTGCCAAGTCAATTATTGTACTTGATGAGATGCTCAGAGAATCTCTGGAGGAGTATTTCAAACTTTCCGAGGAGGAGTCTTCGGATAACAGCATAGTCTATGCTATCCAGGAATTTGTTCACAGGAATTTTCAAAATGAATCCCTGTCGGTTAAAACTATAAGCGATCATGTAAACAGATCCACATCCTATGTATGCACGTTATTTAAAAATGAAACGGGGCAGACCCTGAATCAATATATTACCAAGTATCGGATAGATTCAGCCATAGAGATGCTTTCAGATCCCAGATACAAGGTGACTGAGATCGCATCCAAGTGCGGATACAGCGATGTTAATTACTTTGGTAAGATATTTAAAAAATATATGGGATGCTCACCCACAGAATACAGGGGGAAGGCTTTGTAATGGTTAAATGGTACAAAAATCTTCCCATTAAATTCAAACTGGTCCTTTCATACTTTATCATAATCGCGGTGCCTTCCATACTGGTTATTTACCTTGCCAGGACCACCATTGTTGATATGGTCATGAGGGAGTCAATAAACCAGTCTTTTGTTTTGGCCAGACAGAGTGCGTCTGCGCTTGACGCAACACTGGCACCGCTTTCATCCCTTTCTTCGGCACTTCAGAGGAATTCTTTGGTGCGACAGATGTGTACGGGAGCGGCATCGGCAGAGGAAAAGAAAGAGATCGGCAAAGATGCGGATCTTGTTAACGAATTATGGGATATTCTGAAAACAGAGGTGGACGGAAGTCTGATCACGGACATGCATCTTTATACGGATCTCGTTCCGGATTATTTGTATGAGGACGAAAAACTTGGAGATTTCTTTCTTCCGGTTTCAGAGATCAGTACCTCATATTGGCACGGTATCTTTGAGTCCACTAACAGATCATCCCTGTATTGTCCCTCATTTTATCTTACACATAAGGAAAATAACGAGTTCGGTAATCTTGCTTACGCGCAAAAACTTTATCCGACTGCCAGGATAGCGGATGTTTCGCCCTCATATCTGGTCATCTATTTTTCTCAGGAAGCCCTTGAAAAGATCCTGGTCCAGGATGCATCGGCACACAAGGGTGTATCCTATATCCTTAATGAACGTGAATCCATGGTGGCTTCTTCGGACAGATCCAGATACGCTACCTTTCAGCTGCCCTATGACACGGTAAGGGGCCTTTCTTCGTCGGAAAGCGGTTATAAAGAGTTGACGTTGTTGGAGGGAAGAGTTTACGCTTCGGGTTACAGACTTGGGGACGGTGACTGGTATCTTGTGACCATAATGATGGCGGATCCCATTCTTGAAAGAGGACGAGCTATCCTTCTTAATCTGGCAATAATCTACTTTCTGACACTGACGCTGGCGCTGATCTTCGGTATAGCGTTGTCGGGATCTATAACCAACAGGATATCTGTGGTAAACAGTTCCATGAGATCCGCACGAGACGATCTACCCGTTCCGTTGCCACCGCCTGATTCTTCCGATGAGATAGGAGAACTGACGGATTCCTACAACCATATGGCACGGGAGATCAACATCCTTATGGATAAGGAAAAGGAGTCTGCGGATGAACTTCGTAAAACAGAGGTAAGGGCTCTTCAGGCGCAGATCAATCCTCATTTCCTTTACAATACCATGGAGATGATCAGCTGGCTGGCGCAGACAGGTAAGCGCGACGAGGTAACGGAGGCTGTTCGTGCGCTTTCCAGATTTTATAAGCTTACCCTTTCCAAAAAGGATATCTACACCGATCTTGATGCGGAGAGAGAGCATGTAAGGCTTTATCTGGAACTCCAGAACATGCGTTATGAAGGCAGGATACATCTTATCGAGGATATTCCCTATGATATCAAGCATGTCAGACTGCCCAAGCTTACGCTACAGCCCATTGTTGAAAACTGTGTTCTTCACGGGATCCTTGAAAAAGAGGAACCGGAGGGCAATATTCTTATCACCGGATGGAGTGAGGAAGAGGATGTAGTTATCCTGGTGTCCGATGACGGAGTTGGTATGGATGAAGAAACAGTGGAGGAAATCCTATCCGGTAATACCGGAAGCAAGGGTGGAACCAATATAGCGGTTTATAATACTCACCGAAGGCTGGAGATGTTGTACGGGCCGGAATACGGACTCACATACAGATCCAAGCAGGGAGAGGGAACCGAAGTTGAAATTAGAATACCCAGTGAGACAGGAAAGGTGGTATAATGAAAAGGAATTCATTTGCAATTAAAGTTCATGAAGGTCTTAAGTACGACTTCAGGCAGGGAGTAGGTTCGGTATGGGCCAAACTGTGTGAGGTACTTGACAGTAAAGGCGGTTCAAATTTCAGCATGTGGCAGATAGAGGATGTTGTATTCTGCTACTATGAGAGCGGTGACGATAACAGCGAAGTTGCATCCGGACTTTATGAGGTATTCAGCGAGATAGAGGATACCTTTGAATGGATATCAGATCCAAAGTCCGAGATGAGACTTATGTATCATGACTTCGGTATTGTAAGGCAGGACAAGAGTCTTATCCGTCACAGGGTATTCGTGACCAGATTAAAGGATGGCTTCGAGGAAGAGTACAAAAGCAGACATGATGCACTGGTGGAGGCCAGAGGCGGCGTGCCTGATCCCGGCCCCGATAGCAACTTTTCCATCTGGTATGCCGGCGGATATATTATGGGCTACGACGAGATCGATACAACCATGGAAGCCGATGAAACCGAGGAGCAGCACGAAGCCACCGTTAAGTGGGAGACTCGCATGCTGGAGATAATGGATTGGCTGACCGATGATGTGGATTGGCTTACGGGCGAGCATCACGATCATGTTGTTCGCATAGGTTTCCACTAGATAATCATTAGCTTTTTCATCGGCCGATTTTCAGGGGAAGAGTTATGTATTATTATAGAACGATCGACAATGGAGAGTTGCTGCGGATAGAGGATGAGGATGGATCGGCCATCACATTGTCCATGTATGATCATGTAGCAAGGATCCTTTCTGTTTATGTAAATGAGGACGACAGGCGCGAGGGAGTTGGTTCAGGGCTTCTTTGCGCCGCGGAGAGTGAGGCACTCGGGCGTGGATGCGTTTTTCTGGAAGCTGATGTTTCGGAAGAACAGCCGGGTGTCTTTCCTTTTTTTGAGAACAATGGTTTTTCTTCAAAAGAGGAGGCACCTGTATATAAGCTGACGAAGAAGGATGTTGTTTCATCACGCACCATTAAGGAATGCCTTTCAAAAACAGAGGGGAGTACGTTTTTAATTCCTTTATCCCAACTTGATAAAAGAAAATGGGAAGAGATATTTAAGTATGCATCTACAATGCGGATGCCTATCGGAAGTGTTTTTTTCAGCTGTTTATCACAGGTATATTCAGTAGCGATCTATGATAAAAGCGGAAGTTTGATAGCGATCATCATGGCATCGGAGGGGGCGGGGAAGCTTTGCTGTGATCTTATACTTACTGATAGATTTGATGAGAAATACCTGCCTTCCGTCATCAGTGACTATTTTATGTATCTTCAAGATGCGGAGGGTGAGAAAACCTATGACCGATTTGACCTTCTGGCAACAGATCCGTACCTGGTGAAACTATTAAAGGAAATTTACGAGGAAAAGAAAAGAAAAGAGCCTGTTACACACACCATGTTTTGCAGGAAAAAACTTGAGAATGCCGACCCTGATGTAGATATATATGATGATGAAATGGATTGGGACGGTTCCCATGTTTTTTGGCTAAAAGAGTTAAAGGATATTCCGCTTCAGATCAGCGTAGTTTGGCATCTTCCCTGGAAGCGTAGTTTGGCATCAGTCACTGCAACCGCTAAAAAACGCGCGAAAATAAATGAGATCAAAAGACCCTTTTTCCATAAGCTTGTTATACCAAACGAAGCGGAACTTTTATATGAACTTAGAAACCTTGAGGAAGAGGAAGACGTGGTTTCGGAGATAATAAGCTTCCGATTCCAAAGCAAAGAGGCCGGAAAGCGGATCCTGGAGGAATACTCGCAGGAGGCCGCCAAATGGAAAGTGGTTACTACAAGGCTTGAATCTAAGGAATTATCTGACTGGGAACGAGAGGTTTTTGAAGAGTCTGATTTCGTACTTGAAAACAGGGATTCCGATGATATCGTGGTGACGGTGGATCAAATCCTTGAAGATGGTACTATACTCGGAAATAAGGTTGACCCGGCGATCAAGCCCCTTAATGCCATTGATGAGAGACAGTTTATTCGAGGGGTAAAAAGTTGTCTTTCCTTTCGGAAGAAGAATTCTCTTCAGGATTTTGGATATCTTCCCAAGGAGTGGTACGAGAATGATGTATCCTGTTGCATTATGGAAGGGAATAGGGTTTGCGGATTTTTGTTGATCCATAGGGAATCGAGTAAACGGCTTATTCCAGTATACATGCTTTCCATGAGGGAAGAGGCATCAAAGGATATTCTTAGTATGATGGCTTTTTCTTTTCAGGCCATTGCAGAGCAATACCCCACCAATACGGAGATCCTGATAAAGAAACGGACATCGGAGGTTGAGAAACTCCGGAAAATGGTTTGTCCCAATGCTTCCGGGGCACCGGTGATTTTCGGAGAGCGCAAAGAATCTTGGTTGTATTAAAAGGGAGGGTTAGTTTATGTCAGAACAGTTTCAGAATCTGATCCATCAGGAAATAAAAGTGGAGCCTCTCTTTAAGGAAGAGGAGCAATTTCAGGTTGCGCCCTTGGAGCAGCAGGAGCATCAGATCGAAGCTGCACCCATAGAGCAGCAGAAGACTCAGGAAGAGCAGGAGATAGATGCCGAGGATTTCATCATTGGCGAGGTTGAAAAAGAAAAGGAGGAGATGAAAACTCCTTCCTGGCGAAGCATGAGCAAAACTGCCCATAAAAGAGCGGAAAAATCCATGCTTTATAAAACTAAAAAGATGCGTAAAGCAAAGATCGCAAAGGAAAAGTCGGATTATCAGGATTCAACTTTAAACGCCATGAAAGAGTCCATGAACGCCTTTTCCGAGCGAGATGAGTTCCAGGTGATCAGCCATCCGGACCTTACTAAACTTAAGGAAGAGCATACCGTAAAGACCAAGACCACTATCAAAAAGCATACCTTCAAAAAGGATGAGGTTATCACAGAGAGGGTGGTTACGGACAAGGAGGAAAAGACCAGGCTTAAGAGAGCCATTGCCAAGAAGATGACCGCTAATTCAGGTTTGACTGTAGATAAAAAGGTTAAGGCAAGAAGGAATGTTGACATCCTTCATAAGAAACATCTTGATTACAGTACCTTTGAGACCATTTCCGACTTTGCACCTCTTATGCAGGGGGAAAAGGAATTTGAAGACCTTGTGAATCAATTCAGCATAGCCGAGAGGGAAAAGAAGAAAGCAAAGACCAACAAGCAACCGGAAGTTGATGAGAAGAGACTTAAGGAAAATACCATCCCTGCCATGAATATCATCACGGAGAAGATCATGAAGATCAATGCGGCAGGCTTTGACCTTTCTTCCGATCAGGCCCTGGCGGAGCAGAGCGATAAGCTTGAAGAGATAGCAAGAGCCTCCGTAGCATATCGTAAGCTTTTGACCCAGAATCCGGAGTATATGGATTATGTCTTTTCCCAAAAGAACAAAAAGGGTGAGAATCTGGGAGAACTTCTTACGCGTCAGCTGGATCAGCTAACGGCTGTTGCTGATTATTATCGTTTGCGCAAGATCGTCATTGAAGACGAATTGTATCAGTCTTTAGCCAATGAAGAGATCAGTATCGAAGACGAGAAAACAGACTCTGTTCAGATGAAGAGACTTAAGAGAATGATGCGTGCCTCCTATCAGGCAGGTATGAATCTGGAGCAGGCCTTCGGCTACGGAGGAGAGGTTCCGAAGATCCAGCTAAAGACTGACGATACCATAGGTATCCTTCGCCGCGGCAAACTACAGCTTGATGAAAAGGATACGCAAAAATCCGCAGAGGGCCAGCTTAAAATGCTTGTAAACCAAAGTGACGTGATCTCCCAGCTGGAGTCGGAGAGGTATTTCCAGGCGCCCAGGTGGATGCGGGAATCCATGACCCTGGATCCAAAGAAGATCCCCAAACAGAACA
>JAEEGL015898625.1_pt1 | contig 16150 bp, 13 predicted proteins | sample 9134231 | NCBI WGS metagenome assembly JAEEGL01 (sample SAMN16246548, study PRJNA631951) | gut metagenome | biome: gut microbiome; feature: rumen; material: fiber-attached | host: Bos | place: Iran: Karaj | collected 2018-10
ACGCCGCCGAGGCCTTCCTGGATGAGCTGCTTGAGGCTCCAGCCGGCGCAGTAGCCGGTGAGCATCGAAAGGTCGTGGATGTGGATCGCCGCGGAGCGGTGGGCTTCGGCGATCTCGTCGTCGTATATCTCGGAGAGCCAGTAGTTGGCCGTTATCGCTCCGGAGTTGGAGAGGATGAGACCTCCGACGGAATATGTAACAGTGGAGTTTTCCTTGACGCGCCAGTCGTTGATCTGGAGGTAGTTGTCGACCAGGTCCTTATAGTCGAGAACCGTGGCGCTGAGGTTCCTGACCTTTTCTCTCTGTCTTCTGTAGAGTATGTAGGCTTTCGCGACGTCCGCGTAGCCCGCTTCGGAGAGGACGCGCTCCGCGCTGTCCTGGATGTCCTCGACGGCTATCTTTCCGTCCGAGATCTTGCCCGCGAAGTCCGCGGTCACCCTGAGCGCGAGCATGTCGATTATGCTCGGATGATACTCCTTTTCCAGAGCGTCGAAAGCCTTCGTTATCGCGGCGCTTATCTTCTTTATATCGAATTCCGCGATCTGTCCGTCTCTTTTAAGAACCTGATACATTATAAAACCTCCACTGTCGATTATATCGAAAGATCAGCCCTGTTTTCCGCGCTGATCGAACACATTAAACCTATCACAGCGCCGAGGACATTGTCAATACAAATCACAAGATATTGTGGAATAAAAAGCGGATAAAACACAATATATAGTAAAACGTATTATGTTAACCGACCTGAAAACAATGGGTTTCCGCGAAAATGGCGTTTCAGGCGTCTCCCGGGCGCTTCCGGCGCTATACCCCGCGCAGGCTGACGCTGCCGACGAACGGGCGGACTATCTCCGCGTACTCGCGGAGCTTTTCCTCCGGCGGCGCCGTGAATCCGGAATAGACCACCGTGTCCCTGTCGACGAAGGCCTGGATGAAGTACTGCTTCGCGCCCTTTATCCACGGCCCGATCTGGCGGAAGGAATCCGCGTCGTGCAGCTGCTCCACCGTCGTTGTCCTGAACTCGTAGTCGACAGGGGAGGCTATGAGCATGGCGATGCTCTCGTTCACGGCCGAAAGGTCGAGCGTCTCCAGTCCCGCCGTCTGCGCGTAGCGGGCGGGCGAGTTCTTTATGTCCATCGCGACGTAGTCGACGAGGCCGGCGTCTATGAGCCTGCTTATCGCGTCCGGATGGTTCCCGTTGGTGTCTACCTTTATATTATAGCCGAGCTCCTTTATCTTTTCGCAGAGCTGCGGCAGCTCCCCGCGCAGCGACGGCTCTCCGCCGGTGAAGCAGAGGCTGTCGAGCAGGCCTCGGCGCTGCCTGAGGAACCTGAGGAGCTCCTCGTCGCGCATCTCGACAGGGGCGCTGCCGTCCAGAAGCTCCGAGTTGTGGCAGAAGGGGCATCTGAAGTCGCAGCCGGCGAGGAACACCGTGCAGGCGGTCTTTCCCGGATAGTCGAGGAGCGTGAGTTTCTGAAGTCCGTTTATATCCATTTTTTACTCTCCTTAGCGCGCGGCGGCGGGGCATGACCCGGCATATATCGCGTGTGCCTTAATATAATACCACAAAATATAGCGTATAACGCGCTTGTTTTTGATAAAACCTCAGAAAGGCCGTTTATCGCATAAAAAAGCGCAAAATCGCTCAATACGCTTGCAATTTGCCAAAAATGTGATATTGTTAAAATCGATTTTTGGAGTATTAGAAATCGTTTTCATATGGAAGGAAGTGTAACTATGGTCAAACTCGCAATCAATGGTTTCGGAAGGATCGGCCGCCTCGCGTTCAGACAGGTATGGAACGATCCCGCATTCGAAGTAGTAGCTATCAACGATCTCACGTCTCCCGACATGCTCGCGCATCTTCTTAAGCACGACTCTGTTCAGAAGCAGTACGATCATCCCGTCACCTGCGGCGAGGATTACATCTGCGTAGACGGCAAGAAGATCACGATCTATAAAGAGCCGGACGCTTCCAAGCTTCCCTGGGGAGAGCTCGGAGTCGACGTAGTGCTCGAGTGCACAGGTTTCTACACCAGCAAGGCAAAGTCCCAGGCGCACATCGACGCCGGCGCGAAGAGGGTCCTCATCTCCGCTCCCGCAGGCAACGATCTGCCCACCATCGTCTATAACGTAAATCACGATACTCTCAAGGCAGAGGATACCATCGTATCCGGCGCGTCCTGCACCACAAACTGCCTCGCTCCCATGGCCAAGGCTCTCAACGATTTCGCCGAGATCACCTCGGGCATCATGCTCACCGTCCACGCGTACACCGGCGACCAGATGGTCCTCGACGGTCCGCACAGAAAGGGCGACTTCAGAAGGGCGAGAGCGGCCGCAGTCAACATCGTTCCCAACAGCACCGGCGCGGCGAAGGCCATCGGTCTCGTTATCCCCGAGCTCAAGGGCAAGCTCATCGGCGCGGCTCAGAGAGTTCCCGTTCCCAGCGGCTCCATCACCGTTCTCGACGCTACCGTAAAGTGCGCCGGAGAGCTCACGGTCGACGCGATCAACGAGGCCATGAAGAAGGCCGCCGACGGCGTGACCTACGGCTACACCGAGGAAGAGCTCGTATCCTCCGACGTCATCGGAATGACCTACGGCTCCCTGTTCGACGCCACCCAGACCATGGTTGTAAAGGCGGCCGAGGGTCTGTATAATGTAAGGGTCGTCGCATGGTACGATAACGAGATGAGCTACACCTGCCAGCTCATCAGGACTCTGCAGTACATGGGCAACCTCAAGTAGAGCGGACATACTGCGAAGAAATATCCGGCGGCGGCCTTCAGGCCGCCGCTTTTTTGCACCCTCGGCTGAGGATCGGAGGACGAAGTGTCGGAGATATCTTCTCTCGGAAAAGTATTCGAATATTTTGAAAAGATCTGTTCCGTCCCGCGCGGCTCGGGAAATACCGCGGAGATACGCGGCCTTCTCGCGTCGTTCGCGCGCGAGCGCGGGCTCGCGTGCAGGCAGGACGGAGCGGGAAACATAGTGATAACGAAGGAAGCCTCGCGCGGATACGAGGACGCCCCGGGCTATATCATCCAGGGGCACATGGACATGGTCTGCGCGAAGGAGGACGGCTGCGGAAAGGACATGGCCGCGGAAGGCGTCGAGCCCGTGCTCTCGGACGGCTGGATAAAGGCCTGCGGGACCTCGCTCGGAGCCGACGACGGCATAGCGCTCGCTGTCGGGATGGCGCTGCTTTCGGATGACGCGCTGTCTCACCCGAAGCTCGAGTTCGTCGCCACCGCCGACGAGGAGACCGGCATGGACGGAGCCGAAGGCCTCGACATGTCTCTGCTCAGCGGCTCGCGGCTGCTGAACCTCGATTCGGAGGAGGACGGCGTCTTTACGGTCTGCTGCGCGGGAGGCGTCGCGGCCGAATGCTTCTTCCCCGCCGCAAGGGAGCCTCTTCCCGGCGGCGGCGAGGTGTTTTCCGCGCGCGTCTTCGGGCTTCTCGGAGGCCATTCGGGAACGGACATCGATAAGGAGAGGGGCAACGCGAACAGGCTCCTCGCGCGCTTCCTGTACGCAGCGATGCGCGCCTGTCCTGATATGCGCCTGATCTCGATGCGCGGAGGCGAGTTCCACAACGTCATATGCCCCGACGCGCAGGCCTCGGTCTGGGTCGGACGGGACAGCGCTGACGCCTTCCTCGCGGAGGCGGAACGCTTCCGCGGGATATACGCGCAGGAGTTCGCCGTCAGCGATCCGGGGATCGCGCTCTCGGCCGAAAGGGCGGAGGAGGCGTCCGGCGCGGAGGAGGCGTTTTCTGCCGCTGATACGCACAGGATGCTCTCGGCTCTGCTGGCGCTGCCTGAAGGCGTCCAGAACATGAGCCCGGATTTCCCGGGGCTCGTGCAGACGTCGCTCAACACAGGCATCCTCGGGACGGAAGACGATGGGCTGCGCTTTTCGATGTACATACGCTCAGCGTTCGGTCCGCAGAAGGACCTCGTCTTCGAAAAGGTCGCCGCGATAGTCCGCGCCTTCGGCGGAAGCGCCGGGGCGGAGGGAGACTACCCGGCGTGGACGTACCGCAGGGAGTCGGCGTTCAGGGAGCTCGCGGCCAAAGTATACGAAGATATAACGGGCGAGGCGCCGAGGATCGCGGGAACGCACGGAGGCCTCGAATGCGGTCTCTTCCTCGGGAAAAGGCCGGATCTCGACATAATATCGATCGGCCCTGAGATGCGCGACATCCACTCGTGCAGGGAGCGCGTGAACGTCGCGTCCGTCGAAAAATTATTTATTTTTGTCCGCGAACTTCTCAAACGCAGCAAATAGTGCTATAATTCACCAGTAGTTTTTCCGGCGATGCTTCGCGCCCGTTGGGAAGACTGCCCGGGCGGTTAGCTCAGCTGGTCAGAGCGCCTGCGTCACATGCAGGAGGCCGTTGGTTCGAGCCCAATACCGCCCACCATCCAGACCCGGGATCAGTTCGCGAGAGCGGCTTCCGGGTCTTTTTAGATAACTGACGGAGGAAACGCATTGAGAAGATACGGCACGGCGGCGTCCTGCGCGATGCTGATCGCTTCCGGACTGATAGTAGGCACCATCGGCGTGGTCAGGAGATACATCCCGATGTCTTCCGCGATGCTCGCGTTTTTCAGGGGCGCCATCGGGGCCGCTTTCCTGTGCGCCGCGGGCGTCTTCAGAGGGGGCAAAAAGTCCCGCGCAGGCGCGGGAAAGACCGCGGCATACGCGCTCAGCGGCGCGTTCATCGGCATAAACTGGATGCTGCTGTTCGAGGCGTACAATTACACTACTGTCGCGAAGGCCACGCTTTGCTATTATCTCGAGCCTACGATCGTCATCCTCCTTTCCCCGCTGCTGTTCGGCGAAAGGCTGACGGCGAGGAAGCTCCTGTGCGCGGCGGTCGCCGTCGCGGGGATGTTCCTCGTGACCGGCGCCGAGCTCTTTTCCGGGGATCCCGGAGAGGCGAAGGGCGTGCTCCTGGCGCTCGGCGCGGCCTTCATCTACGCGCTCGTCATCATAACGAACAAGAAGACCGGAATTGCGGAGGACATATATTTCAAGACGGAGGTGCAGCTGCTGGCCGCGGCGCTCGTGATGCTTCCGTACCTCGCGGTCTCGGGCGGCTTTAAGGCCGCGGCCCCGGACCTTCGCTCGTGGCTCCTGCTGCTCCTTCTGGGCGTCTTCTATACAGGCTTCGCGTATCTCTTATACTTCGCGGGGATGGAAGGGCTAAGGACGCAGACGATAGCCGTTATAAGCTACGTGGATCCCGTAACGGCGATGTTCGCCTCGACCCTGCTTCTCGGAGAGCCTCTTTCGGCGCGGGGGATAGCGGGCGCGGCGCTCATAATCGGCTCCGCGATCGTAAGCCAGCTATAGGCGCGTTGACAACCGGCTCGCGTTTTGTGATATACTTCAGTTGAGATGAGAAAGACAGCGTTAACAGTATTTTTATTATCGACACCGGCCGTGTCGGCGTTCGCGGAGGGCGCGCAGCAGGAAGCTGAAGCAGTCTCCACGATAACGGGACTGTCCGGTCAGGCCAACACGGCCGCGGGCGTCATAGTATGCCTCGCCGTGGCGGTCATCGCCGTCATCTGCAACAAGATAAAAGACAGATACAAATGACAGAAGATCTCAGAGAAAAACTCGGCAGGCTCGTGCTCGTCGTCCCGTCGCTCAATCCCGACGAAAAGCTCGTCAATACGGTGCGCGGGATGGCCGAGGCAGGCTTTCCGCGGATACTCGTCGTGAACGACGGCAGCAGCGCGGAGCACCTCTGGCCGTTCGAGGAGATACGCAGGCTCCCCGAGGTAACGTACATCGGATACGAGGTCAACAAGGGCAAGGGCGGCGCACTTAAGACGGCGTTCAGATACGTCCTCGATAATTTCCCGGACGCGGAGGGCGTCGTCACCGTTGACGGCGACGGCCAGCACACTCCGCCGGATACTGTCAGCACGGCGCTGGCGCTCCTTGAGCATCCCGAAGACCTCATAATGGGCTGCCGCAACTTCAGGAAGGCCGGCGTCCCGACGCACAACATGCTCGGGAACACCATAACGATCGCCGTCATGAAGCTCTTCTTCGGCATAAGCCTTTCCGACACGCAGACCGGTCTTCGCGGCATCGCCGCCGGGTACCTGCCGGGATTCCTCACGATCGAAGGCAGCAGGTTCGAATACGAGAGCAACATGCTCTACTACGCCAAGGAGCACGGCATAGATTTCTTCGAGGTTGAGATAAGCACGCTCTACATCGACGACAACAAGAGCTCGCATTTCCGCGTCATAACCGATTCCGCGAGGATATACAAGCCGGTGCTTCTGTACCTTTGCAGCTCGCTCGGATCGACGGTCATAGACGTCGTCCTTTTCACGCTGCTCAACCTTCTCGTGTTCGCAGGTCTCGGCGACAGGCCGCGGCTCTTCCTCGCGATCGCGATAGCGAGGATCTGTTCGTCGCTGTTCAATTACACGTGCAACAGGAAAGCCGTATTCAGGAGCAAGTCCCCGGCGGGGAAGACGATGGCGCGCTACTATATACTCTGCGCGTGCCAGATGCTCTGCTCGTGGATCCTCGTGACGCTCCTGACGACCGCTACGTCGGCCGCCGGCCTCTGGCAGACGCTCATAAAGGTCGTCGTCGACTGCTGCCTGTTCGTCGCGAGCTTTCGCATCCAGCGGTACTGGGTCTTTAAAGATTAAGGAAGCGCGGCGCGCGAGGCGCAATTTTTACGGAATTATTTCGGTTTTATTGACAAGCGCGCGTCATATCCATAAAATAATCGCGTTGAGGCGAAGATGTCCGGCAAACTTTTCGGCACTTCGTCTCTTTTTGATTTTTGATAACGCTTCATCCGGGAGGACTTTAAGATGTCAAACTGCGCGATCGTAGGAATAAACTGGGGCGACGAGGGCAAGGGGCGCATGGTCGACCTGCTCACCGGCGATTACGACATCGTCGTAAGGAACCAGGGCGGCGGGAACGCCGGCCACACCGTCATAAACGAATACGGAAAGTTCGGGCTGCACCTGCTGCCGTCGGGCATTTTCAGAAAGGGCGTCGTCAACATACTCGGCAACGGCGTCGCGCTGGACCTCGAAAATCTCTGGAAGGAGATGGAGGAGGTAAGGTCGAAGGGCGTAGAGATAACCCCGGAGAACCTGATGCTGAGCGACAGGGCGTCGCTGCTGCTGCCCTGGCACAGGGAGCTCGACAGCCTCGAGGAGGCGCGCCTTGCGGACAAGAAGTACGGTTCGACGAAGCAGGGCATAGCGCCTTTCTATTCCGACAAGTACCAGAAGAAGACCGTGATGGCCGGGGAGCTCATGTATCCCGATCGCCTGCGCGGGCGCCTGGCGGACCTTCTCGAGTGGAAGAACCTCACGCTCTCGGGCGTATACGGCGCGCCAAAGGTGACGATGGACGAGCTGATGGCCTGGGTCGACGAATACGGCGAAAAGCTCAAGCCGTTCATAAAGGATACCGGAAGATGGCTCAGGAACGCCGCGGCGCAGGGAAAGAGCATACTCTTCGAGGCCCAGCTCGGAGCGCTGCGCGATATCGATTACGGCATCTATCCGTACGTCACGTCCTCAAACACCATAGCGGCGTACGCCCCCGTCGGAAGCGGGCTTCCGTCGGCGAGGCCCGAAAAGGTCGTAGGCGTCGTCAAGGCGTATTCGACGTGCGTCGGAGAGGGACCGTTCGTCTGCGAGTGGTTCGGCGAGGCGGCCGAAAAGCTCAGGAGCGCGGGCGGCGAGTACGGCGTAAAGACGGGCCGCCCCAGAAGAGTCGGTCCTATAGACATAGTCGCGACGCGCTACGGCGTCGAGACCCAGGCCGCGACGGATCTCGCGCTCACAAAGCTCGACATACTCAGTTATATGGACAGGATCCCCGTCTGCACGAAATATATCGTAGACGGCCGCGAGACGGACGAATTCCCGTTCCCCGCGCTTTTGGACGGTGCGAAGCCCGTCATAGAGTATCTCCCCGGCTGGAAGAGCGACATCTCCGGCTGCCGGAGCTGGGACGAGCTCCCGAAGGAGGCCCGCGACTACGTGCTCTACGTGGAAAAGGCGGTCGGATGCCATATAACATACGTGTCGGTAGGTCCCGAGCGCGAGGCGTATATAATGCGCTGAGTGCCGCCGATAAACACGGAACGTTCCCGATGGAGCCGCGCTTCGTGCGCGGCTCCATACTTGTAGTGGTTTATGTTGCACAGACGCCCAATATAGGGTATAATCTACGAAGGTGTGCGGCCGGCTGCGCACCGGAATAAAACAGTTTCCTCCCGCCCGGAGGAGGGGGATGCTGTTAGCGCCAGGACCGTAACAGGTTGACGAGGAATGACAGTTGTCGAAAGACTCGGCGGATGCTGTCACGGCCGGAGCGGGTCGTAAGGAAGAGAGCAAAAAGCAGAATCAAAACTGTAACAGAGGCTCTTCCGCCGCTCGCAGACTGCATATGGATGGGCTCCGCGCCCATGCCGGAGACGGCCTTTTACGCTGCCGTTCCCGCGCGCGTCCGCAAGGTAAAAGGAGATCACTCACATGAGAGTAGTCATTCAGGACGATTACGAAAAAATGAGCAAGTGGGCCGCCGATTACATCGCGGCTAAGATAAACGCCCACAAGGAGGACAGACCCTTCGTGCTCGGGCTTCCGACAGGCTCCTCGCCGATAGGCGTATATAAGGAGCTCATAAAGAAGAACAAGGCGGGCGAGCTCTCGTTCAAAAACGTCGTCACGTTCAACATGGACGAATACCTCGGCCTTCCGCGCGAGCACGACCAGAGCTACTGGTACTTCATGCACGACAACTTCTTCGATCATATAGAGATACCCGCGGAGAACATCAACATCCTCAACGGCATGACGGACGACCCCGAGGGCGAGTGCGCCCGCTACGAGGAGAAGATCGCCTCCTACGGCGGCATAGACCTCTTCATGGGCGGCATCGGCGTCGACGGCCATCTCGCGTTCAACGAGCCGTACACCTCGCTCACGTCCCGCACCGGTCTGCGCGACCTCACCACCGACACCAGGATCGTCAACAGCCGCTTCTTCGGCGGAGATCCCGAAAAGGTCCCCGCGCAGGCTCTTTCCGTAGGCATCGGGACTGTCACGGACGCAAAAGAGGTCCTCGTTCTCATAAGCGGCCACAACAAGGCCAGGGCGCTCGCGGCCACGGTCGAGGGCAGCGTCAGCCAGAAGTGGACCTGCAGCGCGCTGCAGATGCACAACGGCGCGATAATCGCCTGCGACGAGGCGGCGTGCGGAGAACTGACGGTCGATACGTACAAATACTTCCTCGACATCGAAAAGAAGGAGAGGCTGTAGATGTATACGATAAAGGATCTCTTCGATCTCGAGCATACGCTGGCAGCGGACTATCTTTCGCAGTTCACGTATCCGTGGGAGGCTCTCAAGGGCATAAAGGACTTCATACTCGCGCTCGGCCCGACGCTCGGCGAAGACTACGAGCAGCGCGCGGAGAACGTCTGGGTGCATAAGACGGCGAAGATCTTCCCGACGGCATACCTCGGAGCCCCCTGCATCATAGGGCCGGGGACGGAGGTAAGGCACTGCGCGTTCATAAGAGGCTCGGCGCTCGTCGGCGCGGACTGCGTCGTCGGAAACAGCGTGGAGCTCAAGAACGTCATACTCTTCGATCACGTCCAGACGCCGCACTACAACTACGTGGGCGACAGCATACTCGGCTATTACAGCCACATGGGCGCGGGGAGCCTCACGTCGAACGTCAAGTCCGACAAGAAGCTCGTCGTCGTCCACAACGGCGCCGAAGACATCGAGACCGGGCTCAAGAAGTTCGGCGCGATGCTCGGGGACTACGTCGAGGTGGGCTGCAACAGCGTGTGCAACCCCGGAACGGTCATAGGGCGTCACAGCAACATATATCCCACGTCGTGCGTCCGCGGAGTCGTCCCGGAAAACAGCATTTTCAAGAACAACGGAGTCATCGTGGAAAAGAAGGAAGGTTAAATGGGCAAATACTTCGGAACTGACGGCTTCCGCGGAGAAGCCAACAAGGATCTAAATTTCGAGCACGCTATAAAGATCGGACGCTTCCTCGGCTGGTACTACGGCGCCAGGCTCGGGAAGAAGGCCAAGATCGTCATTGGCAAGGATACGCGCCGTTCGAGCTACATGTTCGAATACGCGCTCTGCACCGGCCTTATGGCCTCCGGCGCGGACGCCTACATAATGCACGTCACGACGACGCCTTCCGTCGCGTACATCGCGCGCGTCGACGATTTCGACTGCGGGATAATGATCTCCGCGTCGCACAACCCGTACTACGACAACGGCATAAAGCTGCTCAACGGCGACGGCGAAAAGATGGACGAGGAGACGATCCTCAAGGTCGAGGACTACATCGACGGAAAGCTCGAGGTCCCCGTGGCCGAGAGGGCCGATATCGGAAGGACGATCGACTACGTCGCCGGAAGGAACCGCTACATCGGCCACCTCATCTCGATGTCCAAGTACAGCTTCAAGGACGTCAAGGTCGGCCTGGACGTCGCCAACGGCTCCGCGTGGCAGATCGCCAAGGGCGTGTACGACGCGCTGGGCGCGAAGACGTACGTCATGAGCGACGCTCCGGACGGCTACAACATCAACACCGACTGCGGCTCGACGCACATCGAGCATCTGCAGAAGTTCGTCGTCGATAACGGTCTGGACATAGGCTTCGCGTTCGACGGCGACGCCGACAGGTGCCTGTGCGTGGACGAGAAGGGCAACGTAGTCACGGGCGACCACACGCTCTACATCTACGGCCTGTACATGAAGGAGCGCGGAAAGCTGCTCAACAACAAGGTCGTTACGACGGTCATGAGCAACTTCGGCCTCTACAAGGCGCTCGACAAGGTCGGCATAGAATACGAAAAGACGAAGGTCGGCGACAAGTACGTCTACGAGAACATGGTCCAGACCGGCAACCGCATAGGCGGCGAGCAGTCCGGCCACACGATCTTCCTCAAGTACGAGACGACCGGCGACGGCATACTCACGAGCCTCAAGCTCATGGAGGTCATGCTCGCCAAGGAGAAGCCGATGAGCGAGCTCGCGGCCCCCGTCGTGTTCTACCCGCAGGTGCTCAAGAACGTAAGGGTAAAGTCCAAGCCCGACGCTCAGAACGACCCCGACGTGCAGAAGGCGGTCGCCGACGTCGCCGAAGCTCTCGGCGACACCGGGCGCATCCTCGTCAGGGAGTCCGGGACGGAGCCCGTCATCAGGGTCATGGTCGAGGCGGGCACTAAAGAGATCTGCGAAAAATACGTGGATTCCGTCATCGACGTCATAACCGCGAAGGGCCATCTGGCTTGAAAACAGCGCATCTTCAGCATCCCCGCCGGCGCGCTCCGGCGGGGGTGTTTTTTCGCTCCGGCGCAGCTCCGCTTTTAAAAGCTGTTTTTCGCGGGCTTGTCAAACGGAATATATTCGGTATATAATACGCCGATAGGAGTATCGAAATGGCGCTTTTCGGATTTAAAAAGAAAGAAAAACAGGAAAACGAGGAGGCCCAGAGTCTCGGAAAGCTCGGAGAACAGCAGGAAGACGCCGATAAGGAGCCGGAGGAACAGAAGCCTGTGGTAGTCCCGCCGGCGCGGTTCTCGCAGAGAGCCGCCGGCATATTCGGCAGGATGTACAGGATGATCCTGTCCGTCAGCCTCGCGAACAACGTCTGCCAGATAGAGTCGGGCGAGCAGAACATGTTCGGAAAGAACGTTCCGGCGCGCATGTACTTCACCGACTGGTGCGGCATGCTTTCCGACAACATGGCTCCGGCGGACAAGGAGAGATTCGCCGAGGAGTTCTCCGCGGAGGCCCTCTGCAAGGCGCTTTCTTCGGAGGAAGGCGGGTTCGAGGGCGTATACGCCGTTGGATCGCCGGAGGAGCTGGCGAACATCGATCAGGAGCTCCACTACTGGGAGCTGCGCGCCGATAAGATCCCCGACGCCGCTTCCGTGCAGACCCGCTGCATAATCTACATCCGCGAGCTCGGCGCGAGACCTCAGAAATATACCCACGCGGTCCTCAGCGATGAGGACAAGGAAAGGGAGATCGAGTGGAACAGCGTAAGGATCGCCTGCCTGGCGGGCGGAACGGCTCCGCTCTTCTTCGAGTACGATTCCCGGGAAGACATAATGTACATCCACATCGGAGGCTCCGACGCCATCCCGACGGAGATCATGCATTACATGCCGAACCTGGAGAACCGCAGCGACTGGACGATCTTCCACTCGGACGTCGCGCTCCTGCGCTCGGCGCTTCTTTCGGCGTGCGCCGGAGAGAGCAAGACGATCGACATCCGCTACAGAGCGGAGGCCGGCAAGGGAAAGAAGTTCCACATACACCGCGTCGTCGTGGCTCCTGCGGACGAGACGCGCCCCGTAAGATGGGTCGTCGGAATAATGACGGACATCGACGAGATGATGCGCAGCATCAACAGCAAGCAGGAGATAACGGGACAGATCTCCATGCTGATCGAGGCCACCTACGACGAGATGTCCGAGATAGACGTCGAAAAGGATCTCAGGTACATGATATACAGATCCGAGGATTCCTTCGTAAGGAGCGAGAACCCTGTATCCCTGAGCGCCTACATAAACTCGATAATAGCGAACGGCGTCGTTTCGCGCGAATACGTGCGCATGTACACGGACATAATATCCAAGGGCTTCCTCGAGCGTAAGACGCTCGCCGGAAACTACGATATGGACGTCATGCTCAAACGGCCCGGCGACAAGGACTACAAGTGGTATTCCGTCACGATAAGCAAGATCGCCGGAAGCCGCTACATGGTCTTCACCAGAGATATCTCCGAGATCCAGGAGGCCCGCCGCAAGGAGGCCGAGGCGGAGGAGTCGACGAAGTACGCCGAGTACAACCGCCAGATGCTCGATACGATCGCGAACCTCGTAGAGTTCCGAAATCTGGAATCCGGACCGCACATAAGCCGCGTCCGCAAGATAACGAGGATAATGCTGGAGCGCGTCGCGGAGCTGTGCCCCGAATACGAGCTCACGTTAAAGGATATAGACCTTTACAGCGAAGCGGCCGTAATGCACGATATAGGAAAGATCGTAGTTCCAGACCACATACTCAACAAGGAAGGGAAGCTCACGGAAGAGGAATGGACCGTAATGAAGCGCCATACCACTGACGGAGCCAGGATCCTTGAGAGGCTGTCGCTGCCCGGACAGGAGCTGCTGCTGCAGTACTGCAAGGACGTCGCGCTGCACCATCACGAGAGGTTCGACGGCGCCGGGTATCCCGAGGGGCTCGAGGGCGAGAACATAGCGATCGGCGTCCAGGTCATCGGCCTGGCGGACTCGTACGACGCTCTCGTCAGCGAGCGCTGCTACAAGGAGGGCCTGGACTACAAGGAAGCGATCAGGATGATCCTCAACGGCGAGTGCGGCGCTTTCAACCCCAAGCTTCTGGAATGCTTCAAGGCGAGCATCCGGAAGATGGAGACTATCTATGGACACGAAGTTTGATCAAGGAGACGACTTATGGCAGAACTGAACATACCGGCAGGAACGAGACTTAACATTTGCTTCGCTCCGGCGGTAGGAGAAACTCCGGAATTCGACATGTCGGCAAGTTTCTTCAAGACGATAGACGAGTCGTTCTTCCTTTTATCGGTACCTCTCAAGGGCGGACATCCCGTAAAGGTCGACGAGTCCCAGAAGCTGCTCCTGCGCTATAATCTGGGATCGGAGACGATGGTCATCGCCGCGTACTGCGACGACGTGGTAAAGCAGGGCATAAGGAACTACTGGAAACTGCGCAGGGTATCGGAGCAGCGCCAGTTCTTCCAGAGAAGCGACGAACGTTACAAGGTCACGTTCCACGTGTCGTACATGCAGCCTACGTGGGCTCCGCGCGAGGACGGCACGATCGAGAAGGAGGACGCGATGACGCTGGACATCTCCGCCGGCGGCGCGGCTCTATTCCTCAACAGCAGGTTCGACGTCGGAGAGGTCTGCCAGGTGACGCTTCCGCGCATCGGGACGGATCCCGAGGGCGAGGAGATCGAAAACGTGGTATCGGCCATATGCTGGTACAGGGACGCTCCGCAGGGAAGCCCCTACAGGTTCATCTGCGGCATACAGTTCAGATTCGCGAACGACCCGGAGCGCGACACGGTGCGCGCCTACGTCGGGAACATAAAAAAGGTCTATAAACTTTAGAAAATGGCGATCGAGGATAAGGACGACATCCTTCAGCAGCTCGCGGATCCTCTCGAGGACCTCCCGCAGACTGTCCCGGACGCGCCGCCGGCCGGGGGGAAGAAGGGCAAAGCGTCAAAAAACGACATAATCCGCAGCAAGAATCAGCGCCGCGCCAAAAAATCGGGCAAGACGAACGGACAGATCGTCAGGGTCGAGAACCTCCCCGAGGAGGTCGACACCGACACGGTCATAAGCACGTACCTGCCGGCGAGGAGGGCGAGGCTGCTCGGCGCCGCGATACTGAGGCTCGACAAGATGAGGCTCCTGCTTTTGCTTGCTGTCCTCATCGTGGCGATACTGTTCATCATGTCCTTCATGCAGGAGAAGATGGGCAACTTCACGATCAACCTCGACAGGCTCGAGCTTTTCCGCAAGGGCATAGCCATCGACTACGACCCGTATTTCACGCATCCTACGGCCAGGCTCACCGCCGCTCCTGTAATAGACGCCACGAACATATCGATATACGACCTCCCGTCGGATATCGCGGACGTCGACGGGGATCACAACGGCCGCAACTATATGGCTTACACGTGTTATCTCCGCAATGCCGGCAAGGAGGACGTCGCGTACGTCGCTTCGATAGTCCTCGAGTCGTCCTCAAAGGACGCCGACGACGCCGTGCGCGTCGCGGTGTGGCACAACGGAGAGAGGACCGTCTACGCGAAGGCCTCCAGGGACGGAACGCCGGAGGAGGGCTGCGTCAATTTCCTCAGCGACAGGCTCGTATGCAGCTTCCAGGAGGAAAATTTCCTCGTCGGCAACGTGGATAAGTACACCGTCGCGGTATGGATGGAGGGCGACGACCCCGAGTGCGTCGACAGGATCGTAGGCGGAAGCGTCGAGTTCACGATGCGCGTGGCCGCGACGAACGAGGACGACACGACGCTGCTTCAGAAATACATCCAGGATATCGTCGACACGCTCACCGGCGACAAGCCGATCAGCGCCGCCGGTACCGAGAGCCCGGATTTCCAGAAATACGACGACGTCACGTGGTTCACGAGGAGGAACCAGTAGGCGCTGAAAAGCTTGAAAGATCAACAGATATACGATCCGACGGCCGCGGTCTCGCGGCCGTTGAAATTTTTTCTATTTTTTTCAAAAAAATTTACCGATTTTGTTGACAAATCGTTTTCGATAATGGTATATTTGCACTGTAAAAAGAGAATTACGGGAAAAAGGCAAAACCGCGGCGACGCGGCGACGCAAAGCTACAGGGGCTGCGAAAGCAGCCAGCCAGTTACCGATTCCGCCGACGAAGATGGGCGGGAGCGGTAATTTTCTTTTTTACAGACGTTCTTGAAAAGGAAATTACGGACAAAGGCAAAACCGCGGCGACGCGGCGACGCAAAGCTACAGGGGCTGCGAAGGCAGCCAGCCAGTTACCGGTTCTTCCCACGTAAAGAGGAGGAGCGCGGTAATTTTCTTTTTAAGGGGCTAAGGTAAAAAGAAAATTATCAAGGAACAAAGGCAAACCTGGGGCGACTCAGCGACGCAAAGCTATAGGGACTGCGGAGGCAGTCAGCCAGTTACCGGTTTCTCCCACGTAAGGAGGAGGAACGCGGTAATTTTCTTTTTATAGATCATTTAAGAAGGCGCCTGTCCGCCTAACTAAAGAAAAAGCCCGAAGCCCGAAAAGGGCAAGACCTATTGAGAGGCCAGATCCTCACCGGACGGCGGTGATGGAAATCTCTTCTCAACCGGGCCCGGTGAGAGTTCAGCCTGTCAACAGGGCAACCCGGATCGGCCGAGGGCAAGTTGACAAAGGAGGTACACAATGTCAACGAAAGCGTTAAAGAAGGAACTGCTTGCGGCAGTCGTTATGCTCCTCGTAGCAGCGGTCGCCCTCTCCGGTTCCACCTACGCGTGGTTTGCGAACAACACGCA
>JAEEGL017147541.1_pt1 | contig 16150 bp, 12 predicted proteins | sample 9134231 | NCBI WGS metagenome assembly JAEEGL01 (sample SAMN16246548, study PRJNA631951) | gut metagenome | biome: gut microbiome; feature: rumen; material: fiber-attached | host: Bos | place: Iran: Karaj | collected 2018-10
AGGAACAGATTGGCGCAAGTCATGTCCCATATACAATTCTATATCAGGAACCGGCCATGCGTGATGACGGAACCTGTTTTATGGATCATGAGGTACATTCTGTTTTAGACAGAAAGGGTTTTAAAAAACTTCATCTTGAAAAGAATAATGAATGGTATCACTGCAGTGTTGAGGATGTCAAAGCTGCAATAAGAGAGATCAAAACAGGGATTCGTCTCGAAGGGGCGAGGACACAGACTTTTCAGATGCGTCCGGAACAATCCCGGGCCGTAGAGAAAACGATGGAGTACTATGCTCTTTCAAAAAAGGAAGATCCTGACAGAGCGCCTAAGTTTTTGTGGAATGCAAAAATGAGATTCGGAAAAACGTTTGCATCCTATGAGCTTGCAAAGAAAATGGGGCTGTCAAGAATTCTTGTATTGACATTTAAGCCGGCTGTGGAATCGGCATGGCGGGATGATCTGATGTCTCATGTCCAGTTTGAAGGCTGGCAATTTGTATCGAATAAAGATGCGCACGATAATAATATCAATATCGATCAGCAGTTTGACGAGGCTGATAAAGACAGACCTATCGTTGTATTTGGTTCTTTCCAGGACCTGTTAGGTACAAATGAAGCCGGCGGGATCAAAACGAAAAATGAGTTTATCCATATCGAAGACTGGGATCTGGTCATATTTGATGAGTATCATTATGGTGCCTGGAGGGAAAATTCCAAGAAACTATTTGAAAATCCCGATGACGAAGCGGATGTGGATTTTGATGTCGAAAAGTATAGCAGAGAAGAAGCCGGAAACGCATATAACGAATCGTTTCTCCCAATTACGGCAAAGCATTATCTGTTCCTGTCCGGTACACCTTTCCGGGCGATTAACAGCGGTGAGTTCATAGAAGAACAGATTTACAACTGGACATATTCGGATGAACAGAAAGCCAGGGAAGAATGGATCGGCGCTGATAATCCATATGAAGAATTACCCAGGATGGTAATGATGACCTATCGAATTCCGGATAGTATCAGACAGATCGCAATTCAAGGGGAGTTTGATGAATTTGACCTGAATGTTTTTTTTGGCGCCGATATGGAAAAAAACAAGCCGGAAACAGCAAGGTTTACTTACGAAAATGAAGTGCAAAAGTGGCTGGATCTGATCAGAGGTTCCTATCTTCCGTCGAATGTTGATGATATGAAACTTGGACAGGATAAACGTCCGCCTATGCCATATTCAGATACAAGACTGTTAAGTGTTTTGTCGCATACGTTATGGTTTTTGCCAAGTGTTGCTTCCTGCTATGCCATGGACAATTTGCTGAAGCGCAGGCAAAACAGTTTTTACCACGAATATAAGATAAATGTTTGTGCCGGAACAAAAGCAGGTATCGGACTGGATGCATTGAAGCCGGTTCTAAGATCCATGGATGATCCGCTTCATTCCAAGACCATTACATTATCATGCGGAAAACTGACCACCGGGGTAACGGTAAGGCCATGGTCCGGTGTATTTATGCTTAGAAATCTGCAAAGTCCGGAAACATATTTCCAGACGGCATTCAGAGTTCAGTCGCCATGGACTGTTGAAGGCGAGGATGGGAAAAAAGAGATCATAAAGCGGGAATGCTATATATTTGATTTTTCATTGGACAGAGCACTTCGGCAGATATCGGATTATTCCTGCAGACTGGATGTTCATGAGGCTGACCCGGAAAAGAAAGTAGCGGAATTTATCAGCTTTCTTCCGGTCCTGGCCTATGACGGAAGTTCAATGAGGCAGATATCTGCGCAGGATGTCCTTGATATCGCCATGGCAGGAACATCAGCAACATTGCTGGCGAAGAGATGGGAATCGGCGCTGCTCGTTAATGTTGATAATGATACGCTGCACCGGTTGCTGAACAATAAAGAAGCGCTTGATGCACTGATGAGCATCGAGGGATTCCGATCGTTAAATCAGGATATTTCAACGATCATCAACAAGTCAGAATATGTTAAGAAGGTAAAGAAAGAAGGAGAGGAAAAACTCAGTAAGAAAGAGAAACAGGAGCTTTCAAAAGAAGAAAAAGAGTACAGATCGATGCGAAAGAAAATACAGGAGAAGTTGATCAAGTTCGCGACCAGAGTGCCTGTTTTTATGTACTTGACAGATTACAGAGAAAGATCCCTGAAAGATGTTATCACACAATTTGAACCGGGATTGTTTAAGAAAGTGACGGGATTGGATGTCAGGGATTTTGAGCTGCTCTGTTCAATGGGTGTGTTTAATGCGAACCTGATGAACGACGCGATCTTTAAATTCAAGAGGTATGAAGACAGCAGCCTGTCCTATACAGGAATTGACAGACATGAAGACGAGGATATAGGCGGATGGGATACTGTTATCCGAAGACAGCAATATGAAAAATTGTTTTATAACCAACAGAACACTATGGTTGCCACAAAAAAAACGATGATATAATATATGAAAATACAGTGTCAAAAAAATAATGAGCTAGTGTAAAGTCCGGTATGAAAATACGTAGCAGACAAATAAATAATAAACCAGGAGGAAACAAAAATGGCATACACCAGTGATCGTGAGTTTACAGATTATGTTCATAATCATTTAGCGGTAGATATCATCTATCCGAAGATGGATTGGAAGGTTCAGGAAGTAAAAGAGCGTTTAAGTACAAATATAGATCTGAATAATGCGGTTGACTATATGGCAGTTGATGCAGATCGCAATCTGATCACAATTCAGGAGCGTTTCAGGGAAGTGAAATATCAAAATTACAGTGATTTTACGATCCGATATATGCGGCCTGAAAATGAGCATGAGGAACGAAGACTTTCTGAGTTTTTTAAGATGGATGCAGAATACTTTATTTATGGTACGATCGATGTCGCAAAGAAAGATTATAAGACTGCGTCCAAGTCTGTTAAGTTCGCTGTGCTGAACCTGAACCGCTTAAAGGACCGCATTGATGATGGCACGATCGTTATTGATGGCAAGCTGAACAGTTATACTTGTGTGAAGAGAGATAATACAATGGTATGTCCCATTAATGAAAACTATGATCACTCTTCCAACTTTGTGCCATTTGATATTGCTATTCTAAGTAATATTGCGCCTGAGGTGATAGAATATCAGGAAGGTTTTTATTGATAATATAAGTAGGTATTTACTATGAAAAAGATTATAATGAAAGCACTTAAAATACTAAGCCTGCTTTTGATCATATTCCTGATAGCGAATGGTACGATTGGCGCATTGTGGAATTATATAGTCGTGAATCACAAATCTGATATCATACAAAACAGGATTTTCCTGTTTCCGTTTGGTGTTGGAGGGAGTCTTGTATGTTTTCTTGTAGGCATGATATTGATTCCTGTTCATATCATGGTTTTTCATACGGACTGGTTTGTTTCTGATCTGAAAAGAGCGGAAGATGTATTTCTGTCTGCGGTTTCGAATCTCGATGAAGACAGTGATGAAAAAAAGAGGAACTAAGTAGTATGTGCTTGTAACAAGATATATTGTAAGCAGTATTGCAGGAATAAAATGGATGCCCCGGTGCAAATGCACCGGGGTGTTTTTTCGTCGCAGTATTCTAATTCCGGATGATACGATCTCATACCATCATTTCATAGATCTTTGTGCAATCGTCTTCATTCAGCGTTACGAAACCTGAGATGGAACCGGTGCGGCCGTCGCCGTTGCAGAGCACATCGACCAGTTTCGGGATATCCTCTGCTTTCGCACCCAGCTGCTCAAAATTCTTCGGCATGCCGAGAGAAACGAGGAAGTTTTGGAATGCATTGATCCCTTCCAAGGCCGTGACTTCCGGATGGTCGAAATCCATCTGGCAGCCCCAGACGCGGACAGCCACTTTTGCAAAACGGTTGACATCGTGGTTCATCACATATTTGAAAACAGCAGGCATCGTGACTGCCAGACCGGCGCCATGCGCGCAGTCGTAAAGCGCGGAGAGCTCATGCTCGATATTGTGGCTGTTCCAGTCCTGGCTCCTGCCGACGCCGCAGGTATTATTGTGTGCTACCATGCCGGCCCACATGATATTAGCGCGAGCCTCATAGTTATCCGGATCAGCGATCACTCTGGGACCTTCATGCTTCATGGTCAGAAGAAGCGCCTCGATCAGACGGTCCGTTACTTCCACCTCTTTGGAATTGGTCAGGTATCTCTCATAGAGATGTGCCATGATGTCGGTGATGCCGGCTGCAGTCTGATAGGGCGGAAGTGTCTGTGTCAGCGCGGGATTTAAGATACTGAACTTCGGGCGGATGGCATTTCCGCTGGCACCGCGTTTGAACATGCCTTCTTCCTTGGTGATCACGGAATCCGGACTGCCTTCACTGCCGGTAGCGGCGATGGTCAGGATCGTACCAACGGGAAGCGCCTCTTCGATGGGCTTGCCGCTGTAGAAATCCCAGAAATCTCCGTCATATACCACGCCTGCGGCGATGGCTTTGGAAGAGTCGATGACGCTGCCGCCGCCGACTGCAAGGATAAAGTCAACGCCTTCTTTTTTGCAAAGATCGATCCCCTCATAAACCAGACCGCTTCTCGGATTCGGTTTAACGCCGCCGAGCGTCACATACGGGATGCCTTCTTTTTGCAGTGAAGCTTCCACGCGGTCTAAAAGGCCCGAGCTTTTTGCGCTCTTGCCGCCGAAATGGACAAGCACCTTGGTGCCGCCGAAACGTTTCACATATTCGCCGGCCTGAGACTCGGTATCCTTACCGAAAACGAAAAATGTCGGTGAGTAAAAAGTAAAATTCTCCATCTAGCAGTTCCCCTTTCTTGTTTTGCAGATAGTTACTGATGATTATCGTTTGAGTTCACTATACGGGAAAACGGGACAAAATAAAAGCAGAATCTTGCTATATTCTGCTTGTTTTTTGTTATTGGTTTTTAACTTCCCGGGCAAATTATTTTGTTGCGATTATACTGTATTCGGTTATAATGTAGGTAGTGATCATTCGATTGACGGCAGCAGGGAAATGCCGAAATGTTTGTATGAACAACAGTTGTTGATCGGTTAGTGATCTATTATATTTTAGGGGGTATACTATGGGATTGTTTGACAAGTTACTTGACGGGCTCGGCGTGGATTCCCAGACAGTGGGGAAATTTGTAGATGGTCTGGTAGACAGCGCCAAAGAGCAGAATGCAAAAAGAGAGAGCGAAAGAGCTTACTCTGCTTCGGTAGAGCCGGCCTCCGGGGATTCCTGGGGCGAGGTCATGCCGCAGGAGGAAAACCAGTATAATTATAACGGAACTTATATTCAGTATTTTGAAAACATTTTTGACAATGAGTTTTCAGATTATGAGTATGAAAAAGAAGAGATCGCAGGGACCCTCCGCACGGTTTATTCTTTTTATTCAGGTGGGCGGAAGGAATTGGTGCTCGAGCTGATGAATGAAAGAAGTTCTGCGAAAAAGATCCGCAATGAGGCGGAAAGAGAAGGCATTCCGTATCTTCGTTTTTATTATGATCACGACGGCTGGTGGAATACCCGTTCTTATGTGGTCAGGCGGATGAGGGAAGCATTAAGTTAATATGCAAAAAACAGAAGGAGAACGCTTAGCGCCTGCGGCGGACCCGGCACGAAGAATCATAAGCTTCGCAGGCAGCATCTTCGTGTACGGTCCAGTACATCCCATAATTTATGGGATTTAACGTCTTCTCCTTCTGTTTTTATATTCTGGGGTTGTAATGTCACTTTTGGATCGATTAAGCGACGGATCGGTTTGGAACCGTTTCTATGATTATAAGTGTTCGCTGGCTTGTCCGAAGCAGTTTTCAAAAGAACTGCATATTTTTATAGAAGAAAAACGCTATCTGCCGGTTTGCGAAAGGATCTATGCAGGGCGTGATTTTCCTTTGCCGGAAAAAGCCGTGATCAGCAAGATGGGATCGGACAAAAAGCGCACTGTTTATTCCTATCCCGATGATGAAAGCACGGTGTTGAAGCTTCTGACCTATCTGATGCTCAGAAAGTATGATGGGATCTTTCAAAAAAATCTGTATTCCTTCCGTCCCGGCAGGACGGCGAAAGATGCAGTCAGGGCGCTTTTGAAAAATGATCAGATTTTTAAGATGTATGCCTACAAGGCTGATATCCATGATTATTTCAATTCCATTCCGGTGGAAAGCCTGTTGCCGCGCTTACAGGAAGTGCTGGCAGATGATGAAGCGCTCTATGATTTTCTGGCCGGACTTTTAACAGAGGAAAGGGTGCGCTTTCGCGGGCAGGTCATCCGTGAGAAAAAGGGAATCATGGCGGGGACGCCGCAGTCCGCTTTTTATGCTAATCTCTTTTTAAAAGAGCTGGATGAACATTTTGCCGGGCAGGGAGTATTGTATGCCAGGTACTCGGACGATATCATTTTGTTTGCACCGACCGGGGAAGAAGTAAAAGCGCACGCAGCCTATATCCATGCGTACCTTGGAAAATTTGATCTGTCTATTAATCCGACTAAAGAAAGCTTTTACCAGCCGGGAGACGGTTTTACGTTTTTGGGATTTTCCTGCAGGGAAGATCAGGTGGATATCGCGCCTGCTACGGTAAAGAAACTGAAGCAGAAGATGAAGAGAAAGCGCGATGCCCTGAAACGTTGGAGTGATAGGAATGATGTGGCAAGGGAAAAAGCGGCAGCGGCCTTCATCCGGATCTTTAACAGGAAGCTTTTGGAAAGTCCGAAGGACAATGAGCTTTCCTGGAGCCATTGGTTTTTTCCGGTGATTAATACAACTGAGAGCCTGCATGTGATCGATCTGTATGCGCAGGACTGTCTGCGGTACCTGATCAGCGGAACGCACACCAAGGCAAGATACAATGTAACCTATGAGACGTTGAAAAAACTGGGGTACAGATCGTTAGTGCATGCTTACTATTGTGATGGAGAGGATGGATGAACAATATATCTGAAATCTTGAAACAAAGCATCATCATCGCTGCGGGAAGTGTGGTCGTCCTGCCGCTCATCGGTCTGATCGTGCATGCGATCAGTTCCTTTGTGCTGCAGAATGTCTTCGGGCTGTTCAGCAGGTCGGGTGCTTTATACCTGTTTTTTGCAAATACGCTGACCTTTCCGGGAGTGGTATATCATGAACTTTCCCACGCTCTGTTTGCATTTCTGACGGGCGCAAAGATCAATGAGATCAAATTATATCAGAAAAAGGAAGGACATTTGGGGTATGTTAATTATTCGCCCCGCGGAGCCTGGGGACTGCAAAGCCTGCAGCTGACTTTCGCGTCCTGTGCGCCGGTGGTTACCGGCCTCATAGCGGAGGCTGTGATCGTCTATGTCTTTACAGCGTTTATGCTGCCCGTCTGGGCGAAGGTTTTGCTGATATACCTGGGTGTTTCGATACTGGTGCACATGGATATGTCCACGGCTGATCTGAAATCCTATGTAAGGGGCGTATTCTTTGTGATGATCTTGGTGTTTATTGGTTCCTTTTTCTATCTCTATCTTCACGGGCCGGTGATGTGAATGCACAGCAATGTATGAATAAATGTCCGAAAAACAGGTGCAAAAATGAAAGTTTTTAAATATGGTGATCTGACCTCTCCGATCATCCTGGTACAGGCCGTGGATGACTATGGCATTAAGACCATGGAACAGGAATTGGAGCAGATCCGGAATCTGACAACACAAAACTTTGGCCTGATCGCGATCAGGGTTGATGACTGGAACCGGGATCTGTCACCCTGGAAAGCGCCGGCGGTATTCGGAAAAGAGGATTTCGGCGGACAGGCAGGGCGCACGCTTTTGGAGGTGCAAAAGGTCTGCACGGATCAAAGCAAAACCTATTATATCGGAGGTTATTCCCTTGCCGGATTGTTTGCGTTGTGGGCCGCCTGCGAAACAGAACTGTTTGCGGGCGTGGCAGCGGCTTCGCCGTCTGTCTGGTATCCGGATTTTCTTACATATTTAAAGAAAAAGAAACCTAATTGCGGCGCAGTGTATCTCAGTCTCGGCGATAAGGAAGAAAAAACGAAGAACCAGATGATGGCAAGGGTGGGGGACTGTATCCGCGAATGCCGGGAACTTTTCAGCGGACTGGGAATCGACTGCACTTTGGAATGGAATCCCGGAAATCATTTCAGGGATGCGGACCGGCGGACAGCGAAAGCGTTCGCATGGCTTTTGGGCTGCGAGAGTTAGCGAGGGTAAACTATGGACAGAAACAGGATATTCAGCGACGACCTGACTTCGATCATTCCAAGTGAAGAGAAGATGCCGGTCCTTGAGTGGCTGGCGGAGCAGATGCCGGGTGGCTTTTTTGTCTATCGTGCTGATGAGTCCACGGAACTTTTATATGTGAATCAGTCCACTTGTGATATTTACGGGTGCGAAACCGTGGAGGAATTCCGGGAGCTGACAGGCAATACGTTTAAGGGGATGGTACATCCGGAGGATTACGATGCCATCCAGTCTTCCATCGATGATCAGATTTCGGAAAGTTCCAACAGCCGGAATAATGACTATGTAGTCTACAGGATCATCCGCAAGGACGGATCTATCCGCTGGGTGGATGACTACGGTCACTACGCTACCCTGCCCGGCTATGGTGAAGTGTATTACGTTTTCATTGGCGATATCACGGATACCAGGGTTGTTGCAGAAGAAAAAAAACGTGCCGAGGAACTGGCCCGCGCCTTAGAGGAGGCGGAAGCGGCCAATCGGGCAAAGAGCGCTTTTCTTTCCAACATGAGTCATGAGATCCGGACGCCCATCACGGCGATCCTGGGCATGAACGAGATGATCCAGCGTGAGGCGGATAAGCAGGAGATCATCGAGTATTCCGAAAACATCCGAAAAGCGGGAGTCAGTCTGCTGGGCATCATCAGTGATATTCTTGATTTTTCCAAAATCGAATCGGGACATATGCAGCTTGAGTGTGTGGAATATGATCTGGACAGGCTTGTCGGAGATCTGTACAACCTGATCCGTTTCCGCATAGAGGCAAAAGGGCTGGACCTGCAGATGCAGGTGGATCCGGGGCTGCCGCGGAAACTGTATGGAGACGATATCCGGCTCAAGCAGATCATTTCGAATCTTTTGACGAATGCCGCAAAGTATACCGAAAAAGGCAGTGTCCTCTTTGAGATGAAATGCCTGGATATTTCCGGCGGACAGGTCCAAATGGAGATCTCGATCACGGATACCGGCATCGGGATCCGCGAGGAAGAAATGGAACGGCTCTTTGAACCCTTTGACAGGCTGGATATAAAAAAGACCAGGAGCATCGAGGGTTCCGGTCTCGGTCTTGCCATAACCAGACAGCTGCTGGCCATGATGGACAGTGACTTAAAGGTCGAGAGCACTTACACAAAAGGCTCGCGCTTTTATTTTACGTTGTCACAAAAGATCGTAGATGCAGAGCCGGTGGGAGAGATCGACTTAGAGGCACTCAGCCACGAAAACTCGGATGCAAGACGGCGGCAGTCATTGTTTACCGCGCCCGGCCTGCGGCTTTTGGTGGTGGATGACACGCCTATGAATCTGCAGGTGGTCACAGGCCTTCTGAAACGGACACTGATGCATATCGATGTGGCGGCCAGCGGAGCAGAGTGTATCGATAAGTTCGGGAAAGAGCATTATGACCTGGTGTTTCTTGATTACCGGATGCCGCAGATGAATGGTATTGAGACACTTCTCGAGTTGAAACGGTTATTCCCTGAGCGTTTTGAAAATACGCCCATCATTTCCCTGACGGCCAGCGCGGTTTCCGGGGATAAGGAAAAAATGCTGGCTGCGGGTTTTACGGATTATCTGTGCAAGCCCGTCAATATCGATGAGATGGAACGGATGATGATGAAATATCTGCCGGAGGATTCCATCGTTTTATGCGGACAGGACGAAGAGACGGAGTTTGATGAATTGTCAAAACTGCCAGCGGTCATTTTTGACTATCCCCAGCTTAACCCCGCCAAGGGGATCGAGTATTGCGGCGAAGCCGAGGATTATCTGTTCGCGCTCGAGACGTATGAGGTTTCCATCGACGACAGGGCAGAGCAGATCGAGACAAACCTTCGGGAGAATGATATCGATTCCTTTACCCTCAATGTGCATTCCCTGAAAAGCACTTCAGCTGCCATCGGGGCGGAAAAGCTGTTTGAAAAAGCAAGAGATTTAGAAGTGGCGGCCAAGGAAGGCAGGACCGATATCCTGCAAAAGGATACGCCGCAGCTGCTGAAAAGTTACCGTCAGATGAAGCAGATCCTGCAAAGGATCCTGGAAGATTCTGAGATGGCGGGAGATGACGCTGATATGGTTTCGGACTCGGAAGATGGCAAGTTTGAAACATCGGACGAAATTTATGCCGGACTGATTGATGAGGTGTCAGTAAAAACGCCCACCGGAGCACTGTCCGGACGCAGGGTGCTTTTGGCAGAAGATATGGAAGTCAATGCTTTGATCCTGCAGCAGGTTTTAAGCAAAAACGGTATTGTGTCGGATCTGGCGAAAGACGGCGCTGAGGCTGTCCGGCTATTTGCAGAAAGCAAGGCAGGTGATTATTCCGCGATCCTGATGGATATCCGCATGCCGAACTTAGACGGCCTCGAAGCAACGAAACAGATCCGCGCCATGGACAGGGAGGATGCGGCGTCCATACCGATCATCGCGCTGACGGCAAATACGGATAAGGCGGATGTACAGCGGTCACTGGAAGCAGGCATGAATGCGCACCTGTCAAAACCGGTGGAGCCGGATGTGCTGCTTCGGATGCTGGAGAAGCAGATACGGAAGCCTTGACTAAATTGGAAGTATAATGTTGGTAAGGGAATACGAAGTCGGAAAATACGGATGAATCTGGTAGAAAATTGTTTGATATGAAAAGTTTGAGCCGAAAACGGATAATGGAACCGGGGGTATATTATGAAACGGATCATGCTGATCGATGATGATACGGATATGATGAAAATCACGGAGCGCTGGCTTGCGCGGGGCGGATATGAGGTCTGCCTGGCATCTTCGGGACGGGAGGCGCTGGCTTTGCTGAATAGCGGGATACCTATCGAGCTGATTTTGCTGGATTATGCCATGCCGGAAATGGATGGGCCTGCGACCTTGGAAGCGATCCGTAACCTGGAAACGGCAAAGGACATCCCGGTTGTGTTCAGGACAGGAAAGGATGATGGCGATGCGGCAGCGGTCATGGAAAAGACCGGTGCGCAGGGCATTGTATCGAAGGCTGAGGGAAAACCCGCGTTAATGGCGGCGATCAGTCGTTTCTTATAGTTGCGATTCCCGAAACAGGCTTTCCGAGAAATACCGTCCGATAGCATCAACGAGAGAATCTTTCTGCGAGGTCTTCAGCAGATAGCCGTCCGGTTTATGTTTCAGGATCTTATAGACATGATCCCTGTCATTTTTCCCTGTCAGGAAAATGACGGGGATTTTTTCTGTTTTGGAATCCGAGCGGATTTGCTGCATGACCTCAAAACCATTCATCCCGGGCATTTCGTAGTCCATCAGGATCAGGTCGGGGATGGAAACCCGCAGTCCTTCGATCAGCTCCTGTCCGCTGCCAAAGCAGGAAATATGATAGGACGGGGACAGCCAGTGCTGCAGGACGGATCGATAATCCGCATCGTCGTCAACGATGAACAGTTCTTTTTTTCGGTGAAATTCCTGCAGGGAAAGGGAAAACGCTGTGATATCATCGAGGAAGCGAGTCATATTCATGGGTCTCGGATAGGTCTTGGAAACCCGGTGCGCGCCATTAGAAGAAAGCGCAAGTTTCAGATCGACCTGGTCTCCGATCAGGCACAAAAGTTTGTTATCGTCCTGGCAGATCTCGCCGAGCAGATTCATGGTGATTCCGATATGGGAGTCCTCATCGGTGACGGGGAAATAAACCACCAGATCCGCGTCAAAGCGGTGAGTGATGATCTTGTCGGGCTCATCCGGAATGGAAATGACCGTAAAGCGGGCCTCGCGGAGCCGGTTGTCAATGCCCGTGGAAACGATGCCGGGATTGTTATGGATAAACAGCACTGTCCTGCTGTGGTCGGCAGGAGGCAGGGCGTCTTTTTCGGAAGGATCTTCATATAAAAGATGTTTGATATTCTCATCATCCGGCAAAGGAGCCAGATGTTTTCTGAGCATTCTGAAATCGGAAAGCAGGTCCGGCATGATCTCTTTGAGAGATTCGGTGTCGCCTTCATCGGCAGCATATTCTGCATTTTTTGCATATTCACACAGTTTCTTTGCGCCGATCAGGCGGGAAAGGCTTTTCAGGGAATGGGCATGGAGCCGGAGCATGGTCAGATCCCCTTCCTGATAAAAATGCTCGAGCTCGTCGGCTTTCTCTTCCATGGAAGTGTAGAAGACATAGAGAGCGTCGATATAGTCTACCGCGCCGTCGCAGTTTCGGATGCCTGCCGTAAGGTCAAGGTGGGGAACGGTCTTCATCCACATGGGAAGAAGGTCCAGCTCGCTGCTGACGTCGATCTCGCCGTAATCGAGGGTTTCCGGGGCCGAGGGTTCTGACAGTACGTCTGCGCCGTTTTCACCGAAGCCTGTAGATGAAAGCGCCGGATCCTGATCATCGGTCCCGGCTGCTTCGCCGGAGATGGCCGACTGCACCCTGACCATATGGTTGACTTCGTCACGGCATGCTGTCAGTTTGTCTTTTTCCGGCAGATAGCGCAGGAGGACCTCGGACAGCAGCGTCGGATCGATGGGTTTGATCAGCACATCCGCAAAACCGGCGGCTTTATACAGGTTGATATTCTGCCGTCCTTCTTCGGTGGTATGGCAGACAACGGGAACCGTTCTTTTTTGCCGTTCAAAGAGCTGCTTGAGCATAAGCAATGTATCGACACCGTCCGTGTCCGGCATGCGGTGGTCGAGCAGGATCAGGTCATAATCATTTTTCTCACAAAGCGAAAGACAGGCCTGCGCACTGTCTGCCTGGTCGGAGGCTACGCCGCTGACGGCAAGCAGAGATGACAGGATCATTCTGTTGACATGCATATCGTCTACGATCAATACGCGCGATGCTCTCTGGTCCATAGTTGGTTCCCCTTGATGTTTCTGTATAGTTTTCCGCATTGAATTGTATATTAGATGGATCGAGATCAGATGAATCTCTTCACAGCCCCTATTGTACCACAAAAAATACGTGAAAAAACAGATTCTTAAGTGAAATAAAGACAAATCTGATATTTTCACGGGATTCTTGATATATCACAAAGCAAGAAATCTGTATATTCGTTTCTAGCGGCTAAACCTACTGATAAATTCAGAGTCAGACCGGTATGAAAATCGGTTCCAAATACGTAATCGATTGAGGTGGAAGAAACATGGAAAATTGCCCGACAATTTTCAGTTTCAGGCAAATATGTGTTGCAATTCACTGCCTCTACGATTAAAATATGAAACAGGGGTTTTTACCAAAAATTGCAAAAGATTGGAGGGCAAAAAAGCATGTATTACATCGGCGTAGACCTGGGTACGTCTGCAGTCAAACTGCTGCTTATGGAAGGCTCAGGCAAAATCGTGAACATTGTATCAAAAGAGTATCCGCTTTCCTTCCCGAAGCCCGGTTGGTCAGAGCAGGCTCCCCAGGACTGGTGGGAGCAGGTGAAGGCCGGGATCAAGGATCTTGTCAGCGGTGTGGATGCAAGTCAGGTAGCGGGTATCAGCTTCGGCGGCCAGATGCACGGACTTGTGATCCTCGATGAAAATGATGACGTGATCCGTCCCGCAATCCTGTGGAATGACGGAAGAACGACAGAAGAATGTGACTATCTGAATAACACCATCGGCAAGGATAAGCTTTCTGCTTATACCGCCAACATTTCATTTACCGGCTTTACCGCGCCCAAGATCCTTTGGGTAAAAAAGAACGAGCCGGACAATTTCGCAAAGATCAAAAAGATCATGCTTCCCAAGGATTATATCGCATACAAGCTTTCAGGCGTGCATTGCACGGATGTATCGGATGCTTCCGGTATGCTTCTGTTTGATGTCAAGAACCGCACCTGGTCCAAAGAAATGTGTGAGATCTGCGACGTGAAGGAAGAACAGCTTGCAAAAGTGTTTGAGTCCTATGAGACCGTAGGAACTCTGCTTCCCGACGTAGCGGCAGAACTCGGACTTCCCGAAAGCTGCAAGGTTGTTGCCGGCGCAGGCGACAATGCGGCAGCGGCAGTCGGCACCGGAACCGTAGGCGACGGCGCCTGCAACATTTCCCTGGGTACCAGCGGTACGGTATTTATCGCGTCCAAGAACTTCGGTGTGGATGAAAACAACGCACTTCATTCCTTCGATCATGCGGACGGTTCCTATCATCTGATGGGCTGCATGCTTTCCGCAGCAAGCTGCAACAAGTGGTGGATGGAAGAGATCCTGAAGACCGAAGATTTTGCAGGCGAGCAGAAGGGAATTGAGAAACTCGGCGAGAATCATGTATTCTTCCTCCCTTATCTGATGGGCGAGCGTTCACCGCACAACGATCCCAATGCCCGCGGTACTTTCATCGGCATGACAATGGATTCGAGCCGTGAGGATATGACGCAGGCCGTTTTGGAAGGTGTTGCTTTCGCACTTCGTGATTCCCTTGAAGTGGCAAGGAGCCTTGGCATTGACATCAAGAAGACCAAGATCTGCGGCGGCGGAGCCAAGAGTCCCCTTTGGAAAAAGATGATCGCCAACATCATGAACCTGGATGTGGAAGTGATCGAATCCGAAGAAGGCCCGGCCCTGGGCGGCGCTATGCTGGCAGCGGTTGCCAACGGCGAATACGAATCGGTAGAGGCAGCGGCAGCGGCGATCGTAAAAGTTGTGGATACCGTACATCCCGAGGCAGAACTGGTAGAAAAATACGAAGCAAAATATCAGCAGTTTAAGGCAATCTATCCGGCACTGAAACCGGTATATGCAAAGATTGTATAATATGATATGTATAACAGGGTTGAAAGTATGAACCCGTTGCAAGCTTGCTTGCAAAAGGGTGAAATACTTTACACAGAATGCGAAGCAATTCGTGTTATACATAATACAAAAAGAATCTCACCGGTTCATTAAGACCGGCGAAAAATAAGATGGGAGGGTTACAAATGCAGATTCAAAAGGTTACTGATGAAAGTTTCAGAAAATACGGCCGTGTGGTACAGGGCATCGATTTTGCACCGCTGTGCCAGGCACTTCTGGACAAGACACCACTTCCGGATGGCGTAGCTTATGAGCCCGGCGTAGATGTACTCGAAGAGCTTCCCGTAAAGGATGAGATCCAGTCAAAGTGCTGGGGCGAACTTGACATTCAGATCGGTTACTGCAACGGACACAATGTGCTCCTGAATGCAGTTGAGTATCATCGTAATTCCGAGATCAATGTAGCAGCTACCGATGCGGTTTTGATCGTTGGCATGCAGCAGGATATCACCGATGATTTCCATTATGACACATCCAAGATGGAGGCATTTTTGGTACCGGCAGGCACAGCAGTTGAGATTTATGCGACTACTTTGCACTATGCACCCTGCGGACCGGAGAACAAGGGCTTTAAGGTAGGCATCATTCTGCCGAAGGGAACCAATTATCCTCTCGCAAAGGATCATGCAGGCTGGGAAGACCGCCTGATCACCGCAACCAATAAGTGGCTCATCGCCCATGCAGAGGGCGGCCAGGATCCCGCAGCTTTCGTAGGACTGGAAGGCAAAAACCTGAACATTTTAGAGTAATCTATTAAACTATGTAATAAATATTAAGGAGGAAAAGTATTATGCAAAACGTACCTAAGATCAAAATCGGCCTTGTTGCGGTTTCCCGTGACTGCTTCCCTGAGACTCTTTCCGTAAATCGCCGTAAGGCATTGGTTGAGGCTTACAACAAGAAATATGATGCAGATACTCTTTATGAGTGTCCCATTTGTATCGTAGAGAGCGAAATCCATATGGTACAGGCTCTTGAAGATATCAAGAAAGCAGGCTGTAATGCACTTTGTGTATACCTCGGCAACTTCGGTCCCGAGATTTCCGAGACACTTCTTGCAAAACATTTTGATGGTCCTAAGATGTTCTGCGCAGCAGAAGAAGAGACCCAGAACAACCTGATCCAGGGCAGAGGCGATGCTTACTGCGGTATGCTGAACGCAAGCTACAACCTGGCACTTCGTAACACCA
>JAEEGL011191773.1_pt1 | contig 16149 bp, 15 predicted proteins | sample 9134231 | NCBI WGS metagenome assembly JAEEGL01 (sample SAMN16246548, study PRJNA631951) | gut metagenome | biome: gut microbiome; feature: rumen; material: fiber-attached | host: Bos | place: Iran: Karaj | collected 2018-10
AATGAACTTATTCATGCGTTTTCACCTCTTTTTCTTACGTTTCACTGCATGAAAATGCCTCTCCCGGTTGGGGAGAGGCGATGGTGCTTACTGGACTCGAACCAGTGACCCCCGCGATGTGAACACGATGCTCTACCAACTGAGCCAACGGACCGTATCTGCGCCTTTTCCGAACTTTTTCACTTTTGGGGCCTAAAATGTTCGGATGCCCCTTAGCCTTCCGGCTCGTGTACTGTAACCAGATTGGCAGTCAACGAAGATACTCTAAAAATTCTCTTGTTATCAACTTGACCACATAGTTCTACCAACTGAGCCAAAGCACCAAATTTAAATTTGCTGTAAATTCACTGAAATAGCGCTATGGAGCAGAAACCGCGTAGAAGGACAGCGGCGCGAAATATTGCCCAAAACGGTAAAACCCAGTAATGTCCTGAGTATCAAAGGCTACTACATTAGTTTTATCTTTTACAAGCGTTCTGTACCGATGGTCAAAATTTCGCATACTGCGAATGCATTGGCAAACACAGAAGGACCTGGCTATGATGACCTTGCAGACAGGAGAGCGAAAGGAGCTGTGAGCCATGGTCCGTTCGAAGCCAGTCACCGCGTCGGTACACAAAAAGCCACCGCTCAGGCGGCTGATGGAAAGTTGGCAGCTATATGTCCTTCTTCTGCCCACCATGGCATACATGCTCGTTTTCAACTATGTGCCGATGTACGGCCTGCAGATCGCTTTCCGCAACTACGAAGCGCGCAGCGGTTTCTGGGGCAGCACATGGGTGGGCGTAAGGCATTTCCGGGACTTTTTCTCTTCGCCCCAGTTTTCCCAGCTGCTCATCAATACGCTGAGGATCAGTTTGACTTCGCTGGTGTTCAGCTTTCCGCTGCCGATCCTCCTGGCTCTTCTTATGAATGAAGTCAAAAACAGGCGCATAAAAAAAGTGGATCCAGAACATCACCTACGCCCCGTATTTCATCTCAACGGTCATCCTGGTCAGCATCATCAACGTATTCCTAGCCCGCACGGATGGTCTGATCAACCAACTGCTGCGCAGCATGGGCGGTGAATCGGTCGACTTTCTGGGCAAAGCCAGGCTGTTTGTACCGATCTACGTGATCTCCTCCCTGTGGCAGCATACCGGATGGAGTTCCATCATCTATATCGCGGCGCTTTCCGGAGTCGACCTGGAACTGCATGACGCGGCGCAGATCGACGGAGCCAATCTAGTGCAGCGCATCTGGCACATCAATCTGCCGTGTATCCTGCCCACAGCGGTCATCATGTTCGTACTCAGCTGTGGACACATCATGTCCGTGGGCTATGAAAAGATATATCTGATGCAGAACTCCATAAACCTGAGCATCTCAGAGGTCATATCCACTTACGTCTACAAAGTCGGACTTATCAAGGTGCAGTTCAGCTACACCACCGCGATCGGCCTGTTCAACAACGTGATTAACGTCGCGCTCCTGCTATTGTCCAACTATATGGCGCGAAAACTCACGGATGAAAGGCCTAAAAGCACCATTCCATCGATTGATTTCGTGGTCGTATTCAGTATTAACGGGACGTGGCTTTCATTTGCTGCGTCCTGTTTTCTATTTAGTGCTTTTTGGCTCTCTCTTTCTGGTTTTCATATTCGTTTAGAAAATTTACAGTATCTTTCTTGCAATATTTGGGGATAAGGGTATTATAATGTTAGCAGTAGCTAACTAATAAAGCTATGATTAACGAAGGTGCAATATGTTCTGGGATAATGTTGCGGGAGTATATGATCTGTTTGTGAACGTCATCAACAGGAAAACACATACGATCCTGCGCCGGATCGTATCTGATCTGATCGACCCTGGTGATGAAGTACTGGAATGCGCCTGTGGTACAGGGCTTCTGAGTGAAGTGATAGCACCGAGATGCAAGCAGCTCACGGCAACAGACTTCTCAGTAAAAATGCTCAAAAAGGCAGAGAAAAACTGCGCCGCATATAATAATGTTGCCTACCGATACGCAGATATAACTGTTCTCGACTTTCCGGACAGTGCTTTTGACAAGGTTGTCGCGGGCAATGTGATCCACCTGCTGGATCAGCCGCTGAAGGCACTTGCCGAACTGAACCGCGTATGCAGACCGGGCGGCAAACTGATCATCCCGACATATATGAACAAAAACAAAAAAGACAAGACCGACGGCATCGTTTCCGTTATCGGCAAGGCGGGAGCAGATTTCAAGCGACAGTTTACACCTGATAGCTACCGCCAGTTCTTTTTGGATGCAGGGTACACCGATGTGGTGATCCATATGGCTGAGGGGCGTATCCCCTGCGCCGTTGCAGTAATGACCAAGATCGGCAGAACTCAATTTGCAGGAGGAAAGTAAAGACCATGGGATTGTTTAAGAAGTTTTTCGCCCAGACAAAGAAACCGGAAGGCTTTCTCGGAAAAATGATGGTAGGCGGGATGAACAGCGGACACGCAAAACTGGCCGACTGGGGCATGTCCCATCTTGAAAACATTTCACCTCTTCGCATAGCGGAACTCGGCTGTGGCGGAGGCCGAAATGCGCACGAGCTTTTGAAAAGATACCCTCAGGCAAAGCTTTCCGCGCTGGATTATTCGGATCAATCCGTAGCAAAGGCGCGGAAGACCAATAAGGACTCCATCGCGTCCGGCATCTGCTCCGTCTTGCAGGGCAACGTCGCAGCGCTGCCATTCAGCGCTGAAACGTTCGATCTTGCCACGGCGTTTGAGACGGTCTATTTCTGGCCTGGTTTAGAGAGATGCTTTTCAGAGGTATACAGAATCGTTAAGCCCGGCGGCATATTCATGATCTGCAACGAATCCGACGGCACGGACAAGACAAGCGTCAGATTTGAGAAGATCATAGACGGCATGAAATGCTATACGGCGGAACAGCTCTCAGCCGTATTGAGGAGAGTCGGTTTTTCCGAAGTTGCATCCGACCATCATCCGAATAAACCATGGATCACCGTTCTGGCAAAGAAATGAGGGATTCTGAATGGAACATGAACATGTCAAGCTGAATGACTTGTCTTATTGTAAGAGAGTCAGACGGTTTCTGGCTAACCGGTATGGAAATGCCCAGGCTGCTGCCGTTTGGAAAGCCGTTCAGGATCAGTATGATGCCTGGCTTCAGGATCTTCCGGATTACGGCGGCAAAAGGAACGGCCACGCAAGAGCAATCTATGGCGGTCTTCTGGTGTTCGCATTATATGTGTCACTGCCGGATCAGCCGTCCATATCTGAATTGCAGGGTTTTGTGCAGGAGATGTTTATGGCTCCGTTTACCAAACTTGGGAAAATCTTCAATCTGAATCGCAGCCTGGATATGCGCTTCATCGACAAAGTGTTCCGGAAGTCCGGAGACCGGGACCGGAAAGACGCTCTAACCTGGCCTGCCGGTTTTGTCAATGTGGATGCGCCTTACGACCGGGAGCATCATGCCGCAAGCTATTGCTTCACCCAGTGCCCCAACGCGGAATTCGCGAAAAGCCACGGTCTCATCCATGTCCTGCCGCTGCTGTGCAACTGTGATTTTTACGGCATCCGTGAGATCCACGGTCAACTGATCCGAAAAGGGACCTGCGGAAACAGCGACGTCTGCGATTATTTAGTGGTCGGAAGTGAAAATCCAATCACTCAGGAATACGAGACTGTGACAGACGAACACGGTTTTCTGGTCAGCAGAAAGAAATAACATCCTGCCTATACATCAAAGTGAGCCTTTTATCCTGAACGACGGAATTTAACATCCTGTATGGATTGACATCATGAAGAGTCTGTGCTAATATTTGTTAGCCAAGACTAACCAATATATTCCCAGCGCTGCCACCGAGCAGCTTTATTTAAGGCATCAAGTTAGCTATAGCTAACAGATAGAGGCTTTATGTCTGAAGACACTGTCATACGCTGCTGCGCGCCGACTCTTGCGGGCATTAAGACTGGAAGTATATTCAACTGCGCTTTTTCGGACTTGCAGGATATGCTTGGCAGCCTGCGCAAGATCAACCGCTGCCTCATACAGAATGGAGCGTGCGCCATACCGCTTCGGTACCGGGACGGAAAAGCGCTGATTTACCTTTATCGACCCATGATGCTGGAGCATGATCTGGATGACCCTGTTGCCTCCGACATACTGAATGCATGCGGTTATCCTGAAGGAAATCCCGAAAAGCGCATCGCCTTCCTGATCCGGCGCATGCAGGAGTATGACGTATTTCCGCATGAGATCGGCCTGTTCCTCGGCTACCCCGCGGTGGATGTGCGCGGCTTTATGGAACACGGGGAATGCAAATGCACGGGCCTCTGGAAAGTGTTTGAAAGTGACATAAACGAAGCGCAAAGGATCTTCGCGCGCTGCCGGAACTGCACCCAGGCCTATATTCGACGGAATCAGCAAGGATGGAGCCTGTCGAGGCTCACTTTGACGCCCCGACAGTTTTCATACAATTAAATACTAAGAGAAGAGAGGGATACGAGAATGAAGAAGTTCGTTTCGATTCTGCTGGCCGTTCTGCTTTGCGCGGTATCCGCTCTTGGCGTTATAGCCGAAGAGCAGGAAGAAACCGCGTCCAATCCATACGGTGTTTTCCCTGCCATTGCCGGGGAAAACGGCACTACTTATGTCAGTCTGTTCGACACGATCGTGACCGAGGAATGGAGCCCCCTGTGGGTAGATTATATCGGCGCGGTCATAGGCGAAGACGCAGCCCCTGTCATGGCCGCCGCACTGCAGGGTTCTGTAACCAGCAATCTGCACGGCGAGGATGCTGTCGCCGCCTTTACGGATGGCGGCTATGCCTTTGACTGTCACTTCATCAACGGCGCACAGAGCCTGACTTTCAAGGATGACACAGTCACGATCCTGAAAACGGACGGCACCCGGGAGACCCATACCTATGAATACCTGGGACAGTACAGCATCGGCGAAGGCGAAACCATGCTTTACCAGGGTATGGAGATCTCCATGGCCTTCCCGGTGGATGTGTACAGGAGCACCGATGAAGCTGGAGAATTCAATTACTTCATGATGCGGGAAGACACCATGGACACCACATGGCATCTGGAATTCCGCTATGGCAGAGATCTGGAAGAACTCCAGGGTTACCTGGTAGGCCCCTACGCCTACTGGCTGGCGGCAGGCATCGACGAAAGCGCCGACGAAGATACGATCCGCAAAGTGATCGCCCTGTTCTGCCTGGAGAACATGGATTATTCCGCGCACACGGAGGCAGCGCTGGCACAGTTGAGCGAGCTGGGTTTCGTGGGCAGCTGGAAGGCTGACCTGACTCCCTTCGGCGAAACGTACGCCGCGGTGGATCTGACCATGACGATAGACGAAAACGGCCACGGCACTTCCTTCATGAATGGAACGCAGACCGCCGACTTCGAGGCTTACGCCGTGGACAGCGGCGAAAAGGGCGACGGTATCGGCCTGTACGTGGCGTACAGCAATACGGAGTATGAAGCGGAATCCGCACCTTACGTGATGAGCGTGAACGAGGCGGGTCAAACCGTACTGACGCTCACCGCGGAAGACGGAACCATCAGCTGGGTGAAGCTGGAAGCCCCGAACGTCATTGAGATCGCCACCGCGGAAGACCTGGATGCCATCAGGAATGATCTTACCGGCAATTACGTACTGGTAGCGGATATCGATCTTTCCGGATATGAAAACTGGGAGCCCATTGGTGCTTTCCAGTCGCTGTCTGACGCTCCGGAAGACGCCGAGATTCCCCATCCCGACTATGCTTTCACCGGCACCTTCAATGGCAACGGACATACGATCTCCAACCTGACCGTCAACAGCAACGCTCCTATCGGAGCGGGTCTGTTCGGCTGTGCCAGCGGTACGGAACGGGGCGAAGCCTATATCGGCAATTTCACACTGGAAAATGTGAACGTATCCGGTTATTATCTCGTCGGCGGGGCAGTCGGCTTACAGTTCATGGGCTGCAAGGTGTCTGACATCACGCTGGCGGGCGAAAACAAACTGACCGGCATGCAAGGCATCGGCGGTATTGTGGGAACTGGATTCGACCTGATCTCAAACTGCTCCGCCACGGCAGACATTACGGCAATGGGTGATGATGGAGCCTGTGCGGGTCTGATCGCAGGTGGCACGACGATGAGCTCCATCGAGAACTGCCAGGCGATTAGCGGCAGCATCACCGCCGAAGGTAATGCCACGTGGGCTTTCGGCGCGATCTGCGGCGCGCCCTGGGGTGCGCCTGAAATCAGAAACTGCACGGCAACGGATACCGTCATTCGCGTGACCGGCTCCGGCAATCGTCTGGTCGGCGGTCTGCTGGGCTTTGCGGGCACATATGATCCGGAGAACCCGGCGCATATCGTGGGCTGCAAGGTGGAGAACGTGACGCTTGAAGTCTCCGATTCCACCGATTCGGTTGGCGGTCTGGTGGGCGCGGGCAAAGAGATGATGGAGGGCAGCGATGTGATGTCCTCGTTTGCAATCAGCGATTGCAGTGTGTCCGGAATAATTACTGGCGGCGGGGAGTACGTGGATGCAGTTGTTGGCGATCCGTCCTGCGCGGTGACGATTGCCTGTGAAGGCGGAATGACCATCGAATAACATCCAAATCGGTTCAGATGACACAGCGGCACGGTGCAGGCTGCATCGTGCCGCTGTCTTCAAGGGGGATTTGCTAATGAAACCTAATTACAAAAACTGGATGCCTAAGGGTATGATTCTCTCTTTCGCGGCTGGGGCTGCCGCTTCTTTGCTGCTTTGCCTGCTGTTTGCTTGCACCGGATGGGTGTCGGGCACCTGGCAAACGGTGCTGACTGTCCTGCTCGCTGTCTTGGCTGTGGTGTTCTGCGGGCTGACCATCTGGTCTGTTCTCATGTACCGCGCCTTTGATTACAACGGCAAGCGTCAGCTTTCCCGGCAGATCGTTGAAGGCGTTGCGGCCTTTATCAGGCTTCCGGAAGGCGGGAAATGCCTGGACGTGGGCTGCGGCAGCGGCGCGCTGGCTATCGCAGTAGCCAAACGGAATCCCAAAGCATATGTCATTGGAATCGATCGCTGGGGGAAGGAATACGCCTCTTTCAGTAAGACGCTTTGCGAGCGGAATGCCCAGGCGGAGAGTGTCACAAACACGTCCTTCCGGAAAGGAAATGCCGTCCGTCTTGATTTTCCTGACGAATCGTTTGACGCCGTTACCAGCAATTATGTCTATCACAACATTCCCGGAAACCGCCAGCAGTATCTTCTTGAAACGCTGCGCACCCTGAAAAAGGACGGAACCTTCGCTATCCATGACATTTTCTCTGCTGCAAAATACGGTGATATGCAGGCGTTCTTGAAGAAGCTGAAAACCATGGGCTATGAGAAAGCCGAACTGGTCAGTACTGCTGACGGTAGATTTATGAAGAAGAGTGAAGCGCGTTGGATGGCGCTGTCCGGGTCTGCGCTGCTGGTGGGGAAAAAGTAACCAAAAGTCAGAATAAGGCAAGAGGGAAGATGCGAAAATGAAAGCAAAAAAGCGAGACAAGTCTCCGTCAGCCTTTGCGCGGTTGATGGAATATGCCGGCCGCTATCGGAAGCTGACGTACCAATCACTGATCCTGTCCGCGCTGAGCAGCGTACTGGCGCTGATGCCGTTCGTGTACCTGTGGCGCATCATCCGGGAGGTGCTGGAAGTCAGACCGGATTATTCACAGGCAACAGGGATCGTCCGCAACGGATGGATGGCTGTACTGTTTGCCGTGCTGGCCTGGCTCGTGTATGTCAGCGCGCTGGTCTGCTCTCACGGTAGCGCGTTCCGCACGGCAAGCAATATGAAAAAGATACTGATGCGCCACATCGCCCGCCTTCCCATTGGCTTTGCGGACGAGATGGGCTCCGGCAAGGTGCGCCGTATCGTGACGGAAGTGACCGGCTCTACGGAAACATTGCTGGCGCACAACCTGCCGGACATGGCGTGTGCAGTCACAATGCCCGTCTGTATGCTCGCCATGCTGTTTCTGTATGACTGGCGTTACGGCATCGCCTGTCTTATCCCGATTGCCCTGAGCTTTGCCGCCATGATGCGCATGGCCGGGCCGGGCATGCAGGAGGATATGCGGTTGTACCAAAATGCCCTGGAGCGCATGAGCAACGAGGCTGTCGAGTATGTGCGCGGAATCCCGGTGGTCAAGACGTTCGGTCAGACGGTTTTCTCTTTCCATCGATTCAAGGCTTCCATTGACGATTACCGCGAATTCTGTATGCATTATACCCGCCTGATGCGAAAATCGATGCTGGGTTACAACGTGCTGATCAACAGCGCCTTTGTGTTTATTCTTGGACTTACGCTGTTTCTGATCCGCGGGGAGAACTATCAGATGGATATCCTGCTGAACTTCCTGTTCTACGTCATCTTCACCCCTGCCATCGCAACGACAATGACAAAAGTAATGTTCATGAGCGAGAATGACATGAAAGTCAAAGACGCGATAGCCAGGATGGACACGATCCTGAACCTAAAGCCCCTGCCGGAGACGGAGTGCGGTCAGGAACCGTGCGGCGCGACGGTGGAACTGAAAGATGTGACCTACCGCTACACGCCGGAGGCTCCGGCAGCGCTGTCTCATTTGTCCCTGAAAGCGGAGAAAAACGAGATCGTCGCTATCGTCGGTCCGTCCGGCAGCGGGAAAACCACGGTGGCCGGCCTGATTTCCCGCTTCTTTGATCCCGAGGATGGCCAGGTACTCATCGGCGGAACCGACGCGCGCCGGATACCCAAAGAAACCCTGATGCGGCATGTGGCCTACGTTTTCCAGGACAGCCGTCTGCTCAAGCGCTCCATCGCAGACAATCTGCGCATCGCTAAGCCGGACGCAACGGAGGCTGAAATTCTGGAAGTCCTGAAAAAGGCACAGTGCATGGATATCATCGATCGTTTGCCGGAAGGGATCGATACGGTATTGGGCAGCAGGGGAACCTACCTTTCCGGCGGCGAACAGCAGCGCATCGCCATCGCCCGCGCCATGCTGAAGGATTCTGATATAGTGATACTGGATGAAGCCAGCGCCTTCGCTGACCCGGAATGCGAAGCACAGGTGCAGCTGGCTTTCAGGGAGATGGCTAAAGGGCGGACAGTGATCATGATCGCGCACCGTCTTTCCGCGGTCCGCAATGCCGACCGCATCTATGTCCTCAAGGACGGACATGTGGAAGAACAGGGAAAGCACGACGATCTGCTGAAAGAGAGCGGCCTCTATGCGGCCATGTGGGCGGAATACCAGAAGGCAGTCAACTGGAAGGTGGGTGAAACGGCGTGAAGCAGTATATGATGAAACGCTTTGCCCTGACGGAAAAGGGCGCTAAAGCTATGCTCAAAGCGATCACGGCGGTGACGTTTTCGAACATAGCCCTGATGACACCTGTCTGGCTGCTGTTCGCGTTTACCGGAGATTATCTGGACGGTACAGCTTCCGGTCGCTGGGCGTATTACCTGTTGTTCGCGGCAGTCTGCCTGGCGCTGATCTTTCTTCCGAACTGCTGGCAGTATAACGCTACTTTCTTTGCGACTTACGTTGAATCCGGCAAACGCCGCATTTCGCTGGCGGAAAAACTCAGAAAGCTCCCTCTTTCATTCTTCGGAAAAAAGGACCTAGCGGATCTGACAAACACCATCATGGCGGACGCCGAGACACTGGAACATGCCTCATCCCACCAGATCCCCCAATTCTACGGCAGCCTGATCTCGACGGTTCTGATCTGTATAGGACTATTCTTCTACAAATGGGGGATGGCACTGGCGGCTGTGTGGCCGATCCCTGTTTCCATTTTCATCGTGGCAGCGTCAAAGAAGGTGCAGGCGCATTTTATCCGCCGGCAGTCCGAATCCAAGGTGCGGCTCAACGATGCCGTGCAGGAATTCATCGAAACGTCCCGCGACCTGAAAAGCTGCAACGCGGAAGGTGATTATCTGACGGCGCTGGACAGCAAAATCGACGACGTGGAAAAGAAAGCGATCGGCGCGGAACTGGGACAGGCAGCCTTCATCGTTTCAGCTCAGCTGATCCTGAAAATAGGCATCGGCACGGTCGCCGTGGCTGGCAGCGCGCTGCTTTTGCAGGGGAAATTGAACGTGATGGAGTTCTTCTCCTTCCTGCTGGTAGCCTCCCGCCTGTATGAACCCATGAGCGGCAATCTGATCAATCTGGGCATGCTGAACCTTTTGACCGTTCCAGTAGAGCGTATGAACGAGATTACGGATCACCCGGCGCAGACCGGCACGACTGATTTTCATCCGGCAGGTTATGACATCTCTTTTGAAAACGTCGGCTTTTCCTACGAGCAGGATAAAACCGTCCTGAAAGATGTGACATTTACAGCAAAGCAGGGCGAGGTCACGGCGCTTGTCGGCCCTTCCGGCGGCGGAAAAACCACCGTCTCGCGGCTCGCCGCGCGCTTCTGGGACGTCACCAAAGGTCGGATCACAGTGGGTGGGCAAGACATCTCTTTAATCGATCCGGAGACCCTGCTGAGCGTTTATTCCATCGTGTTTCAGGATGTGACGCTGTTCAACAACAGCATCATGGAAAACATCCGCGTCGGAAAAAAGGACGCCTCTGACGACGAAGTGCTGGCGGCGGCCCGGCTTGCCAACTGCGACGAATTCGCGCTGAAGCTGCCTGACGGATATGCGACAGTCATCGGGGAAAACGGCAGCGAACTGTCCGGCGGCGAGCGCCAGCGCATCTCCATTGCCCGGGCATTTCTGAAGGACGCGCCGATCATTCTGTTGGACGAAGCCAGCGCCAGTCTCGACGTGGAAAACGAGACTGCCATTCAGGAGGCGCTCTCCCGGCTGATCCGAAACAAGACAGTGCTCGTCATCGCCCACCGGATGCGAACGGTCAGCGGCGCGGATAAGATCGTAGTACTGTATGACGGATCGATCGCCGAAGAAGGAAGCCCGAAAGATCTCCTTACCCGAAAAGACAGTACGTTCCGTCGCATGGCGCAGCTGCAAACGGCAAGCGCAGACTGGAGCATTTGAGTTTGCCGCAAATCGGTTGACCATAACCTGTTCGGAAATCTTCGGGCAGGTTTTTTCTTTTTCCCGGAATAACCGCACCCAAACTGTCCGTAAAAGTGTCACTCCGTCGAATGATCCTGTGGTCGCATCCTGTTTTAGCAGAAAAGGAAAAGTATTAGCAAACCTGCTAAGAATTACCACAATTATTAGCAGAAGCCGGGATCAGGATAGAAATCGCCGAACTGAAGAGCTCGGTGATTGCCATCCGTAATGTTAAGATTGCTTTACGCACCTTGCGGGATGCGAATCACGGACATGGATTTAGAACGTTCTTACACTTCGCTACTGTATAAGGCTGGTCAGCTCTTTCTTCATATCATACAGCAGCAAGGAATCATCGCAACAGTCATAAGGACTGATGTCGTATTATTCTGCTAGCGTCAGTGTATCTGTCCCGTTTTCTTTCAGGACGAAGGATGCGCTTCCGCGGCTTGTTTTTAGTGTATAGTTACCCTTGAATCCTTCCAGGGTGATCCATCCGTATACATCGGTTTTCAGCGAGGCATGTGTTTCCCACGCGCCGTGGATTAGCTCTTTCATGGCGGCATAGGAAGGTTTCTCGCTGTTGTCCTCCCGGACGAACCCAGAGGGGGCTTTGAGCCAGCAGCCGTCGTTGAAATCCCAGGTGGTGATGGCCTCCACCAGAGGATGAGCAAACAGCACGGAATACATTTCACTGATCTCCCTGGCCTGGCGTTCCTCACCTTCAAGGGTGCTGGGCCAAGCGTCCACCTGCCAGTCGTTGAGATCCACGATGTGGGCAGGCATAATCTTGCCGGAAATCAGGGTGTTTTCGGTAAAATGGATGGGCAGGCCGAAGCGGGAGAAGCGTTCCAGCACATTTTGCAGCTTTTCCAGTCCCCAATATCCCTGGTGCTGGTGGCACTGGATGCCGATGGCACCGATGGGCACTCCTGCTTCCAGTAGGTCTTCGATCAAGTGCTCATAAGCCGGACTGGTATTGAAATCGTTGATGAGCAGCACAGCCGCTGGATCGCTTTCCTTTGCTGCGTCAAAGACCTCCTTCACCAGCGGGACGCGGCCTAGTTCCTTGCAAATTCGGGTAATGGCGTTGTCATACCGGTCGAACGTCGGCATGATGACCACTTCGTTGATCACGTCCCATAATCCGATCACGCCCCGGAAAGTCGTTACGTCCCGGCGGATGCGGGCCAGCTGACGGCGGAGGATCTCATCATTAGAATACTGCATAAGCCAGCTTGCGCAGGCGGTATGCCAGCACAGGGGATGACCCTTTACCTGTACGCCCCTGTTCCGCAGCCATTTTGCCGCCGCCATGGTTTCCGTCTCGGCTGTATTGCCTTCAACGGGCTCATACCGCCCCCAATAGAAGGGTAGAGTGCCGTAATTGAACAGGGCTAGCCATTTTTCCATGCGCTCCTGCAAAAAGGCTCGTTTCTGTTCTTCCTCTGTTTTCATCATCGCCACGGTGTCAAAAGCCCCGCAGCCGAACAAAAACTGGTGGGACGTTTGATCTGCCTGCACAGGGCAATTCGCCGCAGGTGTCCCATCCGGGTTCAGAAGCCTCAGACGTGCTTCGGCTTTTCGATTTTTCCATGAACTCATTATTGTCCTCCTGTTTTACAGGCCGAGCATAGCCAGTACGGCAAAGCCAACAATGGAAACCAGCGTGGATAAGGACAGTGAAGTGGAAACGTACGTCCGCTGTCTTTCACCGGTAGCAAAGACCGGGAGCACAAACGGCGGCGGAAGCAGGAACATCAGGATGACAGCTGCTTCGCTGTGCAGCTCGGGCCAGAGAAGACTGAGCGCAATGAACACTGCTGTTCCCAAAACCGACATGATGGCCAACCTTAGTCCAACCACCGAGAGCGCGTCCTTCCACGGGATATCATTTAAAACCAGATCGTAACCGATCGACAGCAGGATCAATGCCGCCGCAGGCGCGGAAACGAAATCCGTGCAGGCATCCAGAAGAGCGCTGACACCAGAGGAGATCAGGGCCTGATACAGCCCTGTAGCGCCCAGGAGCACACCTGCCGCAATAGCCAGGATAATCGGCGAGGAAACCATCTCTCTGACCAGTGTTTTGGCGGCGATTTGCTTTCCTTCACTCCGGCTGAGCAAGATCTTGTACAGTGTGAAGACAAACAGCACTTGCCCCAGGTCGATCCTTGCAAACGAAGCAACCTGTTCGTTGCCATACAGGAGCGTAAACAGCGCGTAGCCCAGCATTCCGGCCTCAAAACCGGTGGTCAGAAAAGGTACAAAAGGGCTGTTCATGTGCAGATGTGACCCCAACTCCTTGCCCAGCACCCATGCGGCGATGCACACGGTGAACATGATCAACGGGATCATCACATCCCGAAAGGTGTATTGCGTTACGGCAAAGGTGTGCAGCAGCACGGCGGGCAGCGCGATCTGTACCGCAACTGTCTTCAGCGCCTGGATCTCGTCAGGGGAAATGATTGCCTTTCTTCGGCAGAGCGAACCAAGAAAAAGCATTAGCAGCACCGGCAGCACAGTACGCAGCGTATCCATTGCCGAACTCATGGCGTTTTGCACCTCTTTTTTCCTGAGCTTTCTTTATGCATTGGCCATCATTCGGTAGATCTCAAAGCAGTCCTCTTCGTTCAGCGTCACAAAGCCTGAGATCGTTCCCTGCCGCCCGTCGCCTCGGCACAGGGCCTTCACCAGCGCGGGGATATCCTTCTCCCGGGCACCCAGCTCCTTGAAACTCGTGGGCATGCCCAGGGATCTGAGGAATTGCCGCAGCTTTTCGATGCCCTCCCTGGCCGTAGCCTCGGGGTGTGCAAAATCCATCTGGCAGCCCCACACCCGCACGGCCGCCTGGGCAAAGCGCATCACATCGTGATTCATCACATAGGTGAACACTGCTGGCATGGTCACAGCCAGGCCGGCGCCGTGGGCACAGTCGTAAAGGGCGGAAAGCTCGTGCTCGATATTGTGGCTGTTCCAGTCCTGGCTGCGTCCCACGCCGCAGGCGTTATTATGGGCTATCATACCGGCCCACATGATGTTGGCCCGGGCCTCATAGTTATCGGGATCGGCAATTACCCGGGGACCTTCGTGGATCATGGTCAGGAGAAGCGCCTCAATCAGCCGGTCTGTGACCTCCACCTCTTTTGTGTTGGTGAGGTATCGCTCATAGAGATGCGCCATGATATCGGTAATACCCGCGGCGGTCTGGTAAGGAGGCAGGGTTTGAGTCAGAGCGGGGTTCAGGATAGAGAATTTCGGGCGGATGGCGTCGCCGCTGGCCCCGCGCTTGAACACGCCTTCTTCCTTGGTGATTACGCTGTCAGGACTGCCTTCGCTGCCAGCGGCGGCGATGGTGAGCACCGTACCCACGGGCAGGGCGTTTTCAATAGGCTTGCCGCTGTAAAAATCCCAGAAATCGCCGTCATAGACTGTACCGGCGGCAATGGCCTTGGAAGAATCGATGGCACTGCCGCCGCCCACTGCCAGGATAAAATCGATCTTTTCCCGGCGGCACAATTCGATGCCCTGATACACGAGCCCGCTGCGAGGATTGGGCTGTACACCGCCCAGCAGGAAATAGGGGATGCCTGCGATGTCCAGTGAAGATTGCACCCGCCCGATCAGCCCGGAACGCACGGCGCTGCCGCCGCCGTAGTGGATGAGCACCCGGCTGCCGCCGAAACGTTTCACCAGGCTGCCGGCCTGGTTTTCAGCATCCTTGCCGAAGGCGAAATACGTAGGGGAATAAAATGTGAAGTTCTGCATGGTGAAAACCTCCTGTGATCACTTGATGCGGTAGATGTAACTGGCTTTGCGTGGAGCTGGGGCCTTGGGTTCTTGCGCGGCATAACCAAGGATGCAATGCCCGATGCCCTCATAATCTCCATCGATCCCCAGAGAGCTCAGCAGGGCTTTTCCTTCTTCGCTTTCAAACTCCTCCTTTGCCCGGTGAATCCAGCAGCTGGCAATCCCCAGGGCATGAGCAGCGTTCATGAGATTCCCCATGACCAGGCTTCCGTCATAAAGGTATGTCCCGATGCTGCGGTCTGCCAGAACAACGATCAGGTTCGGCGCACCATAGAAAGGGTCGCCTGTGCTACCCATGACAGCCGCGTTCATGCGGGACAGACGGTCGCGAGTTTCCTTATCGGTTACGGCGATCATGATAGGCGACTGCCGTCCCATGCCGGTCGCGGCGTAGCTGCCGGCCTCCAGGATCTGGTTTAGAATCTCCTCAGGAACGGGATCAGGCTTGTAGCTGCGGCAGCTGCGGCGTTCCATCAGGGTTTTCAGGGTTTCATTCACGATGCTTTCCTCCTTTGTCATTGAACCATCGTCGATTTCAGGCTGGCGAAGGGTTTTACGCCTTTTTGTAGCTTTCCAGAAGCTCCACGATGCATTTGAGTTCAGGCGCGTCCAGGTAGTTGTATTCTCCGCCTCCATCGCCGTAAGTGCCGTGCTGAATTAGCCTCAGACCCGAGGCCTCCGCCCTGGCCACCTGTGTTTTGGAATCCCTGACCTGGAAAGCAAGATGATGCATGCCTTCGCCATGCTCGTCCAGGAACTTCCGCCAGGTGGAAGGCGCTTCGTTGGGCTGGATCAGCTCGATCTGCAGGCCGGGACCGGCATCGAAAAAAGCCAGCAGGGCGTTTGCTTCCGGCGCAGGCTTGCCCTCATACTCGGTGCGGGTGATTCCATAGTCGCCGCAGGGCTGCGTTTGAGGCACGTCCACCCCCAGGAAAGCCGCCCATTTTCTTTTTGTTGTCTCGATGTCCTTTACGATAAAGCCTACCTGGGCTACAAGATGCGTTCCGATAATCCCTACCATGTCAGTTTTTCCTCCGATCTTTCGCTTATATTGCCAGGGATTGCTGAGTGCTTTAACAGTATGAATGAGCTATATCCTGTTATTGTTTTCTTATCTATTTCCGCACGAATCGTTCTCCATCAGCAACTTTCACATAAGGGAAATCGTCGGAGTTCATCTTTATGTATGTCAGCGTACCGTCTTCCACACCGAACATGAACTTCAGGTCTAAACCGTTTTCTTCTGTCATGTAAATGGCATTGTAGTAGATGTCCCAACTTCCGCCGCCCA
>JAEEGL011363030.1_pt1 | contig 16149 bp, 15 predicted proteins | sample 9134231 | NCBI WGS metagenome assembly JAEEGL01 (sample SAMN16246548, study PRJNA631951) | gut metagenome | biome: gut microbiome; feature: rumen; material: fiber-attached | host: Bos | place: Iran: Karaj | collected 2018-10
AAGGTAAGCTAGGATGGATGGAGGCATTTGTAAAAAATAGTAATTTAATAGCGCCTACTAGTAAATATAGGGCTAGATTACGTAATGATGTTTGGGCTCATAATCATAGAGAATCTCGAAAACGTAACCTTAATCATGTTGAAAATATGTGGCGTAATATATGGGCGAGATTAAATACGCACACTAGAAAGAATAGCAATAGTAGTGGCAATGGCAATAGTAGCAATGGCGGTATCAATCAAGCCGTGTAAAAAGGCCCGTTCATTATATAAGAACGAGCCTCAGGTTGGCGTAAGAGTTTAGAGCCAAAACGGCTTTTTCCCTGTGGTTTGTTCATAAAGTATTTCTTTTACCAAATCAGGGATCTCTCCATCATCCTTACGAATGAAGCCTTTTTCGATCAAATTTTCTTTAATTGATTGAGGAATCTTATTTTTCCTCGATACACTATAGTTGCATAGTTTTGCATATGCAATTGGGTCGTTCCAGAATAGATCATCTAATTCGTTTTCTATTCTGACCGTTTCATGCCCATTAGGCTTCAGTCTTTTCTTTACGTTTTCGAAATGGATAACATTGCACGCCGCCATAATTCACCCCCCTTCTTCAAAAGAGCACTATAACATAAATAGTTCGTTTAATATAACATGATATTCGTATTTTGTCAATGATTTGAAGATAATAAAATACGGATAGATATGTTATAATAATTTTTGTTGGGGGATGAAGAAGGGTCGTTAGCTCAGTTGGCTAGAGCGTGTCTTTGACGTAGACAAGGTCAGAGGTTCAAGTCCTCTACGACCCACCACGTTAATAATTTGTGCGCCTGTGGCGGAATTGGTAGACGCGCTAGCTTGAGGTGCTAGTGGCCGCTTTTTTGGCTGTGCTGGTTCAAGTCCAGTCGGGCGCACCAAAATTAGTTAATGACTATTTACGGTCGTATTAAAGGACTCTTTTTAGAGAAAATGAGGCCTTTTTTGTTGTTAATCATTTAGTAGTAAGTTATCGTTGATATGCTAGAATGATAAAAAAGGAGGAAAATGCAAGGATTAGAAAAAAAGGCGAATAGTTTTGTTAACGCCTCTATTGCTACCGCTGTAGCTTTTTTGGCATTAGGAATATCTTTTTTAATATTCCCGGAAAGTTCATTGGAAGTCATGCGCTGGCTTATTGCAATTTTGGCTTTGATAGCGGGTATATATTTAATAGCAAATGATTTATCGCGTCGTCATTACTTCTTATTATTTAGCACTATGGGTTTAGGTGTCGTATCAATTATTATTGGCATGATCTTCATCAAATACCCAAACGTGATGAATCTTTTCCCAATCATTCTTGGTGCATGGTTTATCATTACTAGTGTAACTTCTTTACGTTTTATTGCAGCTATTAGAGGGTCTAGCGGATATGCAGTTGCCTTAATTACGTCGATTTTATCCTTAATTTGTGGACTTTTGCTTTTGTTGGACCCATGGAATGGTCAGATTTCAATGATATTATTTGCTGGTATAATGATTATAGTTTATGCACTTACTAGCATTGTTGATATGTTTATATTAAAGAAAAATATCAAAGAAATTAGTAACAGACTAAAACAATCATTTAAAACCATTAATCAGAGTGAGGAGAAATAAGGTGTTCAACTTAAGTAATAAAGTAGCGGTAGTAACTGGTGCTAGTTCTGGTTTGGGTTTACAAATGGCGACCGCGTTTGCAAGACAGGGGGCGAACTTGGCTATTTTAGCACGTAGAGCAGAGCGTTTGGAAGAGCTGGCCGAAAAACTCAAGGCTGAATATGACGCGAAGGTTTTACCTTTAAAATGTGACGTTACGAGTACCGAAGATATCAATAATGCTGCTAAAAAAGTTGAAGAATTTTTTGGCAAGGTAGATATCTTGCTTAATTGTGCCGGTGCTTCTAAAGATAAAGGCGTAACTGAAATGACCGATGAAGAGTGGGACTTTACAATCGCAACCGATGAAACATCTGTATTTAAGATGACCAGAGCTTTTGCAAAAATTATGCAGAAGAATCATTATGGACGTATTATCAATATCGCTTCTATGTATGGGTTAGTTGGCAATACGGAAATTCATACCGTGGCCTATCACTCATCAAAAGGTGCTGTAGTGAACTTTACGCGTGCGGTTGCAGCTGAATTAGCAACAGATGGTATTACTTGTAATGCCATCTGCCCAGGTTATTTTGAAACGGAATTAACAAAACCTGTGCTGGATACGGAAGAGTTCCAGAATTTTGCAAAAACGCATGTACCAATGCAGCGTTATGGCAAGCCGGGAGAATTAGATGCCGCAGTAGTATTTCTTGCTTCGGAAGAAGCTAGTTATGTTACGGGTGCTATTTTGCCGGTGGACGGTGGTTATACTTGCGTTTGATGATATAATATTCAGATATGAATAGCGAAAGAATACGTAATGTAGCAATCATTGCGCATGTTGATCACGGTAAGACTACTTTGGTAGATGGACTTTTGAAGCAGAGTAATACTTTTAGAGAAAATCAGGCTGAGATGAGCCAGACGTTGATAATGGATTCTGGCGATCAAGAGCATGAACGTGGTATTACGATTACGGCAAAACAGACAGCGGTTTTTTATGATGACTATAAAATAAATATTATAGATACGCCGGGTCACGCTGATTTTTCGGGCGAAGTGGAACGTACGTTAAATATGGCGGATGGCGTGCTGCTTGTGGTAGATGCACAGGAAGGTCCGATGCCGCAAACTAAATTTGTTTTAAGCAAAGCTTTAGAATTGGGCTTGACGCCTGTGGTAATAATAAACAAGATTGACAAACCGGCAGCAAGAATTAGTGAAGTAGAAGATGAAATTGCAGATTTGTTTTTGGAGTTAGCAACTGATGAGAGTCAATTAAAATATCCAATTTATTATGCAATAGCAAGAGAAGGAAGAGCAGGAAAAACACCAGAGCTTGATAGTGGTTTGAAGGTTATCTTTGAATCTATTATTCATGATATTCCTGCGCCTAAAATTGACGAAGACGGATCTAAGGGCGCTCAGCTTTTAGTAGCGGCTTTGGCGGGCGATTCTTATCTCGGAAAATACGCGATTGGTAAAATTTTTCGCGGTAAATTGAAGAAAAATGAAAACGTAACTGTAATTTCTGGCAATTCTGAAGTAAAGGGTAAGATCGACAGGATCTTTACATATAGAGGTTTGGGTCGTGAAGAACAGCAAGAGGTTTCTGCTGGCGATATTGTAGCTGTCACGGGTTTGCCAACGGTGAATATTGGCGATACGGTTGCTACTGGGGAAAGACCAGAAGCTTTGCCGACGATTGAATTAGAAGCGCCAACACTGTCCATATATATTGGCCCAAATACTTCACCACTTAAAGGACGTGAAGGTGAATTTACTACTTCTAGACAAATAGGTGATCGTTTAAAGAAAGAACTTGAAACTAATATTGCTTTAAAGCTTGAAGAGGACGGTTTAGGCTTTAAAGTTTCTGGAAGAGGGGAATTACACTTGTCTGTTTTAATAGAGACGTTGAGGCGTGAAGGTTATGAGATGGAAGTGGGGCGACCAGAGGTAGTCTATAAAGAGATAGATGGAACTCGGCAAGAGCCAATAGAAAGTCTTAGCATAGAAGTGGATAATGAATTTGTTGGAGCAGTCAGTCAAGAGCTTGGTTTAAGGCGTGCGGAACTAATAAAACAGGATATGACCAATGCTGGTACGACTAAATTTGAATATTTAATTTCAACAGCAGCTTTGATTGGTTTGAGAAATAATTTATTGACGGCGACGCGTGGTACTGTAATTATGAACTCGATACCAAAAGGTTACCGTCCAGTAACAACTACGTATAAACAAGAGCGAAATGGCGCCCTGGTGGCTTCTGAATCTGGTCAATCAACGGCTTACGCGTTAGATATGGCTCAAGCAAGAGGTGTACTGTATATTCCACCGCAAATTGAGGTATACCAAGGTATGATAATTGGTCTTTCTAAGAAGGATGAAATGGAGATTAACGTTTGTCGTGAAAAGCAATTAACTAATATGCGTACACATGCATCGGATGGAGCGATACAACTTACTCCACACACGCAATTATCACTTGAACAATGTTTAGACTTCTTAATGGAAGATGAGCTGTTAGAAGTCACACCAAAACATTTACGTCTTCGTAAGCGTCAATTAGACCCTATTAAGAGGAAACGCGAAAAGAGACAATAGAAAGTTTAGTAAAGCCGATAGTGACATATCGGCTTTTTTGATGGATAAATTTGATGACATTTTTTTGAAAATAAACAAGAACGATATGTTCGGTTATAAGAAAATATTTTTGTATTTTTAGCAATGTGGAAAATAAAATAAGAAGGGGATAATTTGTTCGGTTTACATCTGTAATTGTTAATTTTTTTGCACTATGGAGTGGAAAACTTTTAAGGTAAAACGTTGGGTCTTGACGATTATGCTTTTTTCCGCTAATATAAAGACAGGTTGAAAGAAAAAACAAAAAGCAACCAAAATTAAAACAAAAATTAACGGAAAGGGTGACCATCAACATAGATGAAAGAGATGGAGAACGAAAACTGCGATAGGTTGCCAAGTGATGTAAGTATTATAAGGTTGAAGAAATCTCGTTAATTTTGAGTACCTTAAAATAGTTCGAATCCGGTTAACTAGGAGTTCATGGGCGCGTTTAGGATACGCGAAACAGAATCCATTGTGTACTTTCTTTAAAATACACACCTCCCAAACACATAACTCCACCTTACACAGATTAAGTCTCTCAACGCTATGATTAGTATGTTCGAGCTTGCCTCGGACGCAGTAATCGTAGATGACTTTGTGTAAGAATAAAATAAAAATCGAACAAAAATAAACACCCATAATTTCTAGTTAAACGGGTTCGAACGACGTATAATTGAAGAAATGACACAGATTCATATACCAGTATTAAAGAATGAAGTAATTAATGTACTGAGTCCGAAGTTAGGCGAGAGTTATCTTGATCTGACGGCTGGATATGGGGGACACGCTGATAGTATTTTGGAGATAACGCGGAATTATAAAAAAGCAGTATTAGTGGATCGCGATAGGAACGCGATAAATTTCTTAAAGGTGAAGTACAAGAACGTGAAGCCGAATATCATCCACAAATCTTTTTATGACGCTGCGCTATCGGAAGTAGAGAGTGGTACGAAATTCGATTTAATATTGGCTGATTTGGGTGTTTCTTCACCGCAACTAGATGTAGAGAAGCGTGGTTTTTCATTCGCAAAAAAAGCTAGACTCGATATGCGTATGGACGAAAGTCAGGAGTTAGATGCTTGGACAGTAGTCAATAAATATAGCGTAAAAGATTTGACGAAAATTTTCATCGAGTATGGAGAAGAGCGGCCGGGAAGAGCAGAGTTCCTCGCAAAGGAGATTGTTTTTAATAGGCCAATTGATACTACGAAAGAGCTGGCGGATCTAATTGCAAGTAAGTCGGGTTATGCGAAGACCCACCCTGCAACGAAGATTTTTCAAGCGATTCGAATTGAAGTGAATGATGAGCTAGGACAAATAGAAAAAACTCTAAAATTAATACCTACTTTGCTAAGTAGAGATGGTAGGGTAGCGATAATTAGTTTTCATAGTTTGGAAGACAGGATTATAAAGAATTCCTTCCGTGAAATGAGTAGTTTAGGACAAGAAAGTGAGCTTAGCTTAATCACGAGAAAACCAATAGTTGCGAGTAAAACTGAAATTGCTAACAATCCACGAGCAAGAAGTGCGAAATTGAGAGCAGCAGTAAAACTATAGCATCTGTTTAGCAGTTGACTGACGTTTTTTTTGGTGCCTTGAGAGATCGATTCCGCTCGTTAATCGTGAACAAAAATAAAAAGAAAGGAAAGCAATTCATGGCGACAAAGATAGCGATTCAAAATCGTTCTAGAGCCGCGAAAGTTAAAGTTAGGTTTCGCTAAATTGAGTGTGAAAGGCGAGATCAGATAAAAAACATGCCCCCTTTCGGGGGTACCGCATAAACGGGTGAAGTTATGCGGGGTGTGTGTAGAAAAAAATATTTTGACCTCCCCTCCTAAAAGCCTAGCAGATGTTTTTCCCTTGTCATCTGCTGGGTTGGAGGGCCTAGTTTTTCTAAAATGATCTTAGCGTTTCATACCAAAAATGTCAAAAAATAAAAATTTAAAAGAGGAAAAAATAAAAAAAGATGTACAGAAGCGCATCATATGCGACGCGTCGTGCATCGGTGAGAGAAAATAATCACAGACAACAGAGTAGTGGTTGGGGACGGAACCAGAATATTGTTAATTTTAATTCAAGTTATGGTAAAAGATTAGGTACTATTTCTCATATAGTGATTATTTTGATGATTGTGCTTACGCTAGGTTTTTTGTATCTTAGTCAGACTATTAAAGTGACTAGTTATGACCATGATTTGGCGGAGGTAAATGAAGAAGTGGCTACATTAGAGGCAGAGCGCGATGCCTTAGCTGTTGAGAATGCGAAGCTCGCAGCGCAGGCGATGACGGATAGCAATAGTGTGGCAGCATCGATGGCGAGTGCAGATGAAGTGATTTTTGCGAGTGAATAAAATCAGTATTTTTTGAAGTCTTGTAGCGTATGACCTAATAAGGTGCGTGATATAATTACAATGATTATGAATGGAGGTAAGGAAAGATTAGGAGGCTTCTTCCGCGGTAGGATAGGTTTGTTTAAAATATGTTTGTTTTTGGCTTTCTTTGTAATAGTTGGGAGATTATTCTTTGTGCAGATTGTGCAACATAATTATTATGTTGCAAAGGCAAATGCACGACAAATGAAGAGTTATACAATCTCAGCTAAGCGGGGAGAGATATATGTTAAGGATGGAGATAATAAAGTCGCTCCAATTGTAATGAATGAGCGTGTTTGGACCGTTTATCTTGATCCGAAATATATTGGTAAATCTGGAAGAAAAGAGACGCAACGTAAGTTGACGGAGATTTTGGGTGATAGTTTAGAGGTATCTTGGGAGAAAATTTGGGCTGATCCGAATAGGCAGTATATTGAAGTAGCACATAATGTTACTTTTGATAAAGCGAAGGTAATTGATAAAGCAAAAATAAAAGGTGTCGGCAAAAGCGAAAGGAGTCGTCGGGTGTATCCGATGGGGACTTTGGCGGCGCAACTCTTGGGCTTCATTAACACAGAAGGACAAGGATCTGGAGTAGAGTACGCCTTAAACAAGCAGTTGGCCGGCGAAGACGGTCTACTGAAAACTGTTAAGGACGTGTCTGACATTCCTTTGACTATTGGAAATAACAATATAGAGATACCTGCAAAAGATGGCACGGATATAGTTTTGTCGGTTGATCGAAATATCCAACAGCGAGTAGAACAGATTTTAGCAGAGTCGGTGAAGCGTTCTGGTGGTGTAACATCGGCAAGTGCTTTAGTAATGAACCCAAATAATGGACAGATTTTGGCGGTAGCCAATACGCCTAGTTATGATCCGGCTGAGTACACTAAAGTTACGGATGCTAATATTTTTAAAAATAACATCTCGGATGATTTATATGAGCCGGCAAGTGTTTGTAAGACTTTTACGTATGCAACTGCTTTAGAACTTGGTGCGTTAACCCCAGATGATACTTATGTAAATACTGGCGCAACACAAGTAGAAGATAGGACTATTAAGAATGCAACTAATATACCAGCGGTAATGGGGAGGATTAATTTCCGCAAGGCTTTAGCTTATTCTTTGAATACAGGTTCAGTTGAGGCGTTAAGGAGAATTGGTGGGGGGCGAATCTCAAAGAACGCTAGAGCTCAACTGTATGATTTTTTGTATAATCGTTTTGGCTTAGGGCAAACAACTAGAGTTGAATTATACGAAGAGAAAGGAAAAATCTACAGTCCAGACGAAGATGAAGGTAACGCAGTACGCTATGCTAATATGACTTTTGGCCAGGGTATGAGTTTGACTATGGTGCAAGTAGCGGCAGGTTTTTCTTCGATTGTAAATGGTGGAGAATACTATAGGCCTACATTAGTAGCTGGCGAAATGAAGAATGGAGTTTTTGTAGCAAATAAAAAGAATGATGTAGTTAGAAGAACAATTTCAGAAGAAACAAGCGCAACAATGCGATCGATGCTAGAAAGCGTAAGGGAAGTAAATGGTGGTGTTAATGATCCACAAGGCTATTCGATAGGCGTAAAAACAGGTACAGCTGAGACCTATGACGCGAGTGGTAGATATACGTCGAATGCTACTACAGCTGGCGTGGTTGGTTTCGGTGGAAAGAAGGGACAGAAACCAGAATACGTTGTTTTGGTAAGAATGAAAGGAAGTAGGTTACTTTGGGGATCTGAAGATGCGATCCCAGCATTTACTGATATTAGTAATTATATGTTGAAATATTTAAGAATTAGTCCAAATTAAAAATAAATATAATCGTGATAAAATGAAAGGTAGTAAAAAGAGGTAAGATGTTAGCTGATATTAATGCGGAGATGGGTTATGAGATGGTTTTGGCTTTAGGGGCTTTTCTCCTTTCGATGTTTTTGACGCCAATTTATACGACAATAGCGTATAAATATAAGTGGTGGAAAAAACAGAAACGTGTAGCCGTTACCGGCGAAGAACTAACTGTTATGAACAAATTGCACGAGAAAAAAATCTCTCGTAAATTTCCAACTATGGCGGGGATGATTTTCTTAGTTTCAGTGGCTACGGTGACTATGATTTGCAACTTAACACGTGGTGAAACGTGGCTACCTTTAGCGGCTTTTGTAGGTGGTGGATTGATTGGCTTGATTGATGACATGATCAACATTTCGCAGAATAAGGCGGTGGCGGGCTTAAGGGCGCCGGTAAAGTTTGCAATGATTTCTATAGTTGGTTTAGTGTTAGGTTGGTTCTTTGCGGTCAAATTAGGATGGACTATTGTGAAAATTCCGTTTATAGGATCTTGGAATTTGGAATCTGGAATTATTGGCGGAGCAACGATAAATATTCCGAATATAGGATCGATTACCGTTGGTGCGATTGCGATGATTCTTCTATTTGCCTTTGCGATTGTAGCAACTAGTAATGCGGTAAATATATCTGACGGCTTAGATGGTCTGGCTGGTGGTTTAGCAATGATTGCTTACGGCTCTTTTGCGGTAATTGCCCTATTGGAAGAGCAGTGGCATTTAGCAGGCTTTTGTTTTACTGTTACTGGTGCATTGTTGTCTTATGTATGGTTTAATGTTTTTCCAGCGCGTTTTATGATGGGGGATACTGGCTCCTTTGCGCTAGGCGCAGGTCTTGGCGTGGTAGCAATGATGACAAACACCTTCTTTTTGCTACCGATTATTTGTTTGTTGTTTGTAGTGGAGGCCGGTTCATCATTATTGCAAATTATTTCAAAGAAATTTTTCGGTAGAAAAATATTTATATCAGCACCGATACATCATCACTTACAGGCAAAGGGTTGGGAAGAAAGTAAGATTGTAATGAGGTTTTGGGTAATTGGTGGAGTGATGGCGTTAATTGGCATATTTATGGCGATGCAGGGAGTTATTACTGGATGAGAAGGCATAAGCCAATTTTAGCCTTTATCTTTCTTCCGATTGCCTTAATGGCGATTGGTCTGATCATGATGTATACGATAGGACCGGCTTGGGCAGAATTTAAAAGTACTGGGGATACGAAAATTGGGACATATAGCTTCTTTATAAAACAGTTGATTATAGTGATATTGTCGATTGTGGCGATGTTGGGCGTGTGGTTATTGGCAGTAAAAAACGATAAGCTCTTACCCTGGTTATTTGATAATTCTTTAACTATTCTTGGAATAGGTTTATTCGCCTGTTTTGTAGTTGGCGCTTTGGGTAGATTAGGCTTTACTATGGGTGGTCTGATTGGATGTTCTGGCGGTGCTTGTAGAGCTTTTAATATACCGTTGCTTGGATCATTTCAGCCTGCTGAGTTTTTAAAGGTAGGCGTAATCTTGTATGTAATTAACATTATTACTAAGCGCAAGAAAGAGGGGAAATTTGGTTGGAATCTTGAGACTATGCTACCGATTGTGGTTTTGGTTGCGGCAATTGCAGTTGTCGTAGCTTTCTTAGAAAAGGATCTTGGTTCAACTGTGGTAATGTATGCAATTATATTTTGTATGTTGTATGCTTTTGGAATTGAAATGAAAGTATGGCATTGGTTGGGATTAGGTTTTTTGGCTGTGGTATTAGGTTTAATTTTAGTTTTTTCATCGCCGCATCGTATTGAGCGTATCGGATCTTTTGTTTCGCAGACTGAAGGTAAGGAAGATGCCGAGAGTTCTCATAGTGATAACGCTTTGTTGGCGATTGGATCTGGCGGATGGTTTGGTGTTGGGATAGGTAATAGCGTACAGGCGACGGGCTATCTTCCAGAATCAATTAACGATTCGATATTTGCTGTAATGGGTGAGACGGTTGGTTTTTTTGGTTTAGTTATATTACTAGTAATATATGCAGTTTTATTAATTAGAATGTTAAATCTATACGATTGTGTAGGGGACGATAAAGAAAAGTTAATCCCAATAGCGGTGTTTGCTTGGATTTTTGGGCATGTCGTAATAAATGTAATGGGTATGATTGGTATTATACCGATGAAGGGGATTACGTTGCCATTCATTAGCTATGGTGGTTCATCGATGATTTTGCTTTCCGCGACGATGGGTTTGGTGATATTTGTTTCGTGTTTTGCGGAGCGTGACAAAAATAGACAATATATACGTAGGAAAACGACAGTAGTGAAATCTTATTCAAGAAGGAGACGACATGGCTAGAAAAAAAGTTTTAGTTGTGGGTGGCGGAACGGGTGGACATACTACTCCAGTTGTGAGTGTGGTAAGAGAATTACAGAATGAAAATAAAGGGATAATCGTTGAGTTTTGGACCGACAGAAAGCAATATAAAAATGTCAAAAATACTGATTTTGAACGATTAGTTAAAGTAAAGAAGATTGTTTCCGGTAAATTAAGAAGATTTACAAATTGGGATCTTTGGGAATATATCAAGCATTTTCATATAGTTTTGCTGAATGTGGTAGATATGATAAAACTTGGGGTTGGCTTTGTGCAAAGTTTTGTCCGTTTAGTTTTTGATAGGCCTGACGTGATCTTTCTAAAGGGCGGTTATGTTTGTCTACCAGTAGGCTTAGTAGCTGGAATATTAAAGATACCTTATATCATACATGAGAGTGATGTGATGATGGGGCTTACTAATCGTTTGCTGATGAAAAAAGCTTGTAAGATTGCGACTGGTATGCCGATTGAATATTATGGACAGTTTCAAGATAAAATGGTTTGGGTTGGGGTACCAATAGATGATAACTTTAGGGTTTATTCCGAAAAAGAGAGTAGGGAATTAAAGAAAGAGCTTGGCTTTGATGATGAACGTCCACTAGTGGTTGTAACTGGCGGCAGCCAGGGTGCAAAGAATATTAATCTTTGTGTAGCGGAAATTTTGCCGCGGCTTTTGGAAGTTACAAATGTATTACTAATCACGGGACGTGATCGATATGAGGAGATGAAGGATCTGAAACGATATGAAGGTAATAATTTTGGTATGATTGCATATTCGGATAGGCTTTGGGATATGTTTGGTGCAGCTACGATTGTGATAACGCGAACAGGAGCCTCTACTATGATGAATTTGGCTGCATCTGGTAGAGCGGCAATATTAGTGCCAAATCAGAAATTGCCTGGGGAGCATCAGGTAAAGAATGCGAAAATTTTTATCGATGCTGACGCGGGTGTTATGTTGATAGATAAAGATATGATGGAAAACCCAAGACGGTTGTTAGATTTAACTAAAGATTTGGTTAAAGACGAGAAAAAGAGAAAAACTATTGAGGCGAATGTTAAGAAATTTGCAAAGCGTAATGCGACAAAGTCGTTAGCTAAAATAATTTTGGATTTTTGTTACGATAAAAAATAATTCGCCCATCCAATTGATATTTTTTGTTTTAATGTTATAATATCCGTTGTTAACTTAAAGTTAAGGATATTTAAGAGGGAGGGATGAAATGGTAGCACGACAAAAAAGCCTTGGTCAAAGAATTATGCATTATATTCGAATGGCCGGAATAACGCAAAGAGAACTCGCGATAAAAGTTAATGTGACTGAAGTTTCGATATCGAGGTACGTGAAAGATGAACGCGTGCCAAAAAAGGAGATTCTTGAACGTATTGCAGATGCACTGGATATTTCATTAGAAGAGTTGATCGGCGGTTTAGATATTAACATGGAAGAGGAATCGGTAAACAGTTGTTCTGAAATAACTATTTCAAGTGACGTGATATATGAAACTGCAATTGATGTAATCTTAGGGAATCGTTCGTGCTGGAGCGACAAACAAAAGCTTTACCTAATAGGTTTATTGTCATCGTAAAATAGAGGCTCGCATTATAATGCGAGCCTTTAGAATATGATCTATGTTTGGATTCAGAGATGTTTTAGTGTATAATACTTATTAGTGTTTGGTCACGTCGTCTAGTGGTTAGGACTCCAGGTTTTCATCCTGGCAATCGCGGGTTCGAATCCCGCCGTGATCACCAATTAGATTGTGAATAGGACCCCTACGAGGGTCTTATTTTTATTGATAATGCACATGTTAAAATAGAGTTATGAGTAGGTTATTCAAAAGAACGAAAATTTTAGCAACGGTAGGGCCAAGTGTTTTTGCGGAAGAAAAGATAAAAGAAATGGTTTATGCTGGAGTAAACGGTTTTCGTATAAACTTTAGCCATGGTTCTTACAAAGAACGTGATGGACAGATCGATATGATTCGTAAATATGCCACAGAACGGGGAAAAAGTGTAGCGATTGTACAAGATTTGCAAGGTCCTAAAATACGCTTGGGGATGATAAAGAATAACCACATGGACTTAAAAAAAGGTGACGAGTTGATTCTCGACTCATCAGTAGAAGAACATGATGGCGGTACTATTTTACCCGTGCAATATAATCTTGCTAGTCGAATGGAGGTTGGTCAGCCGATTTTTATTTTTGACGGAAGAATTAGAGGTAAGGTGCTAGAAAAAATTTCGGATACGGCAATTAGGATTAAAGTTTTGAATGATGGTTATATTATGAGTCGGAAGGGAATTAATATTCCTGATACTGATATGGGTGGAGATATTATCACTGAGAAGGATATGTCTGATATCGAATATGGTGCTAGCCGTGATTTTGATTATGTAGCGATGAGCTTTATTCAATCGGCAGATGATGTAGAAAAGTTGCGACAAATCTTAGCGTCTTATGGTAGTAGAGCGCAGATAATTGCAAAGATCGAGACGAAAAAGGCAATTGAAGATGACGCTACGATGGAAGCGATTGTGAAAGCAACGGATGGTATTATGATTGCGCGTGGCGATATGGCAATAGAAGCAGGTGCTGAAGTGGTGCCGGTGGTACAACGACGTTTAATTGAGCTGTGTCGTGAAAACTCTAAACTTTGTATCGTAGCAACTCAGATGTTGGCATCAATGGTGGATAATCCGGAGCCAACTAGAGCGGAAGTTTCCGACGTAGCGACAGCAGTGTTGTTAGGTGCGGACGCAGTGATGTTGTCTGATGAAACCGCCAATGGTGATTATCCAATAGAAACTATCAAAGCGATGAAAAACGTAATTTTGTACACTCAAGAGCATTCATTAATGAAACCTTTGGACGAAAAACCACATGGTGAATTTGAACATTATGATGCCGTTACTTATGGTGCAGTAAAGATCGCAGAAGAGATTGATGCGGATTTGATTGTCGCTTCAACTAAGTCTGGCGCAACGGCAGTAGCTATTGCGGCGCAGCGGCCTAATTTGCCAATTTTATCAATAACAGATGATAGACGCGTAGCTAATCAATTAGCCTTATCTTATGGGAACGCTTCTTTTGTGCGGCCGTATCAGGAAAATATGCCAGAAGAAACGGTTCGTTTATTGAAAGAAGATGGTTACTTGCAAGTTCCGGAAGGAAAAAAAGATTTGACAGTTATATTTTTGGCCGGATCTCAGCGCGATAAGACTGGCACAACGGACACAATTATGATTAGAAAGGTGTAGATATGAAAAGTATAAAAGAAATTGACGTAAAAGAAAAAACCGTTTTAGTAAGAGTGGATTATAATGTACCACTTAACGATGATGGGGAAATTCTGAATGATTTTCGTTTGAGAGCAAGTGTGCCGACTATTCATTATTTGATAGATCATGGTGCTTCTAGGATTATTTTAATATCTCATCTTGGTAGACCTAAAGGTGAGCGTGATGATAAATTGTCAACGGAAATATTGGTACAAAAATTAGCTAATTTAGTAGGAAGACCGATTCGTTTTATTTCAGAGTGCGTAGGTGAAGATGTGACAGCTGGTATTAATACTTTACCAGAGAAGGGAATTGCGCTATTAGAGAATTTGCGCTTTTATCCTGGGGAAGAGAATAATGATATGGATTTTGCGCGTCAAATCGTCGAGACTACTGGTGCGACTATATTTGTCCAGGATGCTTTTGCTGTACTTCATCGTGAGGCCGCATCGACAATTTGCTTACCAAAAATTTTAAAGCCTTGTATGGGGCTCTTGGTGGAAAGGGAAGTGACAAAGTTATCAGAGATACGAAGTGGTGATTTTGAGAGACCTTTTGTCTTAATGGTGGGTGGAGCTAAGATCGAGGATAAGGCACCGATCATTAATTTGCTAAAAGACAAAGCTGACGTTGTTTTGGTGGGCGGCAAGATTGCTGCAGATGGTTACGAAACGGATGCCGATAATGTTTATGTAGCAGAAGACTTCGAAGAGCAAGACGGTATAAAATTGGATATTGGCCCAAAGAGTTTGGAGAAGTTTATTTTAGAGCTGGGATCCGCTAGGACGGTGGTTTGGAATGGTAATTTGGGTAAAACTGAAGATGTTCGTTTTGAAAAAACTTCAAGAGAAGTAGCAGAGTTTTTGGGTAAATCTTCGGCTAAAACAATGATACTTGGCGGCGATACTACTGGCTATGTTTTGAATTTAGCGGAACAGGATAAGTCTTTAAGATTTGATTTCATTTCAACTGGTGGTAGCGCGAGTTTACGTTTTTTGGCTGACGGTACGTTGCCTGGTCTTGAAACGATCTAGCTTATGCTAAAATATCATCATGAGTAAGAATAGCTTCCAGATTGGCTATACGATAGGTGGCGGACAGGGTGAAGAAAGAAAAGTCCGCTTAGCTCGGGAGCAAAAAGAAAAGAAGGAGCAACGCCATAAAATTGCGTTTATTGCTTTAGGTGTAGTTGGTGTTTTGCTTTTACTTGCGGTGATTGCTAAAGGTTTTAGCTCGTTACAAGAGATGGTCACAAGTAGGAATGAAAAAGAAAAGATCGCAAGCTTGGCTCCTACCGTTGATATTGTTAACGAGAATGGACAGAACGATAAAATTAGTGATAGAGTAAAAACTTTCGTAGCTAGGGTTGAGGAAAATTTCAGCGATAATGATTTACAAGTAGATCATGTGGTTTTGCCATCCGGTAGAATAAGAGAAGTCGATGTGTTCCTAAAGGGAAGGGGAGAAAGATATAAGATGAATCTGGATAGGGGAGTAGCAGTGCAAGTTGAAGACGCGGTAAGAATGAAAAAACATTTGGATCAGAATAATTTACAGGTTGAATATGTAGATATACGTGTGGAGGGAAGGGCGTTCTATAAGTAGTTTTCTACTCTGCCCTATGTTCGGATTTTGTTCTATCAGTTTTTTGGGACAGGCGAAAAGAAGAGAAGAGCTTTGAAAAGTGTTTTATTTTGTGATGTTTACCCCTAAAAAAGATAGGGAAGGGACCATGAATTTTTTGGGCAGACTTAGCATAAAATATAATAAAAATTTGCTGAAAGCAAACATATTTACAGGGGTTGAGTGTAGATTTACGCCTAAATATCTGTCATAATATGTAAAAATCACTTCCCTGAGTAATCTTTTGGAAGAGAGTGCTTTTGATGCGAATACTTATTTAAGTTAGTAGGAACGCAGTACATAACCTGTTATTTGTATATTTAATTGTTACTATTAATGGCTTGATTCCGGAAGTAATATAGGTAGATTGCTGTAAATGAAATACTCACATGATTCTATATTTATATAGGTGGATTTTTCTTATT
>JAEEGL011444532.1_pt1 | contig 16149 bp, 13 predicted proteins | sample 9134231 | NCBI WGS metagenome assembly JAEEGL01 (sample SAMN16246548, study PRJNA631951) | gut metagenome | biome: gut microbiome; feature: rumen; material: fiber-attached | host: Bos | place: Iran: Karaj | collected 2018-10
AATTATAGATGCTCTAGGTGGGAAGGCTTTTTCGGTTTTTGTAAGAAGCGACCATCAAATTGAGAGCATATATGGTGATTATGGTTATTTGATTAACTCCAATCCAACACTCATTAAGAATATTAAGGCCAATAACGGAGAGTTGAATTGGCATATCCATCTTTATGAGGAAAAAGGAACAGAATGGGTACCAGTGGATGAAAGCAGACTAGTTCCTTCTTTTGAAGAAGACCTTTGCAATGTTAAATCCATCACCGAGATAAACTGGCGCGTAGTCAGAATTGGTGAATGCGTCATGACCAATGAACTGATGGCTGCCATCAGCAATGCCGGAATACAAATAGACAGTACCGCTTTACCAGGCAGGAAACGTGATGATAGTGAAAAGAAGTTGGATTGGCTGATTACGGGGAACTTACCATATCATCCATCTGTGAACGATTATAGGACTTCGGGTTCAGAATCATTGAACGTCTTAGAGGCACCTATGGTAACTATACCGATGAAAGCCTCATATGATAAAGAACCTATATCAAGGTATGTAAACTTGTCTTTTAAGACAGAGGTTTTGTATCAGAACATGGAAGAGTATATTAAGAATCATTCAAGCCTTCTTTCCATAACTCATCCATTTGAGGTTCTGTCACCAGGCACTCATGGCCTTATTGCTTATGATATGGATGTGTTCCGTAATAACATTAAGGAGCTGGTCGCTATTGTTGAAAAATGCGGTAAGCAACCGGTGTTCAGACATATTAGTGAACTGATTAGCTGACAATGGAAAAAATACTATCCCAATATTTCAAGCAAGATTTATCTGAGAAAGTAATTAGAGTCAACAGAGCATTCCTGGGAATATACTCCATTCTTTCTGTTTTGAAGCAAAGAAAGGGAGGAACCAAAGTGTTGTACTCGACCACAACCTGTGCTTCACCAGTATATGCGTCGTCATACGCCGGATTAACACCTGTATTCTCAGATATCTCAACAGAAGATTTTCTGATGGATGAAGAGAATACGATATCTCTTATTGAGCAGTATAAAGAAGATCTCCTGGCTATCGTCTATATTTATATATATGGGCATACATCACCGAGTATATTCAGAATCCGGGAGAAGTGCAAACAGTATGGCATCTACCTAATAGAGGATCTCGCCCAGGCATTTGGCAGTTCCGTTAATGGCACACCTACAGGCCTGATTGGTGATTTCTCCGTACTAAGTTTTGGACATACCAAGCAAATAGATGTAAAACGGGGTGGTGCAATTATAAACAATGTACCAGATATGATAACTAACGAAGAAATTATCAAGGAGTTGGATTGTATTGTTCTTGCCACACCAACTCAGGATTTGTCAAGTCAATACGGAACTTCATTTTATGCTAATCGAAGGAAAGCGCTGGCAAATGATGAAGACTTCGCTTTGTATACAGATTTTATCAACACTTACAAAGATTTATACTTCTCATATGCGCCAATTAACTGGGATTTGATCTCTGATAAAATAGACAGTTATTTAAAAGATAAGACAACTGAGCAAAGAAATCTGATAGGTAAGAAATATAAGGAAGGACTATCGAAATTCTCGGATCACATTTACTGCCCTGATGTTAAAGAAGGGTATTCTGTATACCGTTATACTATAGTTCTGATAGATAGTACAAACTTAGAGGAATTTTCTGAATATTTGCGCAGTCGTGGAGTAAATTGCTCTAATCTTTATATTCCTATTAATAGATTTTATGGAGATAAGGGATGTCCTAAAGCCTTTGATTTTGCCCACCGTTGTGTAAATCTATGGGCCGAACCATTGGTAGCCACCGATGAGTATATTAATAACACAATCCAACAGATAGCTAATTTTTATGAAGAACGATAAAATTGTATTGCTGGATGCCACCCTAAGAGATGGTAGCTATTCTGTAGAATATCAGTTTAACGCAGACGACACTAAACTCATCGCAAAGATACTAGATGAAGCAGGTGTTGAAATGATAGAGATTGGAGCAGGCATTGGTCTCAATGCCCAGAAATCCAGTGTCTATAAACCAGCAGCAACAGATATTGAATATATCAGAGCTGCCAAATCTGTTGTAAAGCATGCAAAGATAGGAGCCTTCTTCTCTGTGGGAGTAGGTCGTGAGGAAGACATTCTCATGGCGGCAGAAAACGGTCTGGACTTTTTGAGGATCGGAGTTAATGTAGATAGGTATCAAGAAACATTCCCCTATGTTAGGCTCAGCAAAGAAAAAGGCATGATGACCTGTATCAACCTTATGAAATCATACGCTGTTGAGGCAGATGAGTTTGCAAAAATAGCCGTTGATTGTTATAAAGCAGGAGCAGATGCAGTCTATATCGTTGATTCATCAGGTGGAATGCTTCCTGAAAAAGTTGGAGAGTTTGTGTGTAAGAGTAAGGAGTTGAATCCCAATATAGTCATTGGTTTCCATGGCCATGATAATTTAGGGATGGCTATTGCCAATTCTCTAGCAGCAATAGACAATGGAGCCACATATATTGACAGTACTGTTCGAGGACTGGGAAGAAGTTCCGGCAATACCATCAGCGAGAAACTGATGTTAGTACTTAAACGCAGAGGAATGGATATACCTCAGAATATCGATATGCTGTTGAGACTGAGTGATGAGGTTATTAAGCCTTATATCCAACCGGAAACAGCAAGAGATATCATATATGGCTACTCTCAATTCCATTCATCCTTCCTTGGAATCGTTAAACGATATGCAGACAAGTATAATGCTGATGTTAATGCTTTAATTGTCGCATATACTAAACATGATAAACTAGGTATAGATGAATCACTCCTTGATAAGACTGCTGCGGAACTAAAAGACACAGCAAAACAACCAGATATTGATCGTATTGAAGTCAGTGTCAAGAAGTGTGATAGCGCCAAGGAGCAGATTTCGCTACTAAAGAAGGAATTATTGGAACAAAAGTTAAAGAACGGGAAATCTATCTTCTTTAATATCACGAAGGGTAACAAAACGATTGTATCCCCAATATTGCATACTCAAGACAAGTATTGCTTTGGCAGTGCCGAAGTACAGGAAGTAGCGGATGCACATACAATTATAAAAAGTTTGGAAGAAAACGTTGATGCTTTCCTTGTTGATACTGACATTAAAGCAAGTGAGGTGAATAGCGAGAAGGACTTGTATTTCTATAAAGACAAGAAACTAATAGGAACCGTTCTTTCTGCATACGTCAACACTATATCTAAAGGCTTTCATTCATCAACAAGTGTATATGTTGATGTTGATGAGGATATATCTAATTATATTAAATTGGATGATGATGCGGCAATAGTTTCAGCACCAGAAAAAGCAGACATTTTTATAGCAGGTAAACGAATATACACCACAGAGGAGTTAAAACGATATTCCCAATTAAAATGGTTTATTGCAACCAAGAATGGACTTGTTACTATAACTGATGATAAAGAAACAGTCAATTTCATCCGTATAGATATGACGTTTCAGGTTGTATATGAATTGGTTAAGCAACTCAATTATCAGGGAATCATTTTTAATCGTTATGGTCAGAGGAAAATAGGCGATACCAATTATTGTAGTGGAGGATTCATTGGCGTGAAGGATTCCATAGTTGTGGATGACATTCATAATATTCAATATAAGTACGGAGTTGCTATGGGAGATGGAAGAATAGAGTATTTTGAAAACCAGAAATAGATGAATAAGGTACTAGTAGTTGCCGAAATGTCGGCAAACCATAATCAGCATAAGGATGTTGCATTAGAAACAATAAGAGCCGCAAAGAAAGCGGGAGCTGATGCAATAAAGATACAGACTTATACTGCGGACACCATCACCTTGGATTGCGATAAGCCTGAGTTTGTTTGTGGCCCAGGTTTATGGGAGGGCCAACGATTATATAGTCTGTATCAAAAGGCATATACCCCATGGGAGTGGCATGATGAAATCTTCCATGTAGCTAAAGAAGAAGGATTAATTTGTTTTAGTACGCCATTTGACAAAACTGCTGTAGATTTGCTGGAGAGTCTTGATAATCCTATTTATAAGATAGCTTCTTTTGAAATAACAGATATTCCTTTGATTAAGTATATTGCTTCCAAGCATAAACCAATTATTCTATCAACAGGTATTGCCATGGAGGAGGATATACGACTTGCATTGGATACTATACGTGGAGAGGGTTGCGATGACATTACTTTGTTAAAATGCACGTCAGCTTATCCTGCACCAATAGAGGATGCTAATCTGCTTACCATTCCGGATATGAAGTCAAGGTTTAGATGTAAGGCTGGTCTGAGTGATCATACAATGGGTAGTATTGTGCCTATGGCTGCAGTAGCTCTAGGCGCAGAAGTAGTCGAGAAGCATTTTATTATAGAAAGATCGATAGGAGGCCCGGCTTCTGAGTTCTCTATGGAGGCTGCAGAATTTAAAGTGATGGTTGATAATATTCGTGAGGTAGAAAAAGCTATTGGCGATGTTTTTTATCCTACTGACCCATCAAAAATAAAAGGAAGAACAGCATGTAGGTCTCTTTATGTGGCAGAAGATATAAAGGCTGGCGATGTGATCACAGAGAAGAATGTGAGGAGTGTAAGACCTGGATTTGGACTGCATCCGAAATATTTAGAAAATGTATTAGGAAAGAAAGTGATAAGGGCATTAGAAAAGGGAGAGCGATTTTCAATGGATATGGTAGTTGATCTTTAAAATATAGGAATCGTTTATATAGAAACGACAAGACTGGCAATGATTAAAATATTAAATTCAGCAAAGAATTATAAAGGTGAAGCTAACTATGCCATTTCCAACGTGGCCACTGCCTTGGTGTCTATGTCGTCTGGGCTGGTCGCAGCAGCTTTTATAGCTCCCGAAGATTTAGGAGTCATCCAGGCATTGCTACTTATACCAACCTATGCTATGTTTCTAAATTTTGGGGTTTTTAGCGGTCTTAATAGAAATCTTGCTTACTATAAAGCCAAAGGAGAATTAGATACAATGCAAAAAGAAATCGATACTTCACATTCGGTTTCAGTTGTTATTTCGGGAATAGGATGTTTTGTTGGATTATGTGTTACAATCTATCATATAATAGTCGGTAGCACTGCTGTTTATATATGGGCTTCAATTCTATTATTGGTAACTTTGTTGATATCCCCACTAACGACTCATGTAGAATGTACTTTTCGTAGCGGTCAACAATTTGGCCGGTTCGGATGGATTAAGAATGTACAGAGTGCCGTATATGCTTTCATTTCACTTCTGCCTATATTACTTGGATATATTGGAAGAGTAATTGCAAATGGTGTTAATCAAATTTTTGGTCTTTTTTTACGCTTAAGATATATACCATATAAGCATAGAGGTAAAGGAGATTTTACATCACTAAAAGATTTAATTTCAGCAGGGCTACCAATTATGATTAATGGCTATATTATGACAGTGTTTGAAGCAGCTGACAGGACGTTTATTGCCTCGAACATGTCATCTTACGATATGGGGCTTTATACAATTGCGGGCTATTGCCTTACCATGATCTACATTATACCAGCAGCGGTTGGAACGATGTTGTATCCAAAAGCAACAGCTAGATACGGAGAAACGGGCGACAAGCGTTCTCTTATACCCCTATGGTGGAAAAGCATGTTGCTCTTCCTTGCCATTCTAGTACCTATCATTGTAATTGCTTTATTTGCAATGCCTCCATTGGTAAAGCTCTTCATGCCCAAATATGTTGATGGTATCAATGCGGGCAAGATTGCTATTTTAACGACAATTACATATGTTTCTGGAGGCCCAAGTGTGATTTTCGGAACTCTAAAAAAGAATAGGGCTTATACTATAGCTATCGTTTCATGCCTTGCTATCTTTTGGTCGGTCACAACTATCTGGCATGAGATGTTTCAAACAATCGAGAGCGTGGCAATACTCAGAGGAATTATTGCTCTAGCAATGTCTATTTTTGTAATAGGTTATTCTTATTGGCTCATTAGAAAATAGAGTATGACAGATAAACAGCGAAATATTAGCATGATCTTGATTGCAACAGCCCTCTTTCCTGTTGTGATTGCATATAAATGCTCGGGCAAGTCTATAAAACTTCTCGTTAATAAAGATTTGGCTGTTATGGACAAAAAGTTAAAGGTTTCTTTCAGATATAAAGTTGCTTCTTTGATGTATCATATGCTGAAAAATAAATATTATAGAAATATCTTTTATTTACGTATAGGGAGGAGATCATTTTTGTGCAAGTGGTTGCTTCCACAATCGAAATTGTTTATACCTGCGTCTTCTTTTGGTGGTGGAATATATCCTGCACACCCTTTTGCTACAATAATTAATGCAAAAAGCGTGGGGGAAAATTTTGTTGTTCGCCAATGCACAACAGTAGGCAACAAAAGAGACGGTGCATCAGATGAAAAACCAGTTATAGGTGACAATGTTAATCTGGGCGCAAATGTAGTGATTATAGGTAATATCACCATTGGAAACAATGTAACAGTAGGAGCGGGTTCAGTAATAGTTAAAGATGTACCAGATAATGTTGCTGTAGCTGGAAATCCTGCAAGAATTATAAAAGAAATAAACGTATGAGAGTCTTAATTTATGTTGGAAGCTCATCATCAAATCCACAATTAGGAATACAGATGGAAAGGGCTATCGAGTATATTAAAAGGGGAGACGATGTATTATTATGTTATTGTGATGGTATTATGTCTGCCTGCCCAGCTAATCTTTTTGATAACAAAGCTATCTGCAAGGCATGTAAAATTGGATTTATAGCAGGACTAAAGAATTTACCCAAGGAGGTTAGAATATGTAAGATGGGGAAAAAAGAACCCCATCGCATTTATCAATGGAAGAATTTCAGATCGGTAGCCGATATCAAGAGCTATAAATATAAAGGTGTTGATATCGGTTTTGGCGTTTTATCACCGATTATTTCAAAAACAAGAAACCCGAATCCAAATATTGATACTCCTTTTCTGGAATTTTTAAATTATCTTATAGACCAAGCTGAATCTTTCGTGGATGAAGTAGAGAATCTAATAAAAATAGAGAATCCTGATTTAATCTTCTTTTTCAATGGACGTGGATATGATACTAAGACTTTTTATAATTTGGCAACCAAACATCATATCCATTTTTTTGCCTCAGAAAATGTAGGAGGCGTAAGGGCAGATTCCGAGTATAGAATGATTAAGTTTGAAGACACAATCCCGCATGATACGAAGCAGACCTTTAAGAATTGTTTGGATTCCTGGGATAAATCAACTAGAACTGAGGAAGAGAAGAAAAAACTCGGTATTGGATTTTATGAAAAGAGAAGGAAAGGAATAAGAGCAGGTGACTATGTATATACAGGAAATCAGATCAAAGGAAAGTTACCAGATTCATTCAATCCGGAAAAGAAAAATATTGTGGTGTATTGTAGTTCCGAAGATGAATTTAGCTCCGTGTCATCAGAAGTTGACAGTTATTTTTTATTTAGTTCTCAATACAATGCCATAAAGTATATGGCAGAGAATATTAATGATGATAATTATCATTTTTATGTTAGGATACATCCAAATATGAAAGGTTTGGATGTAGAGTACCACCATAATCTTTATAAATTATCTGCATATGAAAATATCACTGTAATTGCACCTGAAGACCCTATTAGTTCTTATGCTTTGATGGACATTGCATATAATGTGGTCCTTTTTGGATCAACCATAGGCGCAGAATCTCTATTCTGGGGAAAATCAGTTGTTTTGCTGGGAGATGCCGACTATTATTATTGGGGAGTTTGCTCAATACCACAAGAACAGAAGGATTTGATTAAAATGGTTAAAGAGCCTAAACTCTTTCCGCAGGCGAAAGATCTTGCTATTAAATATGGTTATTATTTCCTAGATAATTGTATAGCTGAATTCCCTAAATATATTCGCATTACACCAGTAAAAAATAATTTCTTGGGAAGAGAATCCTATTCGTTTGATTATTTAAGGATATGTGGTTCTACTTTTTTATTTAAGATGATAAGAGCTTTCTACCTTAAATTATTAGCAAAAATTTTAAGAAATAGGAATGAAATGTCTTGATTTTAGTAAATAAGAAGATAATATGAATATAGCAATAGTTGGTACAGGGTATGTCGGCCTTGTAAGTGGTACTTGTTTCGCGGAGATGGGCGCACATGTGACATGTGTTGATGTTGATATACAGAAAATAAAAAAACTGCAAGATGGCATTATGCCCATTTATGAACCAGGGCTTGAAGAACTGGTTAAGCGCAATGTAAGTTTTGAACGTTTAAAGTTCACAACGGACCTTACTGAAGTACTTGATGACGTAGAAGTTGTATTCTCGGCAGTTGGAACACCTCCAGATGAGGATGGTAGTGCAGATTTGAAATATGTGCTAGCTGTAGCCAGACAGTTTGGACAGAATCTCAAGAAATACACTATCCTGGTTACTAAGTCAACTGTTCCTGTAGGTACAGCTAAGAAAGTAAAAGCGGCTATTCAAGAGGAATTGAATAAACGCGGAGTTGATGTTCCTTTCGACGTGGCTAGTAATCCTGAGTTTCTGAAAGAAGGGGCTGCTATTAAGGATTTCATGAGTCCTGACCGTGTTGTCGTTGGAACAGAAAGTGAACAGGCGAAAGAAGTAATGACTCGTCTTTACAGACCATTGATGCTACAAAATTTCCGCGTTATCTTCATGGATATACCTTCTGCCGAGATGACCAAGTATGCGGCCAATGCGATGCTCGCAACTCGTATCAGTTTCATGAACGACATTGCCAATCTTTGTGAGCGTGTAGGTGCAAATGTAGATTCTGTAAGAAAAGGTATTGGTACAGATACACGTATAGGATCGAAGTTCCTTTATGCGGGTTGTGGCTATGGTGGTTCATGTTTCCCCAAGGACGTGAAAGCCCTGATGCACACAGGTATCGACAACGGCTATCACATGGAAGTAATTGAGGCGGTAGAGCGTGTCAATGAAAAGCAAAAATCCATTGTTTATGACAAGATTATCAAGGCTGTTGACAGTGTGAAGGATAAGACCATTGCCATTATTGGCCTAAGTTTTAAGCCTGAGACCGACGATATGCGCGAAGCCCCGGCTTTGGTTGTTATTGATAAACTTCTCAAAGGCGGAGCCGTTGTCCGTGTTTTCGACCCTATTGCCATGGATGAATGCAAAAGACGTATAGGTGATACAGTAACCTATTGCAAGAACATGTATGATGCAGCTGATGGAGCAGATGTTTTTGCATTAATGACCGAGTGGCGTCAATTCCGAATGCCTTCATGGAATGTTATAAAGAAGGTAATGAATGGCAATGTTATAATTGATGGTCGTAATATTTATGATCGTCAGGAACTTGAAGAACAAGGTTTCATATACACCCGAATAGGTGAGAAATAATTGAAAAGAAGCTTGCTTACAAATAAAAAAAAACAAATAGATAATCATTTCTTTTTCAAAGACATAAAGTTTACCATCATTCTTATGATTTATTATGACTCCGAGTAGAATTAATAATAATGAAAGTGTTTCGATAAGATATCTTAGAGCTGTCGCAACTATTCTTATCGTGGCATGCCACTATTTGCAGACGATGGATAATCGATACTCATATGTATTTAATATTGGAGTACAGATATTCTTTGTTATTAGCGGTTATCTATATGGCCATCAAGATACTTTTAAAGGTGACTGGTTCTATAAAAGGTGGCGTAAACTGTATATACCTTATATTCTATATGTAGGAATCATCGTTTTGCTGTTATTAATATTTCATGTACAAGAAGTAAGATTAGTTAGTATCTTAAAGTTAGTATTCATTTGCCAAGGTTTTTTTTCGCCAGGTATCAAAGGGGTTGGTCAGTTGTGGTTTATTACAGCCATATTTGCTTGTTATTGCATAACACCATTGCTCCATCTATTAACAAGAAGAGTTAAACATAATAGCGTGGGTCTATTACTCATGGTTTTTGGTGCTATTTCTATTGGCTTATTTAGCAGAACAAATTTTGGTTTTTTATGGTATTATTCTTGGTTATTTAATTATTTGGTTGGATTCTTCCTTGCGAGGACAAACTATTTATATAAAACCGTATATCTTATATTAAGTTTATTAATTTTGATTTATCTACTATGGGGTATATCATGGGAAGATATAATGTTAAAGGAGAATATATGTATTGCACTTCATGCGTATGCAGCTCATACAATTTTTTTAGCATCAATTTATGGCTCCAAAATATTTAATTTAAAAAAGATTATTTGGCCCTTTACTATAATAGATAGTTATTCCTTTTTTATATATTTCGTTCATTACCCGTTTACACGAACCCCATGGTCTTTAGTTGGTTATTCTGGCAGTTTGTTATTCGATATTTTACTACTGATAATTGTAATTACAATAGCAGTGTCGATTCTTAATGTTTTGACCAAATATGTGGGCGTAATTATTGATCATATTGTTAGATATCCCAAATAAAAGGGAAATAGACTAATACAAACAATTTATACTCGGTTTTTATATGTTGTTTCGCAAAGTATAAGAAATGTTTTTATAGAGTATAATAAAGTATAAACCTGAGATGAAAGAAATTGAAATTGTAATATTCCATGAAAACCATTCATATGGCGGAGGAGAGAAAATGCTGCTTTGGGTAGCAAAAACGCTTTTCTCAAAGGGCATTAAAGTGCGTTTTTGTTGCCTGTACGATAGTGAGGATATGGATTTAAGTCCTGTACCTGCTGATTATCTACATTTTAAATTCAGCTCTTCATATTTTATAAGGAATATACGATATTTCACCATTGGTTTTTTCAGATTATATAATTATATTAGGAAACACCATGTAAAAGATGCGATATGTTTTGGTTTTAATTCATTCTACATTCTTGGCATCCTTAAACATTTTATGGGTTTCAAATTGTTGGTATCAGAGAGAGGAGATCCAACAAGAAAGAGATTGAGCATTCTAAGAAAATATTTGTTTGCAGGCTCTGATGTTGCTGTTTTTCAAACAAATGGTGCTAAAAGATTTTATGACAAGAATAATGAAGAATCCTCTTTTGTCATTCCCAATCCGGTATCTATCCCAAATAATACTTGGAAAAATTGTAATGACTCATTTAATGTAATTTCTGTAGGAAGAATAGATTTTGAACAAAAGCGTCAGGATTTGTTAATCGAGGCCTTTCATATTGTGGTCAAGGAAGTACCAAGTGCAAAACTAATTATTGTAGGAAAAGGCTATGATGAAAATCGCCTCAAGTCAATGATTGATGAATATGATATGAGTGATGCAGTGATCCTGAAGGGCTTTCAGAAGGATGTTTTTTATGAGATGGCAAATGCAAATGTTTTCGTACTGACATCAGATTATGAAGGAATACCCAATGCTTTATTAGAAGCAATGTCATTTGGTATGCCAGTTGTGTCTACTGATTGCACACCCGGAGGAGCAGCTATGCTTATAAGAAATGGAGAAAATGGCTATTTGGTGGAAAGAGGAAATCCTAATCAAATAGCAGATGCTATTGTTTCGCTCATGAAAGATGAATCTTTACGTAACAAATTTGGTAGCCTAGCAAGAAAAGACATGTCTCAATTTAATGAGGATGTCATCATTGAACGATGGGAAGAGGCCATTCATAAATTGATAAACAAATAATAAAAGATAACATCGATTTGAAAAAGGGATCCAATGGATAATACATATACCATTCATCGATCTATAAGAATATTGGTAGCATTACTACTGTGTACAGCAAACCTCACGTTTTTGAAAGCGGGTCCTGTTTCCGTTTCTTTTATTTTCGGTCTTTTGCTTATTTTCGTTGTCTATTCTAGATTTCCAATGTATGCTAGGATAAAGCAGGATATACGGCTGATAATGATCTTTTCATTATTGGCTATTATGTCTATATGGTTTTCTCCCGTTGCAATTGATGGAACTTCTCTATATTCTTCTCTTCAAATTGTTTATTGGTTTATAATAGCAAATATATTTTCAAATATCAATAAAGTAATTCATCAGAATATTATACTCAAGGTTATTATTTTTGTATTCTCGTTTATTTTAATATCATTTATTCTTACTCATCAGCCAGATGGTGGAGCATTTCTTTCCGAAAACGAATCGTCCTTCATAGTAGTGGTTCTTTGGCCTTTATGTTTATTCTTTTGTGAGACAAAGAGAAGGATTGTTTATATTCTTTTCGTCATTTTCTTGTTATTTGTTATAGGATCAAGAACAGGAATTATAGTTCTTTTAATACAATTATTAAGTCTATATTTCATAAAAAAAATTAAGACCAAAAATTTGGTTCGTCTTTTGGTGACCTTTGTAGTTGGTTTTTTATTTTTTTCTAATTCTAGTGTGCGACTCTATATAGCGGAAGCATTATTTCCAGAAGACAATGGAATGCAAATGGTTATTGAACATCCAGAAATGATAAGACAAATGGACAAGTCATGGGTTCAAAGACGTTTACAGCAAGAAAAATGTCAGCAAGTTGCAGCAAAATACCCGTTTATTGGTATTGGGCCATTAAATATAGTTCGCTTCAATTTTAATATCAATGTATCCAAGATGGAAGATGTTGATAGTAGAATTCTCGACCATGAATATTCAAGATCTATGAACAGAAGTTCGCACAATTCATATTATCAATTGTTGGCAGAAAATGGTTTTGTAGGTTTGATAATTATATTATTTGTGTTTCTTAGACTATTAATTAAATATTATAAAAGGCGAAATGATGATTATGGTTTTATAGTCATAATGGTTTCGTTAATAGGAATGATAATCAATCTCTATAATGTATCTAGTTTTTGGGGAACCAATACTTGGATTATGCTAGGATTATATACGGGATTTGTTAGAAATCAGAAAAAACTGGATAATGAAAATATTAATAGTTTCAAATGAATATACCACTCCCAAAAGGTTGGGGAATCCAATAATAGAAAGAATTATTGAAGCAACAAGAAATGATGAAAGAGTAGAAAGCGTAAACTTCTGTCCTTTCAAAAATACGTTTGGCAGTTTTCCTAAGATAAGAAAAGATGCTAAGCTAAATGATATTGTACATATTCATTTCGGTGGTATATATGCTTTGTTGGTTTGGATATATTTAATTGGTTTAAGAACCCCCAAGTTGATTACTTTCCACGGAACCGATTTACATGCAGGCGAATTGGCAACAACCAAACCTTTATTATCGAGAATTAAAATACGTTTAAATCGTGTCGCATCAATTATTAGTGTGATGTTATTTTCTTCCGTCGGTTTAGTTTCTGATAGTTTGATAGATTATATACCCAAATTAGTGTTGAATAGATGTAAGACAAAGATATTTATACAGTCACTTGGAGTTGATTTCAGTTTGTTTAAAGAAAAATCTACAATAGAAGCACAGAAAGAGCTTGGATTAGAGTGTGGTAAATACATTCTTTTTTCAGACAAATCAAACACTCCTATAAAGAGAAAAGATTTGGCGGAGGAGATTGTTTCTCATTTGAATGGTTATAAATTATTAATAATGTGCGGGGTCTCTCCTGTAACAGTTCCTTTATATCTAAATTCTTCAGATGCTGTTCTAATTACTTCGGATATGGAAGGATCTCCCAATATTGTAAGAGAAGCTTTGGCTTTAAACAAAAGGGTGTTTTCAGTTGATGTTGGTGATGTTCGAAAACAAATCGAAGGACTTAAAGATTCAAGCATCATTAGCAGAACCGCCAAAGAGGCAGCTAATTTAATAGGAGAATTATTAAACAGGGATTATTCCGATAACACAAGAACAAAGCTAAAAAACAATCTTGACATTAATAGATTGACATCGAAAGTTGTCGATATTTATGATTTGTTAATCAGCAAAAGATCTTGAAATAGTATATATGGAGGTAAATAATATAAGTAATACAGCAGATTTAGTTTCAATAATCATGCCTACATATAATTGTGGGAGGTTTATTGAAGAAAGTATTAGATCTGTACAGGAACAGTCATATAATAATTGGGAGCTTATCATTGTGGATGATTGCTCTGCGGATGATACGATTAGGGTTGTTCGGAGAATTCAAATTAAAGATAAGAGAATTCGCCTATATCAGAATAAGTCAAATTCTGGTGCTGCAATATCTAGAAATGTAGCTTTAAAAGAAGCAAAGGGAAGATGGATCGCATTTTTGGATAGTGATGATTTATGGGAACCTACCAAACTTGAGAAGCAAATTACATTTATGGAGGAGAACGACTATTTTTTCTCATATCATGAATATGTCGAGATTGATGAGGATGACAAAGAATTAGGCGTTATAGTCAGTGGAAAAGAACATGTCGGGAAGTTCGATATGTTAAGTTGTTGTTGGCCTGGATGCTTAAGTGTAATGTATGACACTTCAAAAATTGGTCTTGTCCAGATTGCTGATATCAAAAAGAACAATGACACCGCTATGTGGCTAAAGATAATAAGAAAAACAGACTGCTATTTGTTGCCTGAGATTTTAGGTAAATATCGTCGCAGGTCTAACTCTATAACCCCCAAGCCAATATGGCAGCGTATAAGAGCCCATTATCCTTTATTCCGAGTGGCTGAAGGAATGAATCCAATAACAGCCACGTTTTGGGTGGTCTTAAATGTGTTCGGAAATGCATACAAAAAGATTAGGTATGTGAAAAAGACTAAGGTATAAGCATATGATTGATAAAAATAATAATTTGGGGATGGCAGATATGGAAGCTAACAAAATGGTTTCGATTATTATGTTATCGAAAAATCAAGCACAATTTGTGGAGGAAAGTGTAAGGAGCGTGATGGCACAGACCTACAAAAATTGGGAGCTGTTGTTTGTAGATGACAACTCGAAGGATAAGACCATCAATCTAATGATGAAGCTGAAAGATGAGGCTAGAATCAGAAAAGAGGATTATACGTTCATAGACCGTATCAAAGTTACTCAGACAGTGTATCAGAGAGGTGAGACTATGAACAGAAACTCATCGGTGAAAGAGGCTCGAGGCAGATGGATCGCATTTTTGGACGCTGGGGACATATGGGAACCAACAAAGTTGGAAAAGCAGGTGAGGTTTATGGAAGAGAATGGATATTCTTTCTCGTACACTCAATTCAGATCATTTAATGCAAAAGGAATGGACCTAGGTATCGTGATGAGCGGCCCTGATCATATTACAGAAAGAGATATGCTTAAGTGCTGCTGGATGGGATATCTTACAGTAATGTATGATGCGGGAAAAGTTGGATTAAAGCAAGTGAAAGGGCTAAATGAAGCCAACGACTATGCTCTATGGATGCTTGTAGCCGAAAAGAATGACTGCCATCTTTTACCTGAGTGTTTAGCGAAACAATTGTCCGTGAAAGGTCTTTGGTGGCGGTTGTTGACATCAAAGAAATGGATGTGGCGGTATGAGGCGTATCGAAAGATTGAAGATGTTAATCCTATTAAGGCAACATATTATACTATAAGGAATATGTTCTATACCGCTTACAAGTGGTGTAAGTACGCGAAGAAAAGTTGAAAGTTAAATTTCCAAGATTATATGAAAGTACCTTTTTCCCCTCCTGACATGACTGAGCAGGAGTGCGACCTCGTAAAGGAGGCGATAATGTCCGGTTGGATTACAACGGGTCCTAAAACAAAGGAATTTGAAAAACTGATTGCCCTTTGTTGCTGTACCGAGAAAGCGGTGTGCCTAAACTCTGCAACGGCTTGTATGGAATGTATCCTGCGTGTACTTGGTGTTGGACCAGGCGATGAGGTAATTACTTCAGCCTATACTTATACGGCAACTGCCAGTGTTACATGCCATGTTGGTGCCAAGGTCATTCTCGTGGATACCAGACCTGGTTCTTTTGAAATGGATTACCAAAAGATGGCGGATGCTATCACTGAGCATACGAAAGTTGTTATTCCTGTCGATTTGGGCGGTGTTCCCTGTGATTATGACGCTATTTTCGCTGCTGTCGAAAGCAAAAAGCATCTATTTAAGGCAAACAACGACATCCAAAAGTCATACGGTCGAGTAATAGTATTAGCCGATGCTGCCCATGCTTTTGGTGCCCGTTGGCATGGTAAGATGGTGGGG
>JAEEGL014015205.1_pt1 | contig 16149 bp, 20 predicted proteins | sample 9134231 | NCBI WGS metagenome assembly JAEEGL01 (sample SAMN16246548, study PRJNA631951) | gut metagenome | biome: gut microbiome; feature: rumen; material: fiber-attached | host: Bos | place: Iran: Karaj | collected 2018-10
ATGCACAATATTCTGCTGTTATTAAATGCGACGACAAGTTTTATGTTGTAAAGAATAAAAACTATTCACATGAAGAACTATTTGAATACTGTTCAAATAATAAATAATCGTAAGATTAAGATATAGTGATATGTTAAATCAATTATTTAGATAAGCTTTTAAATAAGTTTAAACTGCATTGTCAGAGAATTAGACATCACTTTCTTACAATTTATGTATAAATTATTAAAATAATTGAGTAAGAAAGCCCAATTTTCAAGCAAAAATTGCATGGTTGTTTTAATGGTTCGCTATGTGGATCTGGTAAGAAATATAAATAATGTCGTAATAAATAATATACAAGTCCAGAAAATATGAGAATTTTCTGGATTTTTTACTGATATTAGCACTCACTATTGACAAGTGCTAATAATAGTGATATTATTATAATGTGATAAGAAATAAAGCATCTTATCACAAGGTATTAAAATATATTGTGCTACCCAATCGTAACACGTTATGAAAGGAAGTTGATATATATGATGATGGTACCTAGAAGAAATAGCTTTGATTTGTTTGATAATTTTATCGATGATGAATTTTTTCCTAGAGAAGGATTCTTTAGTAAAAGAGAAAGAAATCTAATGAAAACAGATATTAAGGAGAAGAAGGATAGGTATATATTGGATATAGATTTACCTGGATTTAAAAAAGATAATATAAATATTTCATTGGATAGTGGATATTTAAACATAGAAGCTAAAGTTGACAATGTAAATGATACAAATGATGAAAAATTTGTCCGTAAAGAAAGGTATTATGGAGAATGCTCACGTAGCTTTTATGTAGGAGATCAAGTAAAAGAAGAGGATATTCATGCCGAATTCAAAGATGGCATATTAAGGATAGAATTACCAAAGAAACAAATTGAAGATAAATCAAAAGAAATTAGGCAAATACCTATTAATTAATAGTAGAAATTAAGTAGATGTAAGAGTCTACTTTTTCTATGATAAAATATAGGCAGAAATATGCCTGATTTATCATTGTTTAAACCATTATGTGATGAGTTAGGAATTACAATTAATGATTTATTATGTGGTGAGAAAATTAGTAAGGATCAATACCAGGAAAAGTTTGAAGAAAATATCGTTAATACAATTGATTATTCTACTAAAAAATTAATAAATATGGTAATGTAATAGGACTATTTATATCTATGTCTGCGATTATGATATTTCCGAGTGAAAGTAGTTGGGGATCAATATATTCAGTATTTGGTGTTGTTATATTTACTGTTGGTATATCTAAATTAACTAGAGGAATAAAATACTATAAAAGATTACTTTTAGTTTTAATGATTTTTATAGGAACATTAAGCGTGTTATTCTTTACTGATTATATAAACGTTACAAGAAATAATGTTGCTCCTATGTTTAGAGAAAGTTCAACATATATAGGTGGTGACATGGAAGTTCTTTATTATGATGCACCATTTTATGATGTTATTAAATGCGACGACAAGTTTTACGTTGTAAAGAATAAAAACTATTCACATGAAGATTTATTCACATATTGTACAAATAAATAAAAGTGTGATATAATATACGGCCAAGGGGGAATGTTATGAAAAATATTAGTAACAACGGTAAATACATACTTTTAAATAGTAGTGAACTATTTAGGGCAACATATGAAAGGGAGCGTATCTTTTCTCATAATGATTTCGAAACTATTTATCATAAAAACGGTGAGGAAACAATAGATCGTATTTTTGATAAAAATAGTTTACCAACTGAATTTAGAAAAGTTGCTTTAAAAGTTAATTTTTCATTACTACGTACGAAAACTGCTGAGGATTGTATTACGAAAACAAAGTTTGTAATTACAAAGGATAAAGTTGACGGTAAAGCTTTAATAAAAGGTGGAGTTAGTATTCCATATATTTATGATTATGTAAATTTTAAATCTTCTTCAAATCCAGTTAGTAATAGTGAAGTACTACAATTCTATAGAGATTTAAAAAAAGCGTCAGTTTTAGATAAATACATATATGCCATGGCAGATTTCTATAGTGCAATTCCAACTGTCGATCAGAACGTAGCTGAGTATAAGTTTATTATGGATTTATTTAATAATGATGGAGTATTGGCAATTGACATGGCTTTGCGTGCTGCAGATAAGCTTAAAGTGGCTGCAGATATGGTTAAATTGGCCCAAGATATGAGTTTATATGAATTGAAATATTTGGTTGATAATACAGAGGGATTTGCTAAAAGTGTGGTTTATCATGAATTAAAGGATAGATTATATCCTATTGAAAACGAAGATTCAAGAATAAAACTTTGCTTATAATGTATTGAAGATCCAAATTTATATTTGTTTGAAATTATTGGTGTTGCTAGAAATACCGAGACTAAGAAATAATTATTGCTCTCACATATGTGAGAGCTTTTTTTAATTTTCAGTTTGCTTTCAGTTTCGTATTCTATCATGTTACTAGATAAGGAGGTGATAGTATAAGCAGTACTTTGTTTTTAAACTACTTACCAAAATTAAATTCTAGTATACAAAAGAATAATGTAAAACCTTACAAAGTTATTGTTTGAAATATAGATAAACATAAACAGATTTAATTTTAAATCTGTTTTTTGTTGACATTATATGAAATAAGATATACAATGTTATTGTATTAATCAAATAATACAGTGGGGTGGTATCAATGGAATTTACATTTGATAATAATTTACCTATATATATTCAATTACTTGAATATATGAAAATATACTTGATATCAGGAGTATTTAAATGTGGTGAGAAATTACCTTCTGTTAGGGATTTTGCTAATACGTTTAAAGTTAATCCTAATACTATGCAGAAAGCATTAGCAGAATTGGAAGAGATGAAATTAATTTATACGGAGCGTACTAATGGTAAGTATGTTACTAAGGATGAAGAATTAATTAATAAATTAAAAGATGAATATGCTATAGCTTTAGCTAAAAGTTATTTTCAAGGTATGAAAAGAATTGGATTAGGCAAAGCTGATTCGATTAAATATTTGGAAGGGATTGAGTAATATGGAACTTGTAGAGATTAAACATTTGAGTAAATCTTTTGATAACAAAGAAATATTAAAAGATGTTAATATAAGTATTTCTAGTGGAAAAATAGTTGGTTTACTTGGTAAAAATGGGGCTGGTAAAACTACTATAATTAAATTAATTAATGATTTATTAACGCCAACTAGCGGTGAGATATTAATTAAAGGTAAAAAAGTTGGTGTTGAATCAAAGAAAATAATATCTTATTTACCTGAAAGAACTTATTTAAATAAACAAATGAAGGTTTCTGAAGTTATATCTTATTTCAAAGATTTTTATGATGATTTTGACGATAATAAAGCTTTGAAATTATTAGAAGCATTAGATTTAAGCGTTGATCAAAAACTGGCTAAAATGAGTAAAGGTATGCAAGAAAAAGTACAATTAGTTTTGGTTATGTCAAGGAATGCTGATTTATATATTTTAGATGAACCATTAGGTGGTGTTGATCCTGCGACACGTGATTATATTTTGGATACTATTTTATCTAATTTTAATGAAGATGCTAGTGTTATTATATCAACACATTTAATATCTGATATTGAAAGAATACTTGATGAAGTTATTTTTATTGATAGAGGTCAAGTTATTTTACAAAGTGATGCTGATACATTACGTAATAAAGAAAAAGCTTCTATTGATGAAATATTTAGGAGGATGTTTCGATGCTAAAATTATTGAAATATGATTTAAAATATATGGTTCAAAATATGTCGGTCTTTTATATTTTATCTATCTTCTTTGCTGTTTTAGTACGTTTATTAAATATGTTAGAACAGACAGTTATTATTAATATTTTGCAAAGTATATTTTCAGGATGCGCTATAGCTATGTGTGCTAATATATTAATTAATACGATGATGCGTAGTTGGATAAGATTTAGAGACTCTATTTATAAAGATGAATCTTATTTGACACATACTCTTCCTGTTACAAAGAGTGATATTTATAATTCTAAATTTTTACAAACTTTAATATTCTTTATCATTGGTTTTGTAATTGTATTATTAAGTTTATTTATTGCTTATTATACTAAAGATAGATGGATGTTGATAAAAGGATTAATTAATAATATGACAACTGGTTTAGAGTTTAAAACAATGACGTTTGTTATAAGCTTTATGGTAATTGTTTTCTTAGAGGTATTTAATGCTATCCAATGTGGTTTTGTAGGAATTGTATTGGGCAATAAGTGTAATAATGGTAAAATAGGTTTTTCTGTATTATTTGGTTTTATAGCTTATTTAATATCACAAAGTGTTGTTTTATTCTTAGTATTTGTAGTTGGTTTATTCAATAGTAGTATTATGAATTTATTTACTAATAACGTTTTATTAGATGCAACATCATTTAAACTTTTATTATTCTTAAGTATATCTTTCTATGTAATTGCTATATCATGTATGAGTATTATATGTAAAAATGAATTAAATAGAGGTGTTAATGTTGAATAACTCACATATATGTGAGTTATTTTTATATATTATATATAACAAATTAAGTTCTGTTTAAGAAAGTAATATTAAAATGTAGTTGGTGGTATTAATAATTGAAGATGAATACAATTTAGCTGATGCTATAGCAAGTATGTTAACAGCTAAAAAATACGATGTTTTAATAAAGACAGATGGTCAAGAAGGGTTAGATGAAGCTTTAACCAATATTTATATTTGATGTTATGTTACCTCATTTAAATGGTTTTGAAATATTAAAAGAAATAAAAAATGAGAAGATAAGTTCTAAGGTGTTAAAGTAACATCTGTCAATACTATAAAAAAACTTTAAATAATAAAAATAAAGGTGATAGTATTACATTAAAAGTTAAATATGTAAGTAGAAATGAATATAAAGAAATAACTGTAAAATTGAATAGTTAATATATACATATTGTATGTATCATGGTATAATTTATTTTGGTGAGATGTATGAAGAAAAAAATCATTATAGGTGTTATTGTTACATTATGTATACTTGGTGTACTTGTGGCTTTCTTGATGAAAAAAAAAGTGCATGTACAATCAAATGAATTACCTCTTCCTGAAATAGCAGGTGGGGCTAGAGGCGAACTAGGTATCGATAAAAATATTAATGAAAGTACACTTGATAAGTATTTATTTCGTGATGATGTAGTATATCGTGATATGAGAATGCTTGAAGATCCTGCTACGTATGAAAAAATCGGTGGTGATAGGTATTTATCAGGATATGTTGACGGATTTGAGGTTATACCATTACCTTATATTATTCCTGTAGAAGGATTACCAGAAGCAGTTGGTGATACATATCGAGGTACAACATTATTCTATAATGATAATGGTACATATTTACCTAATTATACTGAAGCTATAAGTATTATTGAAAACATATTTCCTAGAGATAAAATCATCTTTTTAATGTGTGGTGGTGGCGGTTATGCTGGCATGACAAAAAACTTTTTAGTATCTTTGGGCTATGACGAAACAAAAATTTATAATGTTGGTGGTTATTGGTATTATAACGGTGATCATAAAATAAATGTTGCAATCGAATCCGGTGGACATACACAATATCAGTTCGACAAAGTTCCATATCATGAAATAGATTTTACTTCACTTACAAAGCTAGGTACATATCACGTTTCAAAAGGTGAAGTTACGGGATTAAAAATAAATACAAGTAAAATCACATTGGAAGAAGGAACATCATTCAGGTTAAATGTTATTGTTTTACCAAATACAGCTGAAGATAAAACGGTAATGTGGGAAAGTAGTGATTATGATATTGCTACAGTTACATCTGATGGAGTTGTTAAAGCAAGACGCTCTGGAAAAGCTACAATAACGGCAAAAACAAGAAATGGTAAAAATGTTTCTTGTACCGTTACGGTGTCTAAAGAAGAAGCAAAAGAACATGTTAAACTTGATGATATAAGCGCAGAAAGAAAAATTTTTGACTCATATGAACCATATCAACCATACAACGATTATTATGAATTTTTAAGTGTAACTGGTATTTCAGCTGCATCTGAATTAGCAAAATCTCGATATGCTGAGGCAACTGAGCAAGTAGATGAAATTCATCGTAAAAGACTTGAAATTGTTAATGAATTACTTGATGAAAAGAAGAGTTTCATCATTCTGCTTGACAGTGCTCAGTGTGGTACTGATGAGGTATATGAATACTCTGCTACTATTTTAGATGAAAAAAAATATGATTACATCTATTTAGGCCCTTATTTATATGATAGGTATAGTAATGGTATTCATTTGAATTTGGATGACTATAATGGTGGATCAATTATCGTTGTTAAAGATGGCAAGATATATGCAAGTTTCGATCCATCAGTTTCATCAATTAAAGATATTTCAGATGCACAACATTGGTTAGGCAAATATATTGATTTGTAGCAAGAAAATAGTAATTTATAAATTACTATTTTTTTATGTTATAATTTTAATAGGTGAGTATATGAAAAATTATCAACAAATGACAGAAAAAGAATTATTGGATGCTTTAAAAACAAATAAAAGTGGTTTAGACAATAAGGAAGTAAAAGAACGTTTACTTAAATATGGGTATAATGAACTTCCTAAGAAAGTTAAAGACAGTATTGTAAAGATTTTCTTTGCGCAATTTAATAATGCTATAACATATGTAATGATTGTGGCAGCTTTACTTTCGATAAGTATTAAAGAGTATACAGACGCTATAGCTATCACTTTTATTATTTTATTGGACGCTATTATGGGTACTGTACAAGAATGGCGTGCTAATAAAAGTGCTGAAGCTTTAGCTGATATGATTAAGGTTAAAGTAGAAGTTATAAGGGATGGTAAGAAAAAAACTGTTGATGCCAACAATTTGGTTGTTGGTGATATTGTATCACTAACATCAGGATGTAAGGTATCTGCTGATGGTAGGTTATTATCAGCTAGTAATTTGCGTATTAATGAATCTGTTTTAACTGGTGAATCAATTGAGACAACGAAGAATGCTTTAGTAAGTAGTGATGTTAAAAGTATAAGTGATAGCCAAAATATGGTATATGCTGGTACGGATGTTATGACGGGTAGAGGAATATATGTTGTTACAAGTACAGGTGTAGATACAGAAATTGGTAAGATAGCTGTTAAAGTTAATGATACTGAGAATACGTTATCGCCATTAACTATTCGCATGAATAAATTTACTAAACAAATTAGTTCATTGATTGTGATATCTACTATCGTTTTATTCTTTGTTTTATTAATCAAGGGTTATGAAGTTAATGAGATTTTTATGGCTGTTGTTGGCTTAGCTGTTTCAGCTATGCCTGAGGGGTTACCTTTGGCTTTGACTCTAGCTTTAACGATTGGTTCATCTCGTATGGGTAAGAAGAATGTTATCGTAAAAAAACTTGATGCCGTTGAAGCTTTGGGTAGTTGTACAGTTATAGCAAGTGATAAAACAGGTACTTTAACGGTTAATGAACAAACGGCTAAACAAATTGTATTACCTAATAATAGCGTTTATGAGATAAGTGGTACAGGATATTATGAAACAGGCAAGATAACAGGTCCTTCTAAATATTTAGATAGATGTAAAGAGATAGCTTTGATGGGTTATCTAAATAATGAAGCCGGTATTACATATGGCGATGTTATGACCAGCTATGGTGATAGTATTGATATAGCTTTTTTAACTTTAGCTAATAAATTTGATATAACGGATACATATGAGATTAAAGGACGTATACCTTATGAATCAGAAAATAAGTATTCAGCTGTTTTTTATAAAGATGGCGATATGAAAGTAACGGTTAAAGGTGCTTTAGATGTTTTATTCGAATTATGTGATACGATGTATGATGGCAATGAAGTTGTAGCTATTGATAAAGATAAAATTTTAAAACAAAATGAAAAATTAGCGCGTCAAGGATATCGTATAATAGCTTTAGCTACTAATAAAGTTGATGGCTTTAAAAATAAAGAAGTTTATGACAAAACAGATATTCCTAAATTAGTATTTTTAGGATTAGTTGCCTTTATTGATCCTGTTCGTAAAGAGGTAAAAGCTAGTATTAGAGATTGTAAAAAAGCGGGTATAGAAGTATATATGATTACAGGTGATCATCCGTTAACTGCTTATTCGATAGCTGATGAACTTGGTATAGCTAAGAGTATGGATGATGTTACAACTGGTGTAGAAATTGAAACTGAAATTAATAAAGGACAAATATCTTTTGATAAATTTGTTAAAACAAAAACAGTATATACACGTGTTACACCTTTGCAAAAACTTGAAATTGTTGAGGCTTTAAAACGTAATGGTGAATATGTGGCTGTAACTGGTGATGGCGTTAATGATGCTCCTGCTATTAAGAGTGCTAATATAGGTATTTCTATGGGTGATGGATCGGATGTTGCTAAAGAAACAAGTAACATGATTATTATCGATAATAATTTTTTGAGTATTGTTTCGGGTATTGAAGAAGGTAGAAATGCTTATGCTAATATAAGAAAAGTAATATATATGCTTGTATCTTGTGGTTTGGCGGAAATACTATTCTTTATTCTATCTATTTTAATTAATATGCCTATGCCTTTGTTGGCTGTTCAATTATTATGGCTTAACTTAGTTACAGACGGATTACAAGATGTGGCTTTATCTTTTGAAAGAGAAGATACCATGAAGGATAAACCACGAAGTCCTAAAGAGAATATTTTTGATAATACTTTAGTTAGTGAAATTTTAATATCTGGAATTTTTATGGGTATTATTGTATTTATAGTATGGATATATTTAATTAAACATGTTGGTATGGACCTATCTTTAGCAAGAGGTTATATCATGGCTTTAATGGTATTTATGCAAAATATACATGTTATCAATTGTCGTTCTGAAAAACAATCATTATTAAAAACAAATCCTTTTGCAAATATTTTTGTTATTATAGCTATTGTTTCGTCTATAGGGTTACAATTATTAATTATGCACGTTCCTTTATTTAGTCATATTTTAAAGACCGAACCTATTGATTTTTATCATATGATAATTCTCTTTTTAGTGGCTTTACCTATTTTAATGGTTATGGAATTTTATAAGTGGATAAAAAGAAGGGCTTAAGTTGCAAAAAAATATTTTTATGTTATAATATTTGTACTTTTATAGGGGGGTTATATGAAAGTTATTGAATGCCAAGAGGAATTAATTAAAAGATATAGTTATCTATATAACAATAAAGAATTTATTTTGGCGATGTGTATACGATATAAAAAAGATATTAAGTACTATAAGCAAAAATTAAAAGATGATAAATATTGCTTAAAAATTATGAAAAGATTAAAGCATAATAGTCAGGCAGATGTTGACTATTGCAAAAAGATGATAGCTTATATGGAGAGTGAAATAATTCACGATAACGAAATGAAGGATGCTCAAGAGCCTTATTTATGTGCAGACGTGGATAATGATATCATCAGTACATATGAAAGATTTTTATTTACCGATAAGAATATGGAAGATACAGTACTATATAAACATATTGAGATGATTAAAAATGAAAAAGTAATGCATGATGGTATTTGTGCTATGATAGCTGATGTTGATAAAAGAAGAAAGCGTAATTTGATTCTAAGGAATATGCCTACTTTTACGGTGTGGAAGATTTTAACTTATGTTCGAAATAAAAATCTAGATAATGGTTTAGTATTGAATGCTTTGGATAAGTATTATAATTTGGATCGTTACATGTTAACTCATCATAATTGGGAAAGTGGATATGGTTTAACGACTTCCGAATATTTTATGGATTGTGAATTAGAGGCTTTTCCAAAAGGATATATAACAGCAGGAGATTGTCATAGTATGATAATTAGTAGATATCAAAAAAATGGTATTGAAGCAGAAGATGAGTTCTGTGATTACGATAAAGTTATACCTATTGATAATGTGACTGATAACTTTATTTCAACGTTAGCTTGTATGTCTATGCTTTCAGAAAATGTTAAAGAAGATTTATATAAAAAATTAGAACATCCATATACTAAAATGTTTACTATGTAGAAAAAGATAAAGCAATTTATCTTTTTTTGTTGTATAATGTTAACTGTAGTTGACAAATTTCAAATGTTAATTGGTAGTGCGCAACCGATAGAAATGGTATATTTTTTAACGAGGTGGAAAAAATGAAAATAAATGAAAAAATTTATATGCTTAGAAAAGAGCATAACATGTCACAAGAGGCTTTAGCTGATAAGTTAAATGTTTCTAGACAAACTGTTTCAAAATGGGAGTTAGGTGAAAGCTGTCCTGATTTTGATAAAATAGGTCCATTATGTGCGTTATTTGGTATAACCGCTGATGAGTTAATTAATGACCGTAAAACGGAAAAGACTGTGGATAACAAACCGGATGTTTTGAAGGCTTTCGTTATTAGTTTTTCTATTTTACTATATTTTGTAGCTATTGCTTATATTGTTTTAGGAGCTGAATTCTTAAATCTAAATGATGGTATATTAGTTTCAGGCTTTTTACTTATTTGTGGTTTGGCTACAGTACTTATTGTTTTTATATGTATGTTAAGACCAGATAAAAAAGAGAGAGTTGAGAAAGAAGAAGATGGACCTATTGTTAAAGGAATTATAGGTGTTGTTTCTACTTTAACAACAATTATTTATTTGCTTGTTAGTTTCATGACAATGGCATGGCATATTACGTGGTTAATTTGGTTAATCTATGCACTTATTGTAAAGATTATTAGATTAGCTTATGATATGAAGGAGGATAATAATGAAAAATAAAACTGTTATTTTGATTTTATCCTCAATGGCTTTAATGCTTACAGGTATATTAACGTATTATTTAATTAATTATAAGGTAAGAAATGTTGAATTAATAGAAAGTTATCATTATAGTGATGTCGAAGGAATTTATATAAGCGCTTTTAGTACGGATATTACTATTGAAAAAAGTTCTACAGATGAAGTTATTGTTGAATACTATAGTAACCAAGAAAATAATCCTGAGGCTATTTTTGAGGATAATAAAATTATTTTAAATGAAAATAATAGTAAGTTTGTATGTTTTGGTATTTGTAATATCAAACGCAAAATTATTTTATATTTACCTACTGATTATACTGGTATAGTAGATATTTCTACTATGAGTGGTGACATTAAATCTAATGTAGCGTTACATACTGGTAAAATATCAACTTTAAGTGGTGATGTTATATTAAAAGATATCGATGCTTTTGAAATATCTACAAAAAGTGGTGATATTGATATAGCAACTATTAATGATAAAATTGATATATCAACTTTAAGTGGTGATGTAAGTATTTCACATTTAAAAATACAAAATGTTTCTAGTATTACGACGATGAGTGGTGATGTAAGCATTAGAAATAATGATAGTGCTTATATTACAATTAAAACAACTACTGGTGACGTAAAGTTGGATAATAACATTAAAGATGGTATTGATTGTAATATAAAAACAACAAGTGGAGATATTGATGTATATTAATATCTCTTTTTTGTGTTATAATGTTTTAGAGGTTGATTAAATGATAACAATTAAAAGTGAAAGAGAAATAGAACTTATGCGTCAAGCAGGTATGTTAGTATCTTTAATGCATAAATTTATTAAACCATATATTAAAGCAGGTATTACGACTAAGGAACTTGATAAATTGTGCGAGGATTTTATTATTAGTCATGATGCTGTGCCAACTGAAAAAGGCTATGAAGGTTATCCTGCTTCTATATGTGCTTCTGTTAATGATACGGTAGTACATGGTATACCTAATAATTATAAATTAAAAGATGGCGATATTATAACAATTGATGTTGTTATTGGATATAAAGGTTATCAAGGTGATGCTGCATGGACATATGCTGTTGGAAGTATTGATGACGACAAAAAGTATTTGATGGAACATACTGAAAAAGCTTTATATGAAGGTATCAATATGGTACGTCCTGGTAATAGAATTGGTGATATATCAAATGCTGTTTATGAATATGCTACTAAGCATCATTTGGGTGTTGTAAGAGAATTATGTGGCCATGGTATAGGTAGCCAAATGCACGAGGATCCTGATGTTCCTAATTTTGGTAATAAGGGTACGGGTCCTTTATTAAAAGAGGGTATGTGTATATGTATTGAACCTATGCTTACCTTTGGTGAAAGATATGTTTATATGATGGATGATGATTGGACTATTAAAACAGATGATGGTTCGCCTGCTGCTCACTATGAACATACGGTTTTAGTTACTAAAGATGGTTATGAAATTTTAACGCCACGTTTAGAAGATTAGTGTTAAAAAGTATTAAAGTTGTGTTATAATAAATTTTAGGAGTGATATTATGAATGAAATGAAAAAAATGATGGTCGTTTTGATCGTATGTTTAGTTGCTATTTTATTTGTAGGAGTTTTATCATACAAAGAATATGTAAGTGATTCTAAATTCTATGCTGAATTTGAGGAAAAATTTGCAAATGGTGATACAGTATTTTATATTGGTAGGCCTACTTGTGGATATTGTAATTTAATGAATATAAGTTATGAAGAAATGAAAATAAGATATAACTTTAGCGATTTCTATATCAATATCGATGAAATTAGTCAGTCTACATTACAAAAAATTATGAAACATTTTAATTTAACATCTGTAGGAACACCTTATTTAGCTATTGTTTCAAATGGCAAAATTAAAGATGTTCAAAATGGTTTTGCTGATTATGATGGGTTATTTAAGTTCTTCCAAAAGAATGGTGTCATTGCTGAAGATGCTGAATTAGCGTTAAATTATATTGGTTTAGAAGAATATAAAACTATATTAGCTGAAAATAAATTGAATGTTATTGTTGTGGGACAAAGTTTGTGTCAATACTGTGCAGCTGCTAAAGTTGTTTTGAATCAATTAGTTGATCAAACTAATGTTAAAATTAATTATATAAATATTACATATTTAACAGACTCTGAAAGTGAAGAGTTCCATAATTCATTAGAATACTTAAGTAAAGGTTATGGAACACCAGTTATGTTTGTAACTAAGAAGGGCCAAGTAGTAGATGTTTTAGAAGGATATACTACATTAGATAAATATACTGAATTTCTTACAAAGAATGGAGTGTTATAATGCGTAAATCAACAATATATGATAAAGCTATGGCATTTAAGAAAAAATATCCTGGTACTGTTGCTTGGAGAATTAAACAACATTGTAAAATAGCAGAAATGCATTTAAATCCAGGTGAGAAAGTAAGATATGCTTTCGTATGCCAAAAGAATGATACGTCTCTTGAAATTTTTAGATCTTTCGTTGTTGTTGTTACAGATAGAAGAATTATGATAGCTCAAAAACGTTTAGTATTTGGTTATCTATTCTTAACTATAACACCAGATATGTACAATGACTTAACAGTAGCTATGGGCATTATTTGGGGACAAGTTTGCATTGATACAGTTAAAGAAGTTGTTGTATTATCTAATATTTCTAAGCGTGCATTGCCAGAAATCGAAACTGAAATTACAGAGTTTATGATGTCTGCTAAGAAGAAAAGAACACAGGAATAATCTTGTGTTTTTTTAAATTTATGATATAATTTAAATATGAAGGTAGGTTGATAATATGGGTATAAAAAATATTAATGACGAATGCTTAGATGTTGAGGTTATAAGATATTTTCTTAGCAATGATACTAAGTACTTAATATATTCATTAGGTGAAGCTGATGAATCTGGTTATATCAAATTATATGCTTCTAAAGTAGTTGATTCTAAGGCTATCATTATAGCTGATGATGCAGAGTGGAACGATGTTAAACAAATTATCAAAGAAGTTGTACGTAGTAATCGTGATGGTAGTGATTTAGATATTATTGATTTATCTGAAGATGAGTTAGAACAAATAACTTTACAAGATACTCGTGTATTTAAATTACAAGGTAATTTGGTTACATTATTAGGCGAAAATAAACATGTTCCAAAACATGAAGAAATTGACGAAATTATTGATGAAACTGTTGATTATGAGGTTATGTATAATGAACAGTTAGTTAAGAATACTGAATTACAAAACGAAATAAATGAATTAAACAATACGATTGAAAAATATAAAAGTATTTTAGATAACATAAAAGATTTAACAGAAAACTATGAATAATAGTTTTTTTTATTTAATAAAATTTAACGAGGTGAGTATTAGTGCGTAATGTTTTGAATTACTATTATGGTATGGATGTTTCTAATATTCATCAAAAGGATAAATTTTATTATTTTATATATCATGATGCATTGTATATCATGATGGCATGTGATAAGCCTAATATACAAGATATATATGAATATACTGTTTATTTGAAACAGTTCAATTATCCTTGCCATGAGATAATAGTCAATAAATTTGATTCTTTATTGACTATTTATGATAATTGTGAATATGTTTTAATGAAAGTTTTTGTTACTAGGAAAACAATTGATATTAACGATATATTGCATAGTAATGTCGAGTACATATCTGATAAATTGAAGTTGTTACCATGGCATGTTTTATGGTCTTCTAAAGTTGATTATCTTGAATATCAAATGAATCAAATGGGTAAAAAAAGCGAACTTATTAGGGATAGTTTTAATTATTATATTGGTTTAGCTGAGAATGCTATATCTTTATCATCTGGTTTAAGTTCTCCTTATTGTTTATCACATGATCGTATTCATTACAATGATAGCTTAATTGATTTATATAATCCTTTATTTTTTGTTATCGATTTTAAATATCGTGATATATGTGAATATTTTAAATCTTGCTATTTTAATGGTGTGGACAATGATATTTTTTGTTACATAGATAATTACGTATATACTTATGATGATGGATGTCTTTTTTTGTCACGCATGCTTTTTCCTACATACTATTTTGATGTATATGAAAAAATCATCAATGATATTGATGATTCTTCTTTAAATGTAATTCTTGATCTAGTTTATAACTATGAAGCACTACTAAAAAATATAAATGCTTATTTAAATCGTAAGTTTAGTATTCCAATTCTGGACTGGTTACGTTAATTACTTCTTTTACCTCAGGTACTTCACTTTTGATTGCTGCTTCGATACCTTCTTTTAATGTGGCATCGATCATTACACAATTAGCGCATGCACCTTTCATTTTGATATAAGCGATATCATCCTCGTATTTAACGAATTCTATGTCACCGCCATCATTTATTAAAAATGGTCTTAAATGTTCTATAATATCTATTATTTTTTCTTGTTTAGTCATATTTCTCAACTCCACGGATTATTATATATGACTTTTGCAATAAAGTAAAGCGTTTTTTTGAAAAGTATGTTATAATGTTTTAGAGGTGTTCAAATGAAGTTTACGAAAGGAAAAATAGTAGAGGCTACTGTTACCGGTATAGAACCTTATGGTATCTTTGTATCGCTAGATGAGTATTACACGGGCCTTATACATATTTCAGAGATTTCTCATAATTTTGTGCGAGATGTTCATGATTATGTTAAAATAGGGGATGTAATATACGTTGAAATAATTGATGTAGATGATAAATCTTATCATTTAAGTTTAAGTATCAAAAATATTAGGTATAAAAAAAGAAAAAATCAAATTAGAAAGCAAATAGTTGAGACACCACAAGGATTTAAGACATTGGCTTACAAATTACCAATTTGGATTGATGAAAGTTTACAAAAAATCGAAAAAACATCAAAATAGTATTGACAAAATACCCCTTTAAATGGTATAGTTAATTACGTCCAATGTTTTGGGCGATTAGCTCAGTTGGTTAGAGCACCTGCCTTACAAGCAGGGGGTCATAGGTTCGAGTCCTATATCGCCCACCATTTATTGCCGAAATAGCTCAATTGGTAGAGCAACTGACTTGTAATCAGTAGGTTACGGGTTCAATTCCTGTTTTCGGCACCACTTATGGAGAGATAGCGAAGTGGTCAAACGCGGCAGACTGTAAATCTGTTCCTTCGGGTTCGATGGTTCGACTCCATCTCTCTCCACCACTTTTTGTTTCGTGTTAGATTGCCTCGTAGCCAAGCGGTAAGGCACCACACTTTGAC
>JAEEGL014299994.1_pt1 | contig 16149 bp, 13 predicted proteins | sample 9134231 | NCBI WGS metagenome assembly JAEEGL01 (sample SAMN16246548, study PRJNA631951) | gut metagenome | biome: gut microbiome; feature: rumen; material: fiber-attached | host: Bos | place: Iran: Karaj | collected 2018-10
ATGATCTTATTTTCTGATCACTCATCTGTATCTCTGCATTTATTAAATACTATTAAAACTTTTATATATTATTTAACTTATTTCTATGGCTGCGTTTGATTATCAGATCGGTTGATTTTATTTTAAGTCGTATTTTATATTTCACTTAAATAATTATGTCGACCTGTTTATCATTTTGTTTCTAAAACTCGCTGAAATCGCAAATTTGAGCTTCACCTCCGGGAAGCTTTGATTTTCAAGGGGTTTCACGATTTGACTTAAAAAGTCCTGAAAAACCGAGGCTCTATTTTGCGTTTTAAGCGATTTTATTTTTTTAGTCGATATATTATACCTTCAATCTATTCTAGCAAAAATCGCTTAAATCGTAAATTTGAGCTTTATTATAAAAAATGCCTCTATTAACTAAATTTATTAAGTAAACTCTTATGCCGGAATGTCCAGAACAGTTCCTACGGTAATATTATCTGAATCAAGACCGTTTATATGTTTGATCGTATAAACAGCTTCACGAGTATCCGAATCCGGCATATAAGTTTGAGCAATCGACCATAAAGAATCTCCGGACATCACACTGATCTGGATATATTTATCGACAGATTCAGATTGAGCTGTATTAAGCTGAAAAACAAAATTAAAGATCATTGTAAATAAAATAATTGAAATAGCAACGAATGCTATGAATCTTGTTCTGCTTGTTATTCTATATCCTTTCATTGTAATACTCCCTTGTGTTCCACTAATAGGAACACCTGTTCTTTACTTAGGATATATCAGATTATATGTTCTTTGTCAAGAATAAATTTGAACATTTGTTCTTTTTTAATAAAAAAATAAGAACAGCATTTAAAGTATTCCTAAAATCATGCTGTTCTATTTGAATTTACCTTATAAAAAACTCCAGGGAAATGCTTATGTTATTAAATTCCCTACGATAAAGAAAATCATTTAATATATGCTTTTATGGCTTCATTTACAAATACTGCAGTCCCCTCTCCCCCTGCTTTATCAATGTTTTCTTTGAATCTAGGGTCTGAAACGTACATTTCTCCAAGGCTTCTGAGTATTTCATCAGTGCATTTATAATATTTGACTGTGATATGATCCTGAAGCTTTTTTACAAGCCGGGAAGCTTCGGCTGAACCCGGATCGCTGATCTTGATATAACCGAATTCTTCGAATATAGACATCATTTCTTCAGCGAGGATCTTGTTTTCTTCAGCTGATCTGTTTTGTGATATATTCTCGTACTCAGAATATTCCTTAGTATTTCCCCAGACTTTTTTAGCTTCCTTAGCGTATTCCTCATATTTACTGTTGTCAAATGCCTTAAAACTCATAGTTTTACCTCCGTCTCTTATATTTTGAGCCAGTCTGATCAACTTATCCAGACGTTCTTTTCTGAGCTGGAGCAGCTTGATATGCTGATCCATGGCTTTCGATCTGTCAAAACCGGGATCATCTATAATGGTTTTTATTTCTTTCAGAGGGAATTCAAGCTCTCTGAAAAGCATGATCTGCTGAAGAACTTCCAGCTCTTTATCACCGTACAATCTATACCCGGATTCGGTATAAGATGCAGGCTTAAGAAGTCCGATCTTGTCATAGTATTGTAGTGTTCTGATACTCAGTCCTGTAAGTTTACTGACTTCATTTACTGTTTTCATGATATTTTTCCTCTAAAAATAATATAAACTATGACGTAAGGTAATAGTCAAGCAAAAAATTTGCTGCACATTTTTCATGTGCAGCGAGATCGATTAAATTTTGAATGAGCAGATATATTCAGTATTTTCAGGAAGATCAATATCCGGGTCATCTACAATGATCTCATGAGAGATCTGTTTTTCCTCGAGAGCCATATCGAAGTGACAAACGGCTATTCCCAGATCGACCTTCTGAAGATCCATTCCATTAGCCAGAACGTAACCTTTATCATGATGTTCATAGAAATGGAAGAAACCATCTGATACAACGACCCTCCAGGGCTGCTTATTTACAGCTGAGGGCGCCCATCTTACTGTTTCCAGGCATTCTTTCATTTCAGAATATAAAGTCTCTGAGATTGGCGTTTCGAAGCTTCCTTCAAAGAACAGCTTCGACGGTTCTATCCTGAAGTCTGCTTTGACGCCTTTTCTCATAAGATTTTCTCTTAAAGAACGCTTGGCGGGATGTCCCAGAGGACTTATGGCAGGCATGAACTCATTATCTTTTAGCTCGATAGCTTTTTCAAAGGCATCTCTGTTCATGGTCCCGGCGATCCAGACTGTTCCGATACCCATCGAAACAGCTTTAAGAAGAAATTTCTCGAACACATAGCCAAATGAAACGTCGGCATATGGTTCCACGTCGGTCTTACCGGCAACATATATCTGAACTCCGCTTAATACAGGGCTTTTGAGACCGTATTTTTCTGCTTCGAGGAATCTTATTTCTGCCGGGATACCAAATGGAGAGTCTATATTCTTTGCATAATCGTTGAGATCGTTGATCTCGGTGAGACTCAGACCTTTTCCGTCATATGTCCTGACGCTTTTTCTTGACATAATCGTATCGATCATAATATTTACCTCGTATTATTTAGTCTTGATGCTTTTTTTCTTGCTCCAGGTGGAATAATATGTCTTCTTACCGACTTTCATGTATGTTCTGACACGGACATAGTATTTCTTCTTGGCTTTCAGCTTCTTGATAGTATAAGCAGACTTCTTATAGCCTTTGACAGTTATCTTCTTAGCTGATTTGAACTTGGAACTGGTAGAATACTGGATTTGATAGCCGGTTATTCTGGACTTGGACATCTTGGCAGTCTTCTTGGTCCAGGTGACCTTGATTGCCTTTCTCTTTGGCGTAAGTTTATTAACTTTGGTTGACTTAGGCCTGATTTTGAAAGTCTTCTTGATCGTGCCACTATAAGTTCCCATTCCTGTGATCTTAACAGTAGCAGTTCCTACGTTCTTACATTTACTATAAGTGATCTTATAATCCCTGTTTCTTACAAGGGTCACTCCGAAGCATTTAACAGTCGGAGTCGGCTTGATCTTCTTACCGGAATAAGTTCTGTTAGATATCTTGCTTACGGTAGCATATTTCGGAAGAGATATACCGGAATCGGAATCGTCATCGCTGGAAGTATCCGATGAAGATGTTGACGAATTGCTTACATTGATCGTTAACTTGTCCTCAGCTTCTGACATGTCTCCTTCGGAGTCCTGCGCAAGAACTTTAACGATGTATGTTCCGCCGTATTGTGGTGTCCATTCGCATGAATTGCTGGTTTCCGCAGATCTGATGGTGTCATAATAACTTTCATATCCATAAGTATTAGTATATGCATGAAAAGAATAAACTATTCCTGCTCCGCCTTCAGATACGGCAGTCAATTGTACAGTTTCACCGGGTTTGATCGTGGTTTTATCTGCGCTCAAAGTAACTTTGCTGAGAGGTTCTCCGACTACGAGCGTATATGATTTCTTTAAAGTCGGATTATACTTAGGATATGCTGTGAAGCTGTAAGTTCCTGCTTTGTCAAAAGTAATAGTTTTTTTGCTCTCATCCACATGGCAGTTAACGGGATCATCGGCCGTAAACACCATGTCAGATAATTTCTCTATGTTATAGTTATATTCTGCATATGATATGGAGGAGAAATCATAATAAACAGTGCTTTTATATGAAGGTTTAGGTATTGCTTCGTCAAAGTAGTAGCTGCTGCTCAGATTCCACTTAACGGTGAAATCGATGGGAACTACTGCCTTATAGGTATTACCGCAGTTGGTGCATTTCATTGTGGCATATCCGTCCGACGACGTGCTGTCATATACATGATTATGTTTATAACTATAATCATGTTTAGTCAATGACATCGTGTACAGATCGAGTTCATAAAATTCTTCCTCATCGTCATCATAATTATACCAGATGACCTTGTTACTGTTACTGTCATATAGCGGTTTACAATCAGATAAATAGGCAGAACCAACCAAAGTTTTAAGGCTACTTATGGTACCGTTTGCATTCAGAGTAATACCGTAGACCTCATTACCTTCATTCCAAAGTAGAAGATATGAACCGCCTCCTATAGCAACCAGATGTGGAGTGCTTGTATTCCCTTCTCCTTCAGAATAATTTGTGATCTTTCTTTGGGTAATTTCTTTCGTATTCTTATTAACAACGGCTACGTATAGATTCCGAGTATCATAATTTGCAAAATTGCTGTCCTGAACTACTGTGTTATAAGCAATGAAATAATTCGAACTGTTCATCTCAAATGCGCCTACAGTTGCTCCGGTCTCATTATCACCTGAAGAACCTGCGAAACTGAGAATCTTTGTCATGGTGACAGGTGTTTTATTCGCAGTAGATAAGGTAGGAAGTGAGTTTGTAGTTATCGCGCTGGGATATTCAAGAAGTACCAATGCTCTGGTGTCATTTGCATCTCCATGATCAACAGCAACTATTTTATTATTATTGATCTGAACAAACTGGTTAAACGAATGGCTGACATAGCCAGTCTTGTAGTTGGCGACTTCTGTCTGGCTAGCCTTTATGGAATTATTAGCCTTATCGTAAAGTATGGTCACGTTAGCCTGGTGGCCGCTGTACATTTCATGTGCTGTTCTTACTACCATATAGTTTCCGCTGAAGGCAAATCTGCAGGATCCGGCATCAAAAGGATACTTGGTATTAGCGCCGTAAAGTCTGCTGAATCCAAGGCTTTTCCAATTCTTGTCATATTTCGTTATCCTGAACACTTCCACACTGTCAGAACATCCGGTATTATTCTGCCCTGTCACTACATAATAATACGTTCCATCAGTGGCAAAGCCTCCGAATATAGGAAGATCCGTATAAATTGTTTTACGGGATACAGCTTTATAAGTAGACGGGTCATAATAGGTTGCCTGAAATTTGCCTTCATCTTCATCAGAAGCCTGCACCCTCATAAGCTGACTGCCTTCTTTGATGAGATATGATCTTATTGGCTCGCTCCATCTCCAGTAATCCTGATCGCTGTCATTATCACCTAAAATCACTCTGCATAAACCATCTGCGGCGTAAGCCTTTTCAGTCAAAGGAACGCTCCATGAGAATGAAACTATGAGAGCGGCAATAAGTGCGATAACAATAGTTTTGATAGTAAATGTTCTGGAATTCATGTTATTCCTCCGGTTAAACTACAATAACTATAAACAATGAATCCCTAACCCCAAATAACCCTGCTTATAAATCAATCATTGATAGGTACGATATCAAGCTTATATCCTAAAGGTAAAAGCACTTTTATAAGTGTATCGATCTGTGGAATGCTTTTCAAACTTTCATAACGTGCAATTGCAGGCTGTTTGACCCCACTCAATTCAGCCAGCTGCCGTTGTGAAATTCCTTTCTTTTCCCTTGCTTCGACCAGCTTAAGGATAAGATCTTTTTCGAACATTATAGATTCATGATCCTCTTTAGATACTCTTTCTTCGTCAGTTAAATATTCTGCAAGAGTATTAATATCTTTTTTCATATTTACCCCTTTCTTTCGATCCAGTCCTTCATATTGCGCTTGGCTTTATCGATCTCTTTTTGAGGAGTTTTTTGAGATTTTTTGATAAAACAATGCAGTAAAACATATTTGTCTTTATGCCAACAAAAGTAAAAAATACGATTGCTTAATGGCCTTAACTCCCATATATCTCCATCAATATGTTTTACATAAGGCGCGCCTAACAAAGAACCTTTTTCAGAGAGAGCTGCAAAATAAGCTAATATTTTGTTACGAATTATTTTAGATCGTTTATTTTTATTAGCTTTATTACTAAGTTGATCAAGGTAATCAATTATATCTGAATTACCATTGGCATCTTTATAAAATATAATCTCAAACATTAAAAAAAATTCCCCCTGTATAATTATGATAACTAATTAGTTATCATATGTCAATATGATTATTATTAATCATCCCAAAATAACCCTGCTTATAGGAAGCCAGAATGGCACGAAAATCGTAATGATAGTCCCCACTATCAATCCTGTGATACCCAGTTCAGGTCCTACGGCTCTGGTGACCGGTATGAACATGGAATCCATGCAACCGCCGGCCCCGGATGCGATCGGAGCTCCCTTCGATATCTTCTTAAGTAACGGCATCAGAGTTACGGTGCAAATGTCTCTGAAGATATTGACCATGAAACCATAGATGCCTGCTTCAACGCCGTAAGCTTCAGTCATAAATGCTCCCGGGAGGCTGTAATAGCCCATGGTTGAAGAGGCTGTCACAGACCAGCAGAGGTCGACTCCCAAAAGTTTCGACATTATGAATCCTGATATAAGCCCTCCGACGAAAATTGCCAGTGGCAGCAAAAGTATTCTGAGTCCCAGTTTTTTTATATAAAGGAACGCGACCTTGTTGGTGGCTAAAGATACGCCTGCTCCGGTATATAAGAATATCAGAGATATGCTGAGCAGAGTGTCCAAGGTGCTTTCACTTATGTCCGGACATACGTAGATACCTAAAAGAAGGCCGAGAATGATCGCAAGCGGCATGCATATCATCAGAGGATCCACTCCCCTGTTTTCAGGAACGGATTTAAGCACGAGACCCTTCTCTTCCAGTAGTTTCAGGCGGATCTCTTCAAGGGGAACTATGGTCTTTTCAAGAGCGACCATAAGCACCACTGCAAAGAATACCGAACTGAGGCACATAATGAGACAATTAAGGCCTATCTTCCCCAGGTTGTCCATAACTTCCCTGGAGGTCCCTACATTGAGGCCTACCACAGTCATGAGAAGCATCAGAGCTGAATTCATTATGAAATTGATGATATCCAGCATCTTCTGGGGTAGCCCCTTCCAGTTTATGGCACAGCCCAAAGCGATGCAGATAAATGGTATGTATAATGTCATACTATTTTATTTATTATGTTTATCCTTTATCCTGTCCATAAATTCAGACAGCTTGTTTCTGTAAATGAATCCCAGAACACAAATAATACAGGCGATCCCCAAAATCACGATAGCTGCGGTATATTTGCCGCTGTCCACCAAAGACCCCATAGCGATGGATCCGATGAGTCCTGGTAGCCTGCCTGCCATAGAAATGATAAGAAATGGCAGAAATCTTATCTCTGACGCGCCACCGACATAGCAAAGAATATCTTTCGGGATGCCGGGTATCAGATACAGTATAAAGCAAAGCGTGTAGCCTTTGCTTGAATTAAGTCTGGAAGAATACTTGTCAAACTGTTCATCACTCATGAAAAGTCTTACGAATCCTCTTCCGAGTACTCGTGCAAGTCCGAAAGCTACAGCTTCCCCTATAGCACAACCTGCGACAGCATATATTATCCCCCAGAAAGGTCCGAAAAGATAACCAGCTACTACCTGGAACACCTCACCCGGAAGAAAACATATAACTACCTGTATGATCTGCAATACAAGATATATCAGGCCACTGAGATGTCCGTAGCTCTCGATAAAGTGTTCGACCTCACTTATGCTCTCAAACTGGTGAAAGAAATCTCTGTGAGTCAGATATATAGTAAGCGGTATTACTATAACGATCAGTAACAGGAACACTGCTTTAAGTATAGTCTTTTGTCTTTCCCTGTCTTTATTCATCCCAAATCAAATCTAAAAGTTATCAATAAAATATTTATGTAAACAAACCATGAAATCAAATATTCAGCAGCCCTTTTTTCAGCAATTTATCTATAGATTTATATACTCCCATCCTGCTGTGTTCATATGTGATACCTCCCTGGAAGTACACATTGAAAGGTTCCCTGATCGGTCCGTCAGCACTGAGTTCTATTGATGATCCCTGATTAAATGCGCCTGCTGCCATTACTACAGGATCTTCATAACCCGGCATCTGCCATGGCATAAGGGTCACGTGGGAATCTATTGGTGCTGCTTCCTGAACTCCCTGACAGAAGGTCACTACCCTCTCCTCGTCTCCGAGCTTGATGGCCTGGATTATGTCGGATCTCTTAGCTTCGGGTAAAGGACATACTTCATAACCAAGTTTCTCGAAGCATTTGCCTAAGAGCACGGCGCCTCTGACTGCTCCGATTACTACACGAGGAGCGATGAAAAGTCCCTGGAACATCGACCTGGTCTGTCCGAATGTAAGTCCGCACTCCCCTCCTATTCCCGGGCATGTCATGCGATACTGGATCTTATCTATGAGGTCAGCTTTACCTGCTATATAACCTCCTGTAAGAGCCAGTCCGCCGCCGGGATTCTTTATGAGTGAAGCTGCCATAACGTCAGCTCCTACTTCTGTAGGTTCTTTATAATCCACGAATTCTCCGTAAGAATTATCCACCATTTTGATAATAGTAGGATCCAGTTCATTCATGAACTTTGCCCATTCTTCGATCTGATAGATGGTCATTGCAGGTCTCCAGCCGTATCCTGTGGATCTCTGAAGAGTTACCATCCTGGTTTTCGGGCCTATAGCAGCCTTAAGTGCATCGTAATCGATGTTTCCGTCAGGAAGAAGTTCCACCTGCTTATATGTCACGCCATAGTCTCTTAAGGAACCGTTTCCGGGTTCATAACTCGTTAAGCCAATGACTGTCTGCATGGTGTCATATGGGGCTCCGGTGCAGTATATGAGCTCGTCTCCGGGTCTGAGAAGTCCGAGAGGAATAAGCGCCAGCGCGTGTGTACCGTTTACTATAGTCGGACGGCAAAGAGCCTTTTCAGCACCGAAAACTTCCGCGTAGACCTTTTCTATCATTTCACGACCTGCATCATCATAGCCGTAACCTGTATTCCACTGGAAATGAAGGTCTGCGATCTTATTATCCTGAAATACCTTAAGCACCTTGTACTGGTTATATGCCATAATTTCGTCCAGCTCGTCAAACTGAGGACGGACCTCCTCCTCAGCCTCTTTGACAAGGCTTATCACTCTCTCATCTATGTCAAATTTTTCTTTTAATAATTTTTCACTCAATAACATTATTTATCTATCTCTCCATTTATTATTTCTTTGTAATCCACCCTAGTCTTTTTATTATCGGCCTTGGTAAGGACTATTATGGCTCCTATGACCATTATCATGCCTATCAGCCCTGATATAGTTGGGATCTCGCTGTAAAGAATTATTCCCAGGATAAGTGCCGAAGTGGGCTCAGCACCTGATGCAAGTATGGAAACATCTCCCGAATCCATGAATTTGAAGGAAATATTGAACAAGAGATTCGGTAACAGGCATGATACAAGTGCATTCATTGAAAGCACTAACAAAGCTTTGGCCGGCGCTGAACTTACGTATTCCGTTGCCTGACCGAAATCAGCTAAAGGCGTTATGCAAATAAGAGCTGCCAGACAGTTATAAAACAGCACCGTCACCGGCCTGATCCCCCTCACGCCTGATGCTTCGTTGCAACCCATTGTGCAGACAGCATTAGATATAGAGGATCCGACACCGGCAGCGATCCCCAGAAGGCTCCATTTAAGAGCTCCTGAGTCTGCTACTCCACTTAAGAGTATACATCCCAAAAGCACGGCTGCCATGCAGATGATCTTTTTCAAAGTTATCTTTTCCTTGAAGATAATAGCGCCGATTATAATGACGTATACGGGCGCGGTGCACAGCAGGATCGATGCCAGAGACATGCTTAAGTTCGTTATGGAATAGTTATACGTAAGATTCATGAAAAAGTATCCGAAGATACCTGAAAAAGCAAGGAGTGGCAAATCTTTCCGGGAGATCCTGAAGAGGCTCCTGTCTGTAATAAGGATCCAGATTGCCATGAAACTCACAGTCATCAGCAGTCTCACGAAGGTTATGGTGGTATTTCCCAGACCGGAACTGTCAAGAATTCTTACGAAAACACCGGAACTTCCCCAGCATATGCCTGAAAGTACCGGCAAAAAACGTATCAATTTATCTTTCATATGTTAACCAGTCTACTCCTTACGTTCTTCTTCCCACTCCATGCCTTTGACAAGATCGCGTTTAACGTTGATCTTCTGTCTGGCATATAGCTGAGTGGTCGTGACCTGTTCGTGATCCAGAAGCGCAGCCACGTCAAAGATGGAATTGCCTCTGCCTATAAGGGACGTAGCTGCCGTAGCACGAAGCTTATGAGGTGAATAACCTCCTTTACGAGAAGTGTTAAGCGCGATGGAAGTATATTTCTTGACGAGTTCCCTTATCTGGCGCTCTGTCATTCTTTTGCCCTGAAGGCTCAGGAACAGCGCATCTTTATGCTCATCCGGGACTTCAGAATCTGGTTTTCTCTCATTGTCGATATAGTCGTGAACTACTGCAGTAACTGAATTGTTCAGAGGCATTATGGATTCTTTGCCTCTTTTGCGATATATCTTGAACTCTCCTCTTCCCCACTGGAAGGAACTTACGTTGAGCTGCTGAAGTTCTGAAAGACGCAGACCGTATGTCAGGAACATTATCAGGATGGCTTTATCGCGTTTCTTGGTCTTTTCCCAATAGGAACGCTCCTTTTCCGTAAGGCCCTGGCCGGTAGTGACTGCGTCAAGCATGATCATGACTTCATCATCCTGGAGAGCCTTGATCTCGCGCTCTCCGGGCTTGGGGACCCTGATGGGATCGAAACCGTCAGTGATGTTCTTGTCCACCATCTCGTCTCTGTAGAGATATTTGAAGAGGACCGAGACTGAAGATTTTTTGCGGGCCAAAGACTTGTTGTCATTTGTGTAGTAAGTGACGACTTTTTCATCTACGACCTTGTACTTTCTGCAGTAGTCGATGAAGAGGTTCACGTCTACAGCCTTGACTTTATTGAGATCTGATAGTTTGATGTCCTTGGTGGTCTCAGCTTCCGTAAGATCAGTCTCATCGATCAGATATTGCATGAAGAATCTGACATCGTGTAGATATGCCAATCTCGTCATAGGAAGAACGTTTCCTTTAAGATACGCAAAATACCCCCTGAGAAACCTTGGCAGCTGTTCCTCGAGGGCCTCGCAGTCCATATATATCTGATTTTCCTTTTCGATCACGTTATCCGGTTTATCCGATTTGTTGTGAACTCTGATCTGTTTCTTTTCTGCCATTTTGAATCAATATTTGCTTATAAGTAAAGATATTTTATCCCAGGCACCCTCTTCGCCCAGCTCAGATACATTGATCCAGTGCATATCGTCATATCGTCTGAACCATGTCATTTGTCTTTTTGCAAGATGGCGTGTGTTCTGCTTGATCTTGTCAATGGCTTCTTCTTTAGTGTATACGCCATCGAAGAACGCGATGATCTCCTTGTATCCGATACCCTTCATGGAAATGTCTTCTTCCTGAAGACCCATTTCCAAAAGATTTTCGACTTCCTTAAAAAGTCCCTGCTCTACCATGATGTCCACACGGCGGTTGATCCTGTCATATAATTCATCCCGGTCGCGGGTGATTCCGATAAGGAGCGTATCGTAATCCTTAGTTCGTTCCTTGAGATCACTGAACTCTCCTATATTATTGCCACTCATTGCCCCTTCTAAGGCTCTGATCACCTTTTTAACGTTGTTTGGGTGGATCTTCGAGGCTTTGACAGGGTCAATGGCTTCAAGCTTCTTATGGACGAATTCGGGCCCGAAAAGCTCTGCTTCGTCTATCAGGGTCTGCCTGAGTTCGGAATCCTTATCCGCATCAGAAAAATCCATGTCATAGAGCAAAGAATTGAGATACAATCCTGTTCCTCCGGCTACGACAGGCGTCTTTCCACGGGAGAATATATCTTCGATCGCTGCTTTGGCCAGATCTCTGTATCTGGCAACGCTGAATTCTTCTCTGGGATCGATCTCATCCACAAGCCAGTGTCTGACCTGTGCCTGCTCTTCAGCAGTTGGCTTGGCAGAGCCGATATCCATGTATTTATATAACTGCATGGAATCGCAGGAAACCACTTCACCGTCAACTGCCTTGGCTATCCTGATGGCATATTCAGTTTTACCCGACGCAGTCGGGCCGGAAACTGCGATGATCTTTCTTTGCATTCTCTATTTACTGAACTCTCTTGAACATCTTCTCGAGATCGTACTGGGTAAGTTTGATAGCTGTGGGCCTTCCGTGAGGACAGCTGAAAGGATTCCTGCATTCTGCCAAGTCTTTGAGCAAAGCCTTCATCTCGTTAAGGGAAAGCTTGTCGTGAGCTTTGATGGCGGCTTTGCAGGACATCATGATCAGCTTATTGATCACCACTGTGTTTCTCATGGTGTTGCCGACTTTGGCGTTAGCCAGGAATTCTTTGATGAATTCTTCTGCTTCACTGATCTCCATGAACATAGGGATCTCCGTGATCCTGAAAGCATTACCTCCGAACTCCTCGATGGTGAATCCCATCTCTGTAAGAGTATCGATCCAGTCGTTGGAATTCTCAAGCTGAGCATAATCCACGTTTATGATGAGCGGTACCATTATGGTCTGTCTGACTTTCTCCCCTGCCTCATATTCGCCTACAAGTTTCTCGTAAAAAACTCTTTCCTGAGCGGCATGCTGGTCGATCAGATAGAAATTGGCTTCATCTGTTGCCGTTATATACGTATCAAACACGCATCCTGTGACCCAAAGATCATTGAAATCGAAGGGCTTGAGAAGTGGCGAATATATCTCGATTGGAGTTCTTTGATCAAGACTCTGAGGACGCTTCTGATCTGCAGCTCCCGATCTGGTGATGATCGTTTCTGCCGGAGTCTTCAGCTTGGATTCGTCGAACTTGAATTCAAACTCAGAATCCCTGGAACCGGGCATCTCATGGATCTCTGTGATCTTCGGAAGCTCCACGTGCGGTGTTTCTTCTTTTTTCTCTGTAGGTTCCTCAAGGAATGAGAATGTAGGCTCTTTACTGACCGGACGATCTTCGGATCGTTTTTGATCAGATACTCCGGGTACTTCCGGAGCCTTCAGATTCTTCCATGATTCGGGTATCTCCGGCTTATTTTCTTTTTTAGCCAGGATAGATTTGATATCCACCTGACTACCCTCTTTCTTATCGACGGAGCCTTTGTCCTTGAATAAGTCATCGTTCCTTCTGTCGTCTCTCATAAACGAAGGAATGCCTTCCATCTTTTCCATCCTGCTGTAGGCTGTTTCAGAAGCATCAACGATAGCGTCCTTGGTGGATAATGCTACCTGTATGGCTACTCCGATGAATTCGGCGACTTTACCTTCCTCATCGAATCTGACTTCTCTCTTATTAGGATGGATGTTTACGTCCAGTTTCCTTGGATCCACGTGAAGGAAAAGGAAGCATACGGGATATCTTCCTTCGAAAAGTCTCTCCCTGTATCCGAAAGTGACTCCGCGTTCCATTACTTTGGAATCAACTGACCTTCCGTTTACGAAGAAGATCTGGGACGCTCTGGACGTCTTGGAGAAAGCTGGTGTGGATATATATCCTTCAAGCGACATTCCGTCTGCCTCATACTCGACCGGAACCATATGCTTCTGATCCACGCTGGGATATACACGAAGGATGGTCTTGAAGCGGTTTCCGTCTCCGAGAGTTGAGAAAAGGATCTTTTCGTTATTTATGAGTCGGAACTTGATATCCTTATATGCCAGAGCCATGCGGCTTATGAAGTCAATGATGATCCCGGCTTCAGCAGAATCTGCTTTCAGGAACTTGGCTCTTGCCGGCGTATTATAGAAAAGATCCGTGATGACCACAGTCGTTCCATCCGGGCAGCCGATCTGATCTTTGGAAAATACCCTTCCTCCGCGAAGCACGAGTCTCAAGCCTGACTTCGCATCTCTTGTCTTGGTGATCATCTCCGTCTGGCTGACAGCAGCGATGGATGCCAGCGCTTCTCCACGGAAACCCAGAGTCTCGATGGAATCAAGGTCTATTGCTCTCTCTATCTTGGAAGTGGCATGACGAAGAAAAGCGAGTTCCGCTTCATTTTCAGGAATGCCGCAGCCATTGTCTGTCACTCTGATATACGTCTTTCCGCCGTTTTTTATCTCGCAAATAATTGAATCCGCGCCGGAGTCGATGGCGTTCTCTACAAGTTCTTTGATTATGGAGAGAGGACGCTCGATAACTTCACCGGCAGCGATCTTGTCCGATACTGTCTTGTCTAGTATTCTGATCATAGCTTTTTCTTTAATTCCTCCAGTATCCTGATGGCTTCCGAAGGTGTGACGTTCATAAGATCAAGCTCCCTTAAACGAGCGATTATAGGATCGGGAGTAACGTCAAACAGTGACATCTGAACACTGTCAGCCACCTTGTGCGGAAGTTCATCCTTAACAGGCATTTTATATTCAAGCGTCTCATGGGCGTTGACATCATATGAAGATGAAACCGCGGATGAGCTGCTGTTCTTTTCTAATTCTTCAAGTTTATATTCAGCCCTTTCCAAAAGATCCTCAGGGATCCCTGCCAGGCGGGCGACCTGAATACCATAAGATCTGTCAGCAGAACCCTCTGCGATCTTATGCAAAAATACTACTGTCCCGCCTTCTTCAGCCACGTCCACGTTGAGATTCTTTACTCCGTGGATCTCGTCTTCAAGGACGGTAAGTTCATGATAGTGAGTTGCAAATAACGTTCTGATGTGCGTTTTATCATTGCAAAGTTCTTCTACGCATGCCCAGGCTATTGAAAGTCCGTCATAGGTCGACGTTCCCCTTCCGATCTCATCGAGTATGATGAGTGATCTGGGACCTGCGTTATTAAGTATATACGACAACTCGGACATCTCAACGAAGAATGTCGACTGACCCTGAGCCAGATTGTCCGAAGCTCCGATACGTGTGAATATCCTGTCGCAAACACCGATATGAGCAGATTCAGCCGGAACGAAACATCCTGCCTGAGCCATCAGAACAATGAGCGCAGTCTGCCTCATATATGTGGATTTACCGGCCATATTAGGACCGGTTATAAGGAGCATTGAAGCACTGTCAGAATCGATATACGTATCGTTAGATACGAAAAGTCCATTCTCAACAGTCTGTTCGATGACCGGATGTCTTCCCTTGATGATGCTTATCTCAAGAGAATCGTCAATGGTGGGTTTGACGTAGTCCAGTTTCTCGGATACGGCAGCGAACGAAAGAAGCACGTCCAGATTTGAAATGGCTTCAGACGTATCCTGTATCTCCCTGATATACCCCTGAATATACTCTCTTATCTCGACGAAGAGCCTGTATTCCATATCGTTTATCTTGGCTTCCGCGTTAAGGACAAGGTTCTCCATTTCTTTGAGCTCAGGAGTTATGTATCTCTCGCCGTTGACTAAAGTCTGTTTCCTGATATATTCTTCAGGGACCTGATCAGCAAAAGATTTCGAAACTTCGATGTAGTAGCCGAAGACCTTGTTATATCCCACCTTTACGGTCTTGATGCCTGTGCGTTCCCTCTCCTTCTGTTCGAGTGATGATATCCATTCTTTACCATCCTTGATGGAGAATTTGAGATCGTCCAGTTCCTGAGAATAACCGTCCTTTATAAGGCCGCCCTCTCTGATGGTAAATCCTGCATCTTCTGAGATAGCTTGATCTATCCTGTCATGGATCTCGGTGAGATCATGGATCCGGTCGTTAAGATCGCATAATATCTCGGAACCCGCAGCAGAAAGCTCATATTTGATATCCGGAAGCACCCTTAAGGAGTTTCTCAGAGCGATCATGTCTTTTCCGTTGGCGTTTCCGTAGGCGATCCTTCCCATGAGACGCTGGAAATCATATATCTGTCTGAGAGATTCCCTGATATTATTTCTCATAAGGATATCGTTGAACAGTTCCTCAACGCCATCGAGTCTTCTGTTGATCTCAGCAGAATCGTTCAGCGGTTCCCTGAGCCATTGCCTGAGACGACGGGATCCCATGGCGGTCAGGCACTTATCAAGTACTCCGAGAAGAGAACCTTTGACGTTCTTATCGTAAAGAGTCTCTGTGATCTCAAGGTTCCTTATAGTAGCCTTATCAAGGGTCATATGGGTGCCTATCTCATATCTGGTGATGTGAGTAAGCGCCTTAAGATCCTGTTTTTGAGTTTCGAAAAGATAAGAAAGAAGAGCGCCGAGAGCCATGACTCCGGCATTTCCGCCGTCAAGGCCGAGGCTTGTGAGCGAAATGGATCTGAACTGGGTAAAGATCATGTCTTTATAGCTCTTCTCGTTATAAGTGTCGTCAGGCATGATGTCAAAAAATGCATCCGTAAGGTATTTCAG
>JAEEGL016011314.1_pt1 | contig 16149 bp, 11 predicted proteins | sample 9134231 | NCBI WGS metagenome assembly JAEEGL01 (sample SAMN16246548, study PRJNA631951) | gut metagenome | biome: gut microbiome; feature: rumen; material: fiber-attached | host: Bos | place: Iran: Karaj | collected 2018-10
AAGCCTGTTCTTTACTGCTGCAACATCAAGGAAGACGACATCGGCAACGATAACATCCCTTATGTTGATGCCGTTAAGAAGATCGCTGAGGCAGAAGGCTCACAGGTAGTAGTTATCTCCGCTAAGATCGAAGAAGAATTAAGCCAGCTCGAGGACGAGGACAGACAGATGTTCCTCGATGACTTAGGTCTCGACTCCGCAGGTCTCGATAAGATGATCCAGGCATCCTACAAGCTTCTCGGTCTCATCTCCTACTTAACAGCAGGTCCCCAGGAAGTACGTGCATGGACTATCAAGGAAGGCACAAAGGCTCCTCAGGCTGCAGGTAAGATCCACTCCGACTTCGAGCGTGGATTCATCCGTGCTGAGGTAGTAGCTTACGACGACCTCGTAGGACTCGGATCAATGGCAGCTTGTAAAGAGAAGGGTCTTGTAAGATCCGAAGGTAAAGAATACGTAATGAAGGACGGCGATGTCGTTCTGTTCAGATTCAACGTTTGATCTTAATATCAGCGCTCGTTGATCTTTATCTCAAACGTCTCCTTATAGGTGACGTTTTTCTTTAGCGGCAAATTAGTCGTATTCGAATCCGTACGCTCGATCTCCTTGCTGCAGAAATCGATGAGAAGCTCACAGAAATCGTTCTTCATAAGAAGCTCGTCGTGCAGTGACTCATTCATCTGCTCGGGCGTATAAGGAAGAATCGTAAACTCGAACTTCTTATCACCTGATACTCTTCTTACAACGAATGAACTTCCCTGCGTAGACTCAAGTCTCATGGCATCGGTATCCGTATGCGCACTGTTCTCGGCAGGTCTTGCATAAGAATGGAAGATCTTATCGGCACCTACAGAGAACTCACCTACACGGGTCGCGTTCTTACGGTCGTAATATGACTCTCCGGGTCCTCTTCCGTACCATGTGCAGAGCATGTCATCCTTGGTAACAGGGACACGGAATCCGTAACGTACCATGTCATACTTCGGAGTGAAGTTAAGAGTTACTCTGATAAGGTCGCTCGAAGGCACTTCATAAGCAACAAGGATATCACCCTTGAAGGCAAATGACTTATATCTAGATACGAGCGAGAACACGCCGTTAACAACGCTATAATTCATTCCGTCGAACTTGATCGACTTCTGTATCTGCTCGTAGTCACTCTCGTTCGAGAAGATGGTCCTAGACAATACAAAGCTTCTGTCCGTACGGTCGATGTTGGAAGGACATCTGTAGAAACTCGGCATCATGGGACCCTTGATAAAATCGAATCCGTGTGAAGATATGCCGCACAAAGCTCCGTCCTCACGAGAGAAACGTATGCTTAAAGCCTCTGTATTAACCTGCAGGCTGTCAGGCACTGCCACAAGCTCAGTGGTATCGATCTTAGTTACCGATGTCTCCTCAAGCTCCTCGTCGGTCATAGCCAACGCACCTGCATCCTCCAAAGGTATCTCAGCAAGCTCGTCTACGGGAGCCTGTTCAAGCACCGTCAGTGACCCGTCGAAAAGCTCATCCGTCATCTCGGGAGCAGGCAATGCTCTTGCATCCGCGGGAGCCGCAGAAGATTCGATCGCAGCCGCAGGCTTTACCGTACCGCCGCCCGGAAGTCCGCACTCTGAAGCAATAACATCCTGATAGAATGCCACCTCGAAGCCTTCCTTGGCATAGTATGTATCCTTGGCGAGCTTGAGATTGATCGCGAAGAGTATCTCGTGCGACAGAAGATTCATATACATCTCGACAAGCTCAGGTCTTCCCTGCGCCCATCCGTCTTCAAGATACTTATCGATATTGATCGGGAACTTAAGAGTTCTTGTTCCGTAAGGTTCGATCTGAGGGATTGTACCTCTTCCGCTCATTACGATATGACCGCCCAGAAGCACCTGCCACTCAAGAAGAAGTTCAGGTGTATATGAGAACGGATGTGCATTACGAAGAGTCAGTGTCGACGAATCTTCGGGATGCGAGAAGATATTCAATGTATTGCACTGGTTCTTGATATCAAGATAGATAGGATGAGGGTTTCTCTCAGCATCAACGATACCCTGACCGATACAGCTGTCATCCTTATTCTTACCTCCTACGAGGTCAGCATGATGGATCCACTTGTAGTCAGCGCCGTCATCCGGGAAACGCTTTCTTCCCGCTATGCTCTCGAATATATTCTTACCTGTCTTGTTCTTGGTAAATATCTCCTTACGGTCAAGGCACAGATCTGCCCATGGACCATAGATGATTCCCGATTCATTCGGGAAAGGCATGATGTCAGATACTGTCTTCGTCATGTCTTCACTGCAGTACCATGCTCTGCTGTGATCGACTTCAGACTTTATCTCGTTCTTTACCTTAATGCACTTATCGTGGTTATAACGGTAATCGCTGAAAGCCCACATTACTACACAAGGGTGGTTAACTGCACTCTCTGCATACGCTCTCATGAACTTTCTGTCAGCACATGCGATTACATACATACCGTACTGATCACAAAGATTAAGGAACTCATCGCTTAGAGGGAATCCTTCACCAATAACGGCATTAATTCCACATCTCTTCATGAGGATGATATCCTGACGGAATCTTCCTATGGGAACGCTGATACCGCCCTTAGGATCGAATTCGCAGTAACGTACGAGGTTAAGCTTAACCGGCACATCATTGATATGGAACTTATCAGCAAGTATCTCTGCTGTTCTGAATCCGAACCTCTTCTTCTTAACGCAGATGACTCTTCCCTCTGAATCCATGACTTCAATGATGAGATCATAAAGTACAGGGGTAGCATCATTCCATCTTGCAACATCGAGTGCTACGAACTCGACCTTATCTCTTCTTGTAGATCTTGCTTCGGCGGTTCCTCCCGCCTGTGACTGTATGCTTATCTGAACAAGAGGAAGCTTATAAGGATCATACTCGGGCCTTACTTCCATCAAGGATACGCTTAACTGATAAGGCATTATAAGATCCGTATGATTCCTTACTCTGAAGTCAGCAGTAACGGAGAAATTACCCTTGGTTACTCCTGTCTCTTTCTTCAGCGTAAGCGATCTTGAATCAGATAATGTATTGATGATATCGAGCTGATCTACATATGCATCAGGAACATAAGATACATTAAGATGCAGATTGGATATCTCGAGCAACGGCTCAGCAACTATCCTTACAGGTCTGATGATTCCGGAGAAACCAAACGTCATGAGCTCCTTAAGAACATGACCGAACCTCTCCCTGTCCCATCTGTAAACAGCGATAGTAAGCTGGTTAGTACCGGGTCTTGCGCTGTCAGACAGAAGGATCCTCTTACGAGTCATAACAGCATGAGACTCAGTGATGAGCTGTCCGTTAAGATAGATATCGAAGCTTCCGCAGATACCCGATGTCTCAAGATATAATGCTCTGTCGAGGTCCTGAGGTGTGAATACGATGCTTGTCCTGTAGATTCCAATCTCATCGGAATGCTCATTAACGGACTTCATTATGTACTTGTCGCTGATCGAATCTTCACCGCGCTTAGTGATCTTCTCGAGCTCGACAGGATAGTTATACAAAAGGTTCTGGGGAAGTCCATATCCTTCAGTCTGCCATGTAGAAGGAACGTTAATGATATCCCAGTCGGAATCATCGAATGACAAGGATTCGAATCCGAACGGCATCTGGCTCTCGCCGTCAGCAAGGAAGAACTTCCATGAAGAAAGCACCCTGTCGTAAGGAGATGCTACATCGCCGAATTCGGGGAGCTTTCTTTCTTTATATATGTAGTCGAACGAATCATATGGTAAAAATCCGTCTGTACTGAATTCAAAACCCATGATGTCTCCTTAAGCACATATCAATATATTTTATTTTAACAGATAGGCTTTATTCTTTTCTTTGCGGAATGGTTACAAGTTGAGGCAAATTAAAAGGACCGTCTCCGAAGAAACGGTCCTTGATAAGCTTTTCGAGCTGTTATCAGAATCTGAAGATAGAATTGTTTCTGATTATAGGAGCAAGAGTGTTGGCTACTGTAGACATCATCTTGATGAAGATATCGAGAGCAACACCGACAACATCCTTACGTGTATCGCCTATCGTGTCACCTGTAACGGAAGCCTTGTGAGCTGCAGAGCCCTTGCCGTGGCCCTGAAGCTGGCCGGACTCGATGTACTTCTTCGCGTTGTCAAAAGCACCACCGGAGTTACCCATGAAGATAGCTCTCGGGATAGCAACAATAGTCGCACCTACAAGGATACCGCCAACAAAAGCAGGGCCGAGAATGAAGCCGCCAACAATTGGAATCAAGAGAGCGAGGACTGAAGGAAGAATCATTCTTTGGATAGCTTCCCTAGCTGCCATAGCGATCATCATGTTGTAGTCAGGCTTAGCCTTTCCTTCAAGAACTTCCTGTGTCATCTGCTTGTCACCGACGTCAGCCATAATCTTTGCTGCATCAATCGTGTTATCTGTGAGAATAGCGCAGAAGTACTCAACGAGCGCACCTCCCAAGATACCACCAGCAACAACGAAGAAAGACGCGAAATTGAGTTCAAGACCACCATTACCAATAACGGGTTCAGCTTTTTCAATAAAATCTGGTAAAGTATAGTTACCAACGTAAGCCATAATGAGAGATACTGTAGCGAAAGCTGCAGATCCGATAGCAAAGCCCTTACCGATAGCTGCTGTTGTATTACCAACCGCATCGAGCTTATCTGTGATTGCACGAACCTCAGGAGCGAGGTGGCAAGCCTCAGCAAGTCCGCCTGCGTTATCAGCGATAGGACCGAAAGCATCGATGGAAACTGTAGCACCAACAAATGCGAGCATACCGAGAGCGGCTATAGCTATACCATATGAACCGCCAATAATTCCAGATGCAATTAAAGCAACAACGATTACAAACACAGGGAGAAGAACTGATCTGGAACCGACAGCGTCACCCTTTGTAACAACGAAAGCCTCACCCTCTGTGCACATTTCAGCAAGCTTCTGTGTAGGCTTGTGATCTGTAGAGGTATAGTACTCTGTGATGATACCGATAGCAACTCCTGAAATAATACCCATTGCTGAAGAAATCCAGGGAGAAGCCCAGCCGAGCTTGAAACCGTATGTTGCGAGGTCTTCAGCAGAAACACCTGCGCCATTAAAGACAAAGTAAGTAGCAACACCGCCGAATACGATTGTGCATCCTGCGGAGATCCATGTGGATAGATCAAGCTCTCTTGACGGATTGTCACCCATCTTCTTGATGTTTGCAAGACCAAGACCGATAAGGCATCCAACAAGTCCACAGCCCGCAAGTATTACAGGGAAAAGAACTGTAGCTTTGAATGTATCTTCTGAAACAGTGCCGTGATGTGTCGAATAAAGAGTAACAGCAATCATGATAGAAGCAGACATTGTGGCAACAAAGCTCTCAAGAAGGTCGGAGCAGTTGCCGGCGATATCGTTAACGTTATCACCGATGAAGTCAGCGATAGTGTTAGGGATTCTTGAGTCATCCTCAGGAAGGTCGTGACGGAGCTTACCTAAGATATCAGAAGAGATATCTGCTGCCTTTGTGTAGTTACCGCCGGCAACACGGTTAAACATAGCAACGATGGAACATCCGAGTGAATATGTGGAGATTCTCATCATCGTAGGGTTACATACGAGATCTACAAGGAAGCCTCTGCTCTCTGCTTCGTGTGATACATCGCCGTCGAAGACGAACTCACCTAGAAGGAGAACGAGGATAAGGCCGAACATACCGAATGCCTGAACAGCAAGTCCGCTGATGGAACCGCCGCACAGAGCAACCTTAACGGTCTCTCCGATGGAAAGTGACTCTCTTGCCTTGTTGGATGTTCTTACGTTCGCATAAGTAGCACTCTTCATACCGAGGATACAAACGATGGAACTCATAAGTCCTCCGATGAGGAATGAGATACCGGATGTCTTCTCGATGACCATGCAGAAGATTACTGCTACGACACCAAGAACGATGCCGATGTACTTGAACTCAGTCTTAAGGAACGTCTCAGCTCCCGATCTGATGATTGCTGCAAGCTCGCTCATCTCCGCTGTTCCTTCCGGCAGCTGCTTGATTCTGGAGTAATTCCAGAAGATATAGATCATAGCAACGACGGTGAGACAGAGGACAGCAAGCCAAACAGTAACTGTTGACATAATACGACCCTCCTGAAAAATAACAAACTAGAAAGACAATACTACATCAGAAGGGAAAATACAATTTAAAAAACAATGATGAGACCAATAATTTCAAGGATTATGATAAGTCCGAACACCACGCAGCCGATAGCAAGATCAACAGGGTTTCTGAAGAACTCCGGAGTACCGAATGAATCCCTCGTAAGAACACCCATATCAGGTGTCCTGTCGAACGAATCCGCCACGGGTTTAACCTCACTTGTATGGTCCTTGGAAGGGTCATAGACATTGGGCTTTCCATCATAGCCCGTATCATATACGGCAGTGACTTCAGGCTTTACCTGTCCGGATATAAGAGCTTCGTCTTCATAAGGTTCATTATATGAGATAGATGTATCGGTAAACTCGACAGACTCATAACGGGCGGACCTCATAAGCTTACGCTTCTGTTCATCCGTCTTTATGACAAACCCCGTTTCCTCATCCGGATCTTTGGTGTTGAGCACGTTGCGCTCAGGATCCATGTCATAATCTCTGACTGCCACAACGGCATAATAACACGGTCAGGTTATTTCAAGCAAGTTCGCCCACTGTCCGCGGCCAAGCGCCTTGTTGTAAGCGAGTTACCAGGGGGTTCCGTTATTACCGAATCCCGAATACGGATCATCAGGAGTTCCGTTAGCTCCTGCATATCTTTCCTGCTGGCCCTGTCCCTGGATCTCAAGGATCTGCTCCTCTGGAGACAATGTAGGCGTAGGAGTCGGTTCCTCTCCTCCCTCTCCTCCGGGAGTCGGAGTAGGAGTATCTCCGCCGGGATTATCTCCAGGGGACGGAGTAGGAGTATCTCCGCCGGGTGTAGGAGTCGGTGTATCACCTTCCCCGGGTGTAGGTGTAGGAGTATCGCCTTCTTCAGGTGTAGGCGTAGGAGTATCACCCTCCTCCGGCGTAGGTGTCGGTGTATCGGAAGGCTCAGGAGTAGGTGTCGGAGTCTCATCCGGCTCCTGCTCTTCAGGAGGCGTCAACAACCACTCTTCGAAAGCGTCGATCTCATTCTTCAAAGTCTGAGCATCGGGATAATGACCGCTGTTGTCATCTCTTGATGCACAGCCGTTCTCACACAGGATGTCTCGTGCTCTGTCCAAGATCTCAAGGACTTCATCGAGATTCTCATCAGTTATGTTATTAGGATCGATCTGCTCGACCAAAGACAAAGCATAGTTAACTCTGAGCCTGCAGTCCTGAGGCTCATCGAGGTGACTGTTCATAGCAAGCTCATACTCAGCCTCTGCAAGTTCGTACTGTCCGAGCGTGTAGTAGATATTACCTCTGTTGTAGTGATTAACATGAGGCTCTACAAATCCTAGGAAACCGAACGGATTCTGCTCGTATTTACCCTGTTCGTACTTCTCGATCATCTTGTTGTTCGTATAATCCGCAAGAAGGAGGATTACGATGAACATGGCAAGTATTGTCCAGATGGCGGCCATCAGTCGTCTCATACTCATCCCCTCCTCTTAAGACTTATGAATTCGTAAGATACAAGAAGAACCAAAGGAGCTACGAATACATAATAAATGTCCTTGTATCCCTGTCTGAACTCCTCTTCAGGCTCAGAAAGGAAGTCTTCTCTAATAGACTCAATAACAGGATCGAGAGGATTCTCAGAATTCATGTATACATACTGAAGTCCGAGATCTGAAGCAAGGCTTCTTAAGTTGTCCTCGTCAATCTTGGTAACGGCTTCTGTAGAAGGTACATGGCTGTAATCAGTAACAAGCTGATACGTATCATGCATACTGTCATAGTAATTCATATGACCGCCTCTTTCAGTACCGTAACCAAGTACGGCACCTCCGGCGATATCATCTTCAAAGCCGGTGAAAGAATTAAGTCTCTCACCATCCGTATTCTCACCGTCTGTAAAGAAGAATACGACTGTCTGTGCGTCCTGGTATTCAGCAGCCTGATCTACAATATCTTCCAAAGTTTCATAGCAGATATTGAGATTAGTACCGGTTGCATAATTAGGAGCCAAAGGATAGATAGCATCGATAGCATTGTGCAGATAATCGACGGAATCAGTCAAAGGCGTCAATACATGTGTATTGTTGTTAAAGCACATAATAGTGAACTTGGATCCGGGAAGATTCTCGATAAGGTAATACATATCAGCCTTGGCTCGGTCGAGTCTGGTCTCATAACCTTCCTGATCGTCTCCGAGCATACTGATCGTATCATCCACAACGAGGATGACATTAAGATTCATCTTCTGTGCCTGGACTCTGATGTTATCCGCAGGATACATGGGTCTCAGATTAATAACGAACAAGAGCAGTACCGCAAGGATCTGACGGATATAAGGTGTGATGCCTCTTCTCTTGAAGATAATGAGCACAGCACAGAATACCGCCATAACGGGGATCGGTACTATCGGTTCGAATATAATGTCTCCAAATAATCCGTTCATACCGTCATACCTTACACAGCCACTGCAAAAGTATCATGCAGGCCATGGATATAAGAAGAATGATGAAAGGGATCTCCGGTGTAACCGTCTCACTTATCTCATACTCTATAGTATCCAAAGAAGCTACATGTTCCTGAATATTATCAATGATATTACTTACGACACGGGAGTCCTCACCATAGTAGAATTCTCCACCCGTCATTTCTACAGCATTTCTCATCATCGTCTTATCGGAAGGATACATCTGCTCAGTGCCGATACCGTATACTGTAATTCCTCGGTCAACACAAAGCTGTCCGGCCTGAGGCAGAGTAATGATCTCAGTTCCCTGCAAGTCATTATCTGTCGAGAAGATGATGATCCTGGATCTGTCCGGATCTTCCTCGATATTTGTGAAGTCCAGAGCTGCTGCTGCAAGACCGTCTCCGATGATCGAAGAACCTCTCTCGGCATTGCCTACCAATGTTCCAGCACTGATGTACTCATCAAGCTCGACGAGTCTGTCACTGTATGTACCGGAACCGTTATAGAAATCATCTCGAAGCTCCAAAGCTTCCTCGATGATATCAAGTTCATTAAGAACCTGCTCATAGTCAGTTGTAAGAGGAACAAGGTATAGAGGTGAAGTATTGAATATAACAATACCGAATCTCTCACCGTTAAGATTCTCTACTACTTCCTTGAGCTTACCTACAAGTTCGAAGTTAAGATGGTCAACCGTAGTGGAAATATCCATACACAGGATGATATCGCGGTTCATATTCTTGATCTCGTTAACCTCAGTCTTATAAGGCATAGCCATAAGGAAACCTGAGATAAGAAGGTTCGCTATGATCACGGTCGACAGAATGAACTTAAGAACCTTATAGATCCTCATCTTTCTTCTGAAGTACGGTATCTGCTTAATATAATCGGCTTCAGCAGCCTTAGTGCCGCCCTTAAACTTCTTCCTTCTTCTGAACCTTACGAAGGAAACTATTATAAAAGCGAGTGCTATCGCAGCACATGCATAGAGAGCGATCGTATACTTTAATTCCATTTAGTGATCACGCTCCTCGTCTTCCCTATTGATTCCTTAACATCGCCTGCAGATATCTTATCGAACTCAGGCTCGTAGTACTCTTCGATCAGATCAGCAAGAGACGACAGTTCCGTCTGCTTGATCTCTGACAGTGAATACTTAGTAACTTCGATTCCGGTTGCCTTATATGCAAAGTCTCTTATCAGAACACTCATTCTCTCATAAGCAGATCTGATCTGTGTCTTATCGGAATCAAAATCCATCTCAATATGATTTAGTCTTGCAAGATACTCCTGCTTAAGCTTCTCGAGATCAGGCTTAGTCCAAAGGATCGCCTTAATGGTATTCTTCCTGCCTTCTTTCTTATTCTTGATAATCCTGTAAAGGATCATCGCGATAAGAATTAACGTCACGACAGCAAGAGCTATCGCTGCGTAAGTCAGCGGCCAAGGCGAATACTTAAACATCTTCTGAAGATCAACGGTAGTCGGCATACTTTACTTCCAATGCTTATGCTTCTCAAGAAGCTCGATAAGACTTCTGTCAATGCGGTCTGCCGTATCAACCGTCGTGTGTGCTATACCGTGATGGTTAAGCTTGTTCTCGTTCGATTCGATGATCTCTTTCCTCTTCTTCTCAGAGATCTTCTTAAGTCTCTTACTTTCAGATACGAAAGGAGGAATATAATCTCTTCTGTCTACGCTGTATATCTTCTTTCCGAACATATCGGCATCACTGACATTAACAAGAAGAACATCATGTACGATGACAAGCTGTCTCAGAAGTGATTCATCAAGCTTTCTCGTTCCTTCCATATCAGTAATGATAACAATGATCATCCTTCTCCTTATATTACGTATAAGATAAGAAAGCGCATTGTTAAGATCCGAATCATTATCGTAAGTAACGGAATCATGGTAATTACTCAAGATCGTCTCCAGATTAAGAAGGCCTCTCTTGAACGGGAAATGACGCATTGACTTACGGTCCGGGAAGATAGCACTTACATAGTCTCCGTTATGATCGACCATATAAGCCAAGGATCCTCCTGAGATCAATGCTACATCACGCTTCTCCTCCCCCATATCTGTGTCGGCGAGCATGCGCTTGTTCGTATCCATTACAAACATGATATTATGCTTCTTCTCGGCAATATACTGCCTTACAAGGACCTTCTGGCTTCTTGATGTAGCTTTCCAGTCGATATCCTTGATATCGTCACCGGGAACATATTCGCGCAGCTCATCAAAATTCATACTTCTACCCTTGTAGATAGAATTGTATGAACCGTCCAGTACTCTGCTCGTCGCCTTATTTGTCGCTATAGTCTTATAACGCTGAAGGCCGAAGCTGATCCTTGAAACGTAGTTTAATTTCACGGAGTATCAACCGCCTGGAAGATAGCATCAATGATAGTCTCAGGCTTTACTCCGTCTGCGATGGCAGCGAAGTTAAGCATGATCCTGTGTCTCATAACTTCATGACGCATTTCCTTAACGTCATCAGGTGTTACATATGCTCTGCCCTGCATAAGAGCAACTGCCTTTGATGCTTCCATAAATGCGATAGCCGCACGTGTCGAAGCACCCATAGCAACATAAGGAGCAAGATCCTTGAAGATAGTCTCCTTGTTACGGGAAGCCTGAACAAGATCAACGATGTACTTCTTAATGGAAGGAGCAAGATAGATCTTCTTGCAGATGTCCTGAAGGAAGAGAACATCATCAACTGTAGCTACAGGAGTTACATTTGTGAAGACATCCTTCTCAATACGGTTAAGGATTTCAACTTCCTGTTCTGAAGTAGGATATGTGATGATCTCCTTAAGAAGGAATCTGTCGAGCTGAGCCTCGGAAAGCTCATATGTACCTTCCTGCTCGATAGGGTTCTGTGTAGCGACAACGATAAAGATATCAGGGAGCTTGTAGCTTGTTCCGCCGATACTTACTGTTCTCTCCTGCATCGCCTCGAGCATGGCGCTCTGAGTCTTTGCAGAAGATCTGTTGATCTCATCGAGAAGAACGAAGTTGGCAAATACAGGGCCGATCTTCGTCTCGAAAGTATTATTGTTCATATTGAACGTCTGAGTACCGATGATATCACTCGGCAGAAGGTCAGGCGTACACTGGATTCTTGAGAACTGACCATTAACTGATTCCGTAACAACCTTGGCTGCAGTCGTCTTGGCAAGTCCCGGAACTGACTCAAGGAGGATATGACCGTTTGCCATCATTGAAACCATGAGTGACATTCCGAGTCTTTCCTGGCCTACCATCTTGGATGAATAATAATCTTTGATGCCCTTGATAATAGCGCCGGCACGCTGCATCTGTTCAACTGTGATATCAGTCTTGATCTGATCCATAAAGCTACCCCTTCTATTACTATTATTAAAAAACTTTAACCATTATAGCACAAAGGGCTGTCTGTAAAAGACAGCCCTTATGAAAGATTTCTGTGTCAAACAGACTATTAAGCCTTACCTGCAGCCTCGAAGCCCTCGCAGAGCTCCTTAGCCTTAGCAACGATAGCCTCACAACCGGGCTTGAGAAGCTTACGGGGATCGTAGCCCTTGCCCTCGAGATCCTTGCCAGCCTCGATGTACTTACGTGTAGCATCAGCGAATACGAGCTGGAGCTCTGTGTTGATGTTGATCTTGGAAACACCAAGGGAAACAGCCTTCTTTGTCTGCTCGAAGGGGATTCCGGAACCACCGTGGAGAACCATAGGCTTACCACCGATAGCTTCCTTGATCTCAGCGAGTCTCTCGAAGTTAAGACCCTGCCAGTCAGCAGGATACTTACCGTGGATGTTACCGATACCTGCAGCAAGGAAGTCTACGCCGAGATCAGCGATCTTCTTGCACTCAGCAGGATCAGCGAGCTCCCCTGCGGAAGCAACACCGTCCTCAACACCGCCGATACCACCAACTTCGCACTCTACGGAAACACCCTTGGAATGTGCGAGCTCGATGATCTCCTTGGACTTAGCGATATTCTCCTCGATAGGGAAATGAGAACCGTCGAACATAACAGAAGAGTAACCGGCCTCTATACAAGCCTTAGCACCCTCGTATGTACCGTGGTCAAGGTGCAAAGCTACAGGTACTGTGATACCCATAGAATCGATAAGGTCGTTAACCATATCAACAACAACCTTGTATCCGCCCATGTACTTAGCAGCACTCTCGGATGTCTGGATCATAACGGGAGTGTTTGTCTCCTGAACAGCTCTCAGAATGCACTGTGTCCACTCGAGGTTGTTTGTGTTGAACGCAGGAATTGCGTAGTGGCCCTCATGAGCCTTGTTGATCATTTCTGTAGCAGAAACTAATGCCATAATATATTTCCTCCTGAAAAATTATAAACCTGTATTATCTTACCCGTTATCAGTCATAAATCAACAGAAAAACAGGCCGAGTTAGCCTGGGCTAATCAAAAAACCGGCCCCTTAGGACCGGCTTTGTAACTTTTGACTGCAAATGAATTTTATTTGCCCCCTTTGTGCTCCTCTGTAACCTCATCAACGATGTTGTCGATGTCATCATCATTAAGATCTGAAGCCTCAATGTCCTTGTTGCTTCTGCCGTCTGTGTTAGGCTTGATGGCATCCTCGCTGTTTCTGGCCCCATAAGCATCTGCGATAGCAAGAGCTTCCTGCTTGAGCTTATTGAAATCCTCTACAGAAGCAAGATCCTTGGATGATGTCTGGTAGCATGCTTCATCGAATACATTATCAAGCACGAGATACTGAGTAACAGAACCCTTGTTTACAGCATTGTCGAGCATCTCCTCGGCCTTGTCGGGCTCACCCTCTCTTGCATCGAAAGTATCGAAAGGGATATCGATAAGGCTGAACTTGTAGCGAAGAACGAGCTTCTTCTCGTTGTAGTCGATAGCTACGCGGAATTTTGCGATCATGAATGTCTGGATGAATACCAGAAGGCTGATAAGACATCCTACTCCGCAGACAGCGCCTGCAATGTACTGCTTCTTAGCAAGTACGAGGCAGAAAACAATTGCCAAAGCTGCGAATACCAGCATCAGGATCACCGTGATGATTCTTCTGTTCTTGATCTGCTGCTCATTTGCCGGAAAGCAATGCACTCCCTCCTTAGGAAGCTTAGCGATAAGATCGTTGTTCTCGAATCCTGTTCCCATTGTCATGTCCTCCTTAAGACAGTTCTTATTACAGCGCAGAAAGCGTAGCGATTCTGTCTGAAATGTTCTTCTGCATCTCCTCGTACTTGGTAAGCTTTGCCCTCTCGGCCTCGACTACCTGTGCGGGAGCCTTCGCAGTGAAGTTCTCATTACCAAGCTTGCCGTTAAGTCTCTTGATCTCACCGTCAAGTTTCTCCTTCTCCTTGGAAAGTCTCTCGAGCTCCTTGCTGATGTCGATGAGGTCCTCCAAAGGCATGTAGATCTCGCCGCCTTCGAAAAGCGCAGCCACAGCCGTGGAAGGAATACCCTCCTTATCCTTCTGGATGTCCATGGAGCCTACGGAAGCGAGTCTCTCAAGGAAAGCAAGACCGTTAGTAAACATGGAAGCAACCTCATCGGAAGCTGTTACTACGATGATATGAGCCTTGCGTGAAGGAGCAACGTTCATCTCAGCTCTGATGTTACGCATTGATCTGATGGCACCCATAAGTGTGCTCATCATCTTCTCATCCTCCGGGAAAGAAGGGATCTTCGAAGCATCAGGCCAATCAGTGATCATGATGGAATCACCTGCATTGTCGATAACAAGGTTTCTGTATACCTCTTCTGTAAGGAAAGGCATTACAGGGTGCAGCAGCTTCATAAGAGTTGCAAGAACGTTGTTAAGCAGGTACAGAGCCTCGTTACGTGTAGGACAAGCCTCATCGAACAGACGACTCTTAGCGATCTCGATATACCAGTCGCAGTAAGACTCCCAGATGAAGTCTACGATCTTCTGGAGTGCTACACCGTAGTCGTAGTTCTCATAGTTAACAGTAACCTCGGAGATGAGTCTGTTAAGACCTGTGAGGATCCACTTATCTTCAAGCGTGTATCTTGAAGGATCAACATTCTCATATGAAAGATCATCACTGCAGTTCATGATAACGAATCTCATAGCATTCCAGATCTTGTTCGAGAAGTTTCTGCCCATCTCGATCTTGTCTTCCTGGAATCTCTGGTCGTTACCGGGAGCGTTACCTGTAACGAGAGCGAATCTCAAAGAGTCAGCACCGTACTTCTCGATGATCTCGAGAGGATCGATACCGTTGCCCAAAGACTTACTCATCTTTCTTCCCTGCGCATCTCTTACGAGACCGTGGATAAGAACATCCTTGAAAGGAACCTCGTTCATGTGAGCGCATCCAGCAACCATCATTCTGGATACCCAGAAAGTGATGATGTCATAACCTGTAACGAGTGTGTTTGTAGGATAGAACTTCTTGAGATCCTCAGTGTTCTCAGGCCAGCCCATAGTGGAGAAAGGCCACAAAGCAGAAGAGAACCAAGTATCAAGAGTATCTGAATCCTGACGCATAGGCTTGCCGCACTTAGGGCAGACAGCTGTATCGTCCTTAGTTACAACGATCTCACCGCAGTCATCGCAGTAGAATGCAGGGATCCTGTGTCCCCACCAAAGCTGACGGGAGATACACCAATCACGGATATCGTTCATCCAGTTGAAGTAGTTCTTCTCGAATCTCTGAGGAACGAATCTTGTCTTACCTGTCTGAACAGCTTCGATCGCAGGCTTCGCAAGCTCTTCCATCTTAACGAACCACTGGAGTGATACACGGGGCTCGATCGTAGTGCCGCAGCGGTAGCAAGTACCTACGTTATGGTTGTGGTCTTCTGTTCTAAGCAGGAAGCCGCCTTCCTCGAGGTCCTTAACGATAGCTTTTCGAGCTTCGTAACGATCCATGCAGGCGTACTTGGGGTAGTCCTCAGTAACCTTAGCGTCCTCAGTAAGAACTGTGATCACCTCGAGGTTGTGTCTTCTTCCTACCTCGAAGTCGTTAGGGTCGTGTGCAGGCGTGATCTTAACGGCACCTGTACCGAACTCTACATCAACGTAATCATCGGCGATAACGGGGATCTTTCTTCCAACAAGAGGCAGAACGAGCATCTTGCCGATGATGTCCTTATAACGCTCATCCTTGGGGTTAACAGCAACAGCCGTATCACCGAGGAGTGTCTCAGGTCTTGTCGTAGCAAGCTCGATATAGCCTGTGCCGTCCTCGAAGGGATACTTCAGGTGCCAGAAGTGGCCTGCCTGATCCTCATATTCAACCTCAGCGTTGGATATGGATGTAAGGCAGTGAGGGCACCAGTTGATGATCCTCTCTCCTCTGTAGATATAACCCTGGTTGTAGTACTTAACGAATACTTCCTTAACGGCCTCGGAACAGCCCTCGTCCATAGTGAATCTCTCGTGATCCCAGTCACATGAAGATCCCATCTTCTTAAGCTGCTCTACGATCCTTCCACCGTACTGCTTCTTCCAATCCCATGCGCGCTCGAGGAACTTCTCTCTTCCGAGATCTTCCTTGAAGATG
>JAEEGL016385532.1_pt1 | contig 16149 bp, 16 predicted proteins | sample 9134231 | NCBI WGS metagenome assembly JAEEGL01 (sample SAMN16246548, study PRJNA631951) | gut metagenome | biome: gut microbiome; feature: rumen; material: fiber-attached | host: Bos | place: Iran: Karaj | collected 2018-10
ACTTTAGCCCTTTTCATTTTGATACCCCCAAGTATGAAACTTATTTAAACTTATGATTTGGGTTCTGGGTGTGTACCCTTACCTTTGTCTTTATTTTACTTATGAAAACCTAAAGCGTCAAGAGGTCTTTTAATATTTTTTTACTTTTTTATTTTCAAAAATATTTTTTTAACTCTCTAATCCTTTATGAGCTCGCCCAACAGAGTATTTCTTTTTTTTATTTTATTATTATTAACAGCAATAGAAATTGCTTTTTTACTTCCTAAAAATACCATTGTTTTCTTAGCTCTTGTTAAACCTGTATAGATTAAATTCCGCTGAAGCATCATATAATGCTGTGTATGCGCAATCATAACCACTGCCGGATATTCACTTCCTTGAGATTTGTGAATTGTAATCGCATAAGCGTGAGCAAGATCTACAAAATCAGCCGTTTGAAAAACAACAGTACATTGTGGAAAATCTATTGTGATTTCCTGTTCTTCGGTAGAAACACTTGTTATTGTACCTATATCACCATTGAAAACATCAAGATCATAATTGTTTCTAAGCTGAATAACTTTATCCCCTTCCCTCAAAATTCGATTTGCATGATTAATTTCATTTTTATTTGGAGCAGGCGGATTCAATATTTCCTGCAAAATACCGTTCAATGCTATTGCGCCTAAAGGTCCTCTATTCATCGGTGTAAGAACCTGAATATCCGTTATAGGATAATAGCCGAATTTTTTTGGCAAGCTTTTAGCGACTACATTCTTTAACAAGGAAATTACTTTGTCAACTTGCTCAGCTTGTAAGAAATAGCAATCTGTTTGAGTTTGTCCATCCGGAACAGTTAAATCAGGCATTTCACCTTTGTTAATTAGGTGAGCATTTTTTATTATCTTTGATGACTCAGCCTGTCTGAAAATCGTATTTAATGTAACCGTCGGAACAATTCCCGAACGAATTAACTCGTTAAGAACCAGTCCTGCTCCAACAGAAGGCAACTGATCGACATCTCCTACCATAACTAGAGAAGCTCCGGCAGGAACAGCCTGTATCAGAGAATAAAACAGATTCATATCTACCATCGAAGCTTCGTCAATAATAAGAACATCACAATCCAAAGTGTTTGCTGAATTATGTTTAAAACCGTGAGTCTGGTGGTCGTATTCCAATAGTCTGTGAATAGTTGAAGCGTTAAAACCGGATACTTCTGCAAGTCTCTTTGCTGCTCTGCCTGTAGGGCTTGCTAAGAGAACCCTGTGCCCCATATATTTATGAGCCATAACTACAGCTTTTAGAGTAGTTGTTTTTCCTGTTCCAGGGCCGCCAGTTATAATCAGGAAACCATTAGTAAGTGAGGTTTCTACTGCATACTGCTGAACATCACTTAAATTAAGACCATGCGCAACTATAGCTTTGTCTAGAACAGATATAAGCTGTTCCCTTGGAACATTTCTTTTTGATAAAGCAAGCTTTTTAACATAGACAGCACTTTTTGCCTCAGAATAAAAATTATTAGGAAGATAATACAATTTTGAACCATCATATTCTCTAACAATTACTTTTTTCTGAGAAGCAAGGTTTTCCAAAGCATTTGTTATAATTGAAGCATCATCTATCTCAAGCGTTTCTTCTGCTAGTTTGAGAAGTTCTTCAAAAGTCAGAAACAAATGACCTTCCTTGCAGACGGAGTTCAAAACAAAAAAGATTCCCGAAGCAACTCTTCTAGAATCGTTACCTCTGATGCCAAATTCTGCTGCTATATCATCTGCTTTTTTAAAGCCTATACCTGGAATTTCTTCAGCTAGGATATAAGGGTTTTCTGAAACCTTTTTAACAGCTTCTTTATCATATCTTTTGAATATTCTTGCAGCATAAGCAGTTGAAATACCATGTCCCTGCAAAAAGACCATAATGTCTTGAACAGCCCTATGAACAAAGAACCCCTGAGATATCTTATCCGCTTTGCCAGGACCTATACCAACGCACTCAGCTAATTTTTCAGGATGGTTTTCTATAATATCTAAAGTGTCTATTCCGAAAGTATTGACCAATCTCTTTGCTGTAACCGGACCAATTCCTTTTATCAAACCAGATCCTAGAAATTTTTCTATTCCTTTAAGAGTAGCAGGTTTTAAAACAGCATATTTTGAAGTCTGGAACTGCATTCCAAAAGTCGGATGGCAAGCCCATGTTCCATAAGCCTTAATTTCTTCACCAGGTTGAATCATACAGAAATTGCCCACCAGAGTGACTCCATTAGGATAGTCACGCCCGGAGGCTTTCAAAACATGATAACCATTTTGTTCATTTGCAAAGGTTATTCGCTCTATTGTAACTATAATGCTTTCTGTATCCACAAAAAAAGATATTAACACATAAATCTCTTCATTCCAATATCATTGACTTTTATACCGATAAAATGATAACTTTCAGCCCATGAAAAAAAATATTTCTTTATCTATAGCAATACTTATTGCCTTTTATCTAGTATTTGTTCAAAACGACCCTTGGCGTCACATCTCACCAGACAAGGTCTATACAGCTATTGTTTCAACAGATGGAAGTATTATTCCGGGTCATTCTCAAGATTTTCTGGTAAATCTTTTTAAAAATATCAATAACCAAAGAACCTTTTCGGGGCATATAAAAGCTGGAATTAAGCTAAAAATGCCGTTAACCGACGGCACGACAAAGGAAGATGTTGTTCCTTTAAGTTTTATGATGCCAGGGAAATTTATATGTAGCTACCTTTTCCCTGAAAACCTGGAAGAAACCAATGTTGAGATGATTGTTTTCCCAGACCGAAGAACAGATAAACCCATATTAACCTGCAAAATACCTGTTAAAAATGAAAAAGCAATAGTAATCAAAGAACCTGACAAACAGATTTTTACTGGAGACAATATTCATTTTGATCTGGCTTCGGTAGAAAAGGCTACTAGTTTCCCTTTGTTTAAAACACCTATAAGAGTAAAACTCATTGCTCCTTCAGGATTTACTACTTTAAATCGTATAGTGACAACAGATACAGAGGGCCTAGCTTCCTTTGAAACCAATATACATCCAGCATCACCTGAAGGAACCTATACTTTTGTCTTTCAATCAGATAATTTTGAACAAAAAGTATCTATTAATGTAAAAGATAAATCAGAAAAACTAAGTGCAAATCATTTTTCCACAGTATATGAATTGATTGATAATCCAAATGAAAACTCAGGTTTTATCTTCAATTTAAACTGCGAACCTCAAGGATCCTTAATGGCATACGGCTGTTCAGAATCAGAGCATCGTCAAATAGAAATATGGCAGAACGGTAAATTGCAGTATTATTCTAACCTCAAGTTAGAAGGCGGTACAATTTCGCTCCTACTTCAAAAGCCTCTATTAGCCGGATGTCCAGTCTTATTTAAAGTTTGGCAAATAAATAAAGATAAAATAACATCTCACGAAAAAATAAGATATCTACCACCTCATCAGCAAAATAGAGCAAGCTTATTCCTTAAAGATGTTAACTCTGAATTTCAAAACACAGAAAAAGATAGATTATCAATATTCCTATCTAGAAAAGGCTTTCTGGCAGGTCCTTCAAACATGAACATAGAAAACCGGACTAAAGTTTCCTCTCCTGATTTAAAAGCTGTTTATCCAATTTCAAACAATGAAATTCCACTTAGTTATTATGAAGACATGCTTACAACTGATAAAGATTCCGATAATAATGAACTTGAGCCAAAGTTCTTTTTGATAGAGCATGAATATGCCCTGAAAGAGGTAAATAAGTGTACTCTTTTCCTTGATGCATCTACTTTTCTATCACATTATTTAAAATATGTAATCGGGAAGAAGCATTGCCTGGAAAACCTGCTGCAAGAATCAATATGTAGAGCTGACAGATTCCAATACCTGGATTTGCAAGAACAGAAAAATGAAATTCAATACATGGAAGGTCTTTTAATTCCTATTTCTGAAATATACAGCTATTTAAATAAATTTCCACAAAAGAAACAAGCATATTCTTCTCAAATCTTAAGCTGCATAAGTAAATTAAAAAATTATATTTTTATTCCAGCAGAGTTTACATTTGATATTTCTAACGAAAAAGAAAACCAACTAAATAATCTACCTATGCTTGAAATAAAACCTGTATCAAGAAGTCTTCAAAGTATCATGGGACTTTTTAAACCTAGTGGAAAAATACTCTTAAAAAAAGAAGACAATACATCTGAATTAGAATTAAACAAGCAAGAGATAACTATATTTTCCAAAGACTGCACTTCTTTCACAAATTTGCGTTCAACACCTCTAATAATTGAAACAGATTAGTTGGCTTAATACTTTCGTATTTTCCTCGCTTTGTGTACGGTTGAAATTACTCTAAATTCAGTGTATAATCATAGTATGAGTCGTATTACACTACGCAAAATTTTCTTATTATTTTTGGCTATTATAACAATAGCCAATCCTTTATTTGCCTGTGATGATACGTTAATAATGCTACTAACAGCTAAAAATCCCAATAGTGAGTTCTCAAAATCAATAAGAACATTTATGAACTCTCTAACTGTCTTAGGTACTGCTCTAAAATATACTCCCAAAGACTCTTACGGTCCAGAAATAGAAGGAATGCTTTCAGCCTGGATGGAGTTTTCCAAAAAATATATGACCAATCCTCCTGAAGAAGCAAAAAACGACCGCCAATGGGTTAGCAAAATGAATAATACAGCTAAGAAAATTGGTGAAATAAGAAAACTAGTTAATGATAAACAATTCTTAAATGCACATAATAACGTATTGGAACTTAGCAATGATGTAGGCTTATTTTTTGAAGCCGTCGGCATTACAGACGAAAAGCAAGTATTTATTACCGCTTCATCAGATTTAAACGATTTACAGCGCCTTGTAAACAATAAACTTTTCCCAGAATCAAAAGAAAAACTAATTAAAATTCAAAAAGATTTGGAAGACTTGAAAAAATACATTTCTGATGATGACAGATCATCTGCCTCAAATACAGCATTGTTAATAGAATCAGTTAATCAGTCAATAAATGCAAATGAACCCTCAGAAAAAATAGACCAGAATATTTCAAACTTAAGAACAAGCTTTGAAGAACTGCGTTCAAGAATACTAATGAACGAATGGTTTTCTGATGATGATAATCAAAAGGAAGGAATATAATCATGCTTAAAGTCTCAGTAATAAAAAGTAAAACAAAATGTGCCAGCTGTGCTGATACAGAAAAAATATGCAAAGAAATTGCTGCAAAATATCCTAACGATATTGAAATAAAAATACTAATAGACGGAGAACCTGAAACTGCTGATTTTGGATTATATTCAACCCCTGTTGTTGCTCTAGGTTATAAGATTTATTCTATGGGCAAACCAGTAATTAAGGAAAAAGTTGAAACATGGGTAAAAAAAGAACTTGCCCTACTTCAAAATAGTTAAACTTGATTCAGATTCCTAGATTCTTTTCGCACTTAAATACAAGATTATTTCTTTAAGGTTATCATACTTATGGTAGAAACATTTAACGCCATAATAAACTGGTTTCAGAGTTTTTTAACGACATGTCACATTGGCTGGATGTGGCCAGGTTTTGCTGAAGCTGGAAAATTCATAGGTGAACATCTGCTTTCCGGAATGATTCCAGCTTTCTTTATTGCTGGTGCCATCGCAATTTTCATAGATAAAGAAAGAATTACAAAATATATGGGAGCCAAAGCCAATCCTTTGGTCTCTTATCCTGTAGCAGCCCTATCTGGAGGCATTTTAACAGTTTGCTCCTGTGGAGTAATACCTATTTTTACCAGTATAATGCAACAGGGTGCAGGTGTCGGCCCAGCCTTTACATTTTTAATGTCTGCTCCTGCAGTTAATTTAATAGCATTGTCATATACAGGCACACTACTAGGCAAAGAATTTCTTATTGGAAGAACCCTGGCAGTCTTTTTTAGTGCTATAGGAATAGGCGTATGCATGCGTTTCTGTTATCCAGATAAAATATATGAACCTATTCAATCTAAATATGTAATAGTAGAAGAAGAGCCTAACTATACAGATTCTCAACTTGCATTTTTCTTCATAATTCTTATTCTAGTAATGCTTACTACCACGGGTATCCTTGATAAATACACTGTTAGCGTCACTTCTTTAATAGGAGTTACATCGAGTTTTTACAGTAGATTAGCTTCTGTAGCCTTAGAAATAATTATACTGGCCTTATGGTCTTGGAAAATATTTGATAAATATGAAATAAAACTTTGGTTAAAAAAATCATATCAATTATTCATAATGATATTTCCAAAAGTATTAGCAGGCATTTTTGTCTGTGGAATTATAGGAAATATCTTTATGAAAGATTTATATAAATTTTTATCTTTCTTTGAACAGAATACTTTGTCAGCAAACATAGTTTCGTCGATTATGGGTGCATTAATGTATTTTGGAACAATTGTAGGCGTTACAATAGTATCTACTTTAAAAAACTTTGGAATGCATGCAGGACCATCTTTAGCATTACTTTTGTCTGGCCCAGCAGTCAGCTTACCAAGTATTCTTGCTTTAATACCAATCGTAGGCAAGAAAAAAGCATTTACTTTTCTTTGTTTTGTTATGATTTTTAGTGCGTTATGCGGTATTATCTTTGGGCAATTCTGTAATTAATATAATTTTTTTACATCAAGAAAGGATAGATAAACTATGAAAGACTCAAAAGAAGAATTAGCAAACATTCAGGAACTTTTTAATCAAGGCAAATATACAGAAGTTCAGCCTCTTTTAAAAGAATATCTATCCAAGAATGCTGATAACCAGCTTGCATATAAACTTTACGGTAATGTTTTAGCATATAATGGTTATCTAAACAAAGCCAGAGTTGTTTGGAGATACGCATTAAAAAAATTCCCAGAAAATACGGACATTCTCTATAATTTGGCTCTATCAGGGGTTGTTTCAGGTAAAAAGAGCAAGATTTACTTAAAAAAATTATTGGATATAACTCCTGAAGATACAGATGCAATATCCATGCTTGCCCAAATTGCTAAGGATGAAGGTAATTATAAATTAGCAATAAAATATTGGAAACAATGCCTGGAAATTCAGCCAGATAAGGTTGAAATAATGAATAATATTGGTGTCTCTTACGCGATTCTCACCAATTACGGTCAGGCTTGCGTCTGGTATAAGAAAGCCATAGAAATAGACAACAATTATGCTTTAGCACATTTCAACCTAGCTACCGCATTATATGAAATAGGTGAATTAAAAGAGTCTTTGGAAAACGCAGAAAAAGCAATGGAATTAGATCCTACAACTCATGCTCCACAAGCATTATCACTAATAAGACAAATAAAGAAAAGGCTTGATATTAAAGATTAATAATTAATTCAATAGCCTTTCATCTATATCTTCTTCATAGAAAGATTCTTCAGTAGTTTTTCTAATTTGGCCCATTAATGCAGCTTCTCTGCATCGTAAATTGCCAATTTCTTTCTTTAGCAATCTATTTACTTCATTTGCAACATTAAGTTCTCTCAATGCTTTGATGTAACGTTTTTTCAACTCGTTAAAATTATCATTGAGTCTTTCTGTTTCACATACAGCAGAAGATATTTTACAGAGAATAAGTTCTAAAGTATTTTCATCAACAGTGTTTGTTAATTGTTTTTGTTTCATCAAATGTATTCCTAATATTAATGGGTACATTTGATATCGTTTGGGATAATTTTTTTTTTAACTATAAAAAGAAATAATCTTAAAAATATTATATGAAATTATAGAGGTTTCACTTCTGTATTAGAAGTAACAGAACACATATCATTTAAAACGATTCGATTATCCTTAGGATGCTTGCACCATATCTTGAAAGAAATAATATTCTTAACATTCATAACAGCATTACCGCCTGAACCGTCTTTCTTATAAGCAATACCTCTAACTGTTGATACATCATAAGAAGATATTTCCACACCACTTACATCAATTATTAATTCATTACGTCTTTTCAGCTTAGAACTCTTTTCACTAAAAGGTTCATCTAAGTTATATGCACGATCAGGTTTGACTCTAGTATCATATTCCGATTCATACTCTTCCATAAAAATCGAACCAAGTTTAGTTATAGAATAATCCTTACTCGGCTCAAAAATAAATCTTACCCAGGTAATCAACCCCGCAGTGTAACCAGAACTGTAGTCTTTTTCTGGCTCACTAATAGGGAAATACATCAAAACTTGAGGTTTATCACTAGGCAGTATCAAGCCCTGATTTGCTTTTGCGCGTAATTCATATGCGTCTGAAGGATTTATAGTAATATTACGCAAACAACCGGCATTGTCATAAGTACGTTTTTCTTTAAAAGGTATAACTTTAACAATTAACTTAGGAGGGTTAGTATTAGTATAGTTTCTTACCAAAGTCGACGGATAAGACATTTCCTTCATTTTTATGCCAATCTGTCTTGTAGCGTTTCTGAGCTGACCTATGCTTTGCTGAATCCAAAAGCCTTTCTGTGTTTCCTTTCTGGCATATGACATAACTACAGCACCCACTCCAAAAACCAGTGATAGAATTAATACAGACATACAGACTTCAACAAAAGTAAATGCCCGTATATTTTTTCTTTCAGCCATATTATCTCCCAGAATAACGCGAAACAATAAATTCTTCATTCAAGTTATCTATAAACTGCTTATCTCCAAGATCATCATGTTGTATTTTAGCCATTACACTAAGCCTATAGCTATCCTGAACCATTTTCATATCATCATTTGAAAGTACATATTCTAATTTGCTTATTCTAAAAGCACCATTATAAGGGTATTTATCATCAGGAGCTTTATTGGGTTTAAAAAGATCATAGCCAGGGAATTTTCCATTTTCCATGGCCATAGGCATAATGGAACTTGATTCTGAATTTAGCAATGCATTTCCGCTGTTTGCTCCATTATCATAATAATCATATATTTCTTTAGGCAATAAAGAAATCTGTAGTTTGCCAAACTGTAAAGCAGAATAGGCAAGATAATAAGCTTGCATCGCATAAATAGTCTGTTTTGTCTGATTGCTAAGATTTGTATTTGACTGAAACATTGTAAACATTATGATGCCTATAGCGAATGCAAAAAAGATTACAACAACAACAGCAATACCTTTACGATTTGAAGTCATGATTATCCTTCCAAATTAGACTTAAAGCCTACTAGAAACAAACTTTTTGCACGCGGGTCTTTATTAGGGTCTAATCCCTTAAGCCAACTCCATTTTACTTGCACGATAACTTTTTTTACAAGATTGTATTTGCCATCAGCATCTTTACTGGTGAGTTCTTTTAGTTGGAACTCCTTAAAACTGCCATCTCTTTTTAAAATGTTTATAGATAAATTTTTATCTAAGTCAACAACTTTAACCCTTGCTCTAATCCAAAATCCTTTTTCACTTTTATAGATACCATCTTCCTTAAATTTTTTTGCATCTATCTGACATTCTTCACCCATTATTTCAGGGATTATATCCTTTAAAAACTGAACAGAACCCTTTACTTCTGGAAAATCCTTTTTAACAGGGTCATCCTGTAAGGGATCATCAAAAATACATGGGTTACCCTCTCTTAATGCACGCCAAGGAAGCTGAAAAAGAATGGTATCCATGATCTGTTTAGCACGTGAAGTAGCCATTACTTCAACATATATGCGCTCAGTTTCTTTTACAGAATTATTAAGAAAATTAAAAATCGGAAGAAGAAGTACAGCAAGAAGTAAACAGGCTATAACAACTTCTATAAAAGTTAAACCAGATTTAATTTTTTTTATGATTACCATCTTTTCTATTTTACCGCACCAAACAGAAAGTAGCAATAAATAGTAAACAATAGTATCTTATCATTTCATAATAAAAAGACATTCTCGAAATGAGAATGTCTTTTTATTTTACTGAATATCTAATGGAATAAAGATTATTTCTCTATTACCAGCAACATCAGAAGCATCAAGATATAAATATGGGTTTTCTGGAATCAAAAATTTAGAAAAATCAATTTCAGATTCATTAACAGGAGAAACAGGTGTAGGTTCACCACCTGCACCAGCACAAACTCCATATTTTATCTTATCTGTATCAAGCTTGTAATTATCATCTCCAATTACCTTAACTTTTATAACTGAATCTTTACTTAAACGAATACCACCATCTTCATTAGAAACAATCATACTGTTACCAAGTTCATAGCCTTGAACTATCCTATCTTCTTCTGAAGCATTAAATAATTCGCCGCTAAAACACATATCTGCAGTTTTAGGCAAAGGATACTGATTAGGAGGATTTTCTACTGGCCACAATGAACCAGACTGACCATTAACAATACTGATTTCCAAACCACATACTGGTGGAGTTATATCTTTGACTTTAAACATAGATGCAGAACTTGAATTAGCAAAACAAGTTATAGTTTTCCCTTCTTCGCTAATATACTGCATTTTTCTTGAGCTATGGCAAGTTACCGAACCATCATCTGTCGGAGTAGTCGGAATTATTACCATTTGATTAGCCGGAAGATTTTCTTGGACTATAGGAGCCAAGAAACTTTGTTGACGCTCCCAATCATTGACATGCCAAAGAGCTAGCGCCTTATCTTCCAACCACTGAGCCTGATAATATTCTTCACCCGTAATAGATTTTACAGGCGGATCATCAAAGAAAATATTGGAATTTGCTGAAACAGTTAATGGTTCATCTTCTGTTACTTCTTCAGGAAGATTAGCACCACTCTCATCTCCAATTGTCATATCAAACAATGGAGCAGAAATAGCTTGTTTAATGGGAAGTTTACCTGAATCACCAGTTAACCAAGGAGTTTCGCTATCTTCACCAGATTCTTCCTGAGCAAACGAAACGCCGTTAACAAATAAACCAAACAATAATATTAACAAGAGTTTTTTATTCATTATTCAACAATCACCCTTATCAATATTATCTGTTTGTACTGCCTTCGAAACTGGCAGAAGTATTTACTATATAAAGAGGAGCCTTAATTTTGGTAAGATTTTTGGAAACATCTTCGGCTTGAGCTTCAAAATAGTAATCTGGCTGATCGCTATAATCTTCTCTTGGATAATTCGGGACTCTGAATAAGTAGCCACCATTTGCATCTGGCTGTATTTCTGTGCCATTTGAATCTTTGATAACGAATTTAACACCGTCTGCTTCTTTAGCACCAACAGATTTACGTTTATCACCATTGTCAACACTTCTTACTACAGCGATAAAAGGAACATTACGTCTAACATAAACGCCTTTAAACACATCATTTTTATTGCCGCCTTCAACAACAGCCTGCTGTGTCTTGTTAGTTTTATCAAGAACTTTGGTTGGAATAATTTCACCACCAAGAGTTGGAGTCCCGTTTGAATTAAACAGATTACCGCAAAGAGTATATCTTACTGTTTTATCTTCTGGAACCTTATTGCGATCGGCGCCTTTTCCTTCATCAACAAAAATATAACTGGTTCCTTCTATATCCTGATAGTTATCTTTAGTAACAAATGGTTCGCCTGCTTTAGCAAGTATTTTTTCTACCATTTTATTAGACAAATCTTCTTCTGAAGAAGCAAAATCATTTCCAACACATTCTTCAAAAGCAAGCCAAAGATCAGGAGCAGTAACATCATGAACAGTTACACCAATAGTCTGATTTGCAGTAGCAATACCATTAGCCTTACCTTTTCCGCTAGCATTTCCAGTATCTCCCTTACCGTCTTTGCTACCGTCTTTTGCAGCTCCAACAGCATCTGTCAACTGTCTTGAACCGGAATTATGAACTTTATAGCAACCTGGATTAGTAAAATTGCTTTTATTTTCAGTTTCATTTGATGGATTACTAACGACATTATTAGGATCATTGTCATCAGTAATAGTCCAACTTACCTGGGGTTTGCCAGTAAGTTTCTGATTATTATCGCCGACTTTTTTACCACTACCCTTATAAATCAAAGAGTTTTCACTTGCTTTATACGGATAATCTTCAAGATAATTTCTGCATGAGCTATCTGTGCCTCTAAAACCTTCTTCTTCCCCTCCCGGCATTTTTATTCGCTCTGAAGATTCTTGTTTTGAGTATTTCCGCTACTGTCTTGAGCATAAATACTGCAAGATGTAAGTACAGCTAAGAACAAAAAAGAACCAAAAACTTATTATTCATAAACTCCCCCATAAAAGAATATGTATTTAAAACTTCTTTTAATTAGAACACAACAAACGAGTTTTGTACCTTTTAATTTCCTTTTTGTTCTTTTATCTGACGCTTAAAACGTAATAATTCTGCACGCATCATGTTTGTTTTTTCAACAGATAAAGCTTTATCTATTTCTTCATTTGCTTTATCAAATTCTTTTTGAGACATATATACCTTAGCCCGTATTATTCTTGCAGAAGTATTATTTGGGGATTTTTTCAATACCTTTTCTGAACATTCAACAGCCTTAGAAATATCGTTACAATTAAAATAAATAGAAGATGCTAAGGCTAAACTTTCAGTATTATCTGGATTATTTTTCAAAGCAATTTCAATATTCTTTTTAGCAAGATCATTATTATTTTCTAGCATAGAAATCTTTGCTAATTCATAAAATGGAACATGAGACTTCCTATTTATATCGCAAGCATTTCTATAATATATTTTAGCTTCGTTAATATTTCCTCTATTCATAAATTCAGAAGCTGTTTCTAACTGGATATTGAAATTCGAAATATTTTTTAACGCTCTATCCTTCAGATCTTTATCTGTGTAACCTTTCAACTCGCTATTGCCTCTCGCAGCAGCAGTTTCTGCCGCCTTCTTTTTGGCTTCTTCTTCAGCCTTCAAATAATCTTCGTAAGCTTTTATGTCATCGTCCCGTTTTTTATCTATATTTGCTAATCTTTCGCAACCTTTTAAAACAAGCTTATAATCATTTTTATAAACAGAATTATCTAATTCACTTTTTACTCTGTTAATTTCAGAAATAGCATATTTATAGTCACCATTAAGATAACAAATAAAGGCGTTTACAAAGACTTTTTCTATTTCATTGCCCTTATCTCTAATTATTTTTTCAATATCCGACATCAATCCGCCATCATCTAACCCTTGAATTTTAGGATCAGAAACAGCAGCAGATAAATAAAGCCTGAATGCCTGTCTATATTGCTTTACTCGATGTGCAGTTTTTGAAGCCTCAAAGAAAAGAGAGGTATAAATCTGACCGCTTTCAAGGAAATACTCTAAGGCTTTTACGGCAGATTCTTCTTTATTCAATTTCATTAAATTATTATAACAATCTAAAAAGGGCGTATAATTCTTGGAATCTATTTTAATGCACTTTTTATAATAATTAACAGCTAGATTATAATTCCCAGCCGTTTCATATAATTGAGCCAACTCATAATTACAAGCATAATCTTTGCTGAAATATTTATTAACAGACTCAGCAATGTTATCTATAGCTTTAAAAGAGTTATTCTGTTTTTTATTCTTTATAAGATTTATAACGCCATCCTTTGAATCAGGCCATTCTTTAAGTAGTTTTTCCAAATAATCTTCAAAATTGCTGTTATTTGGAATAAAAGAAGATACTCTGGCAATACCTTCATAAACTGCTTTTCTAAGATTAGTAGGCAATTCCTGTTCAGATAAATCTGTATAAAGGCTTGCTGCAGCACTTGATCTACCAGTTACTTCATATAAATAAGCAAGAGAATAACCATCAGCAGGAACTTTTTTTATCTTTAATACTTTTTCAAAAGAAATTATCGCTCTATCATATTCCTTTTTTGAAGAATAACAATAAGCAAACATACGCTGAGTATCATAATCAGCCTTATTTTCTAATCCAGAAAGGAATTCAAGAGTTTTAGAATAATCTTCTTTAGCAAAGGATTTTTTAGCGTTTTTAATCTTTTCTTGTTCAGCTTCGGCTTTTTGTTCAGCCTTTTCTTCTTCTGAAACAGTTACTTCAATTACTTTTTTAGGTTTAACTTTAGGTTGGGCAGGATTTTGAGATTTATTATAGAAATAAAAACCTGCTCCACCAATAATAATAATCAATAAAAAAATCGGTAACTTTAAATCATCCATGTGCTTAAATCTACCATAGTTCTCTATTAAAAACAACCACTTAGCCTATCTATATTTTGATAGAAAAAAAAAGAGACAACTGCGTAAATATATTCAGTTGTCTCTTTTCTTCTAAAAAACTAGTATTAATCTTCGTCTACAACAACTACGTCTTTAACTTCTTCTAATTTCAAGGTTCCATTTAAATAAGCAATATAATGTTTACAAGTTTCACACTTAGAGTTGTTATAAACTTCCCAACAATATGACATAAATCATACTCCTTTAAAAATTTCAATAATCAAGCTGCTTTTTGCTAGATATAGGCTGGATAATCTTCACCTATAACTGTTTCTGAGAGTTCATCGTCAACTGCAAAAGCTTTAACTAATTCATCACGAAATCTTGGTTCTAACCATATAGCCCTTCTCCAACAGCTTATAGCCTGATCGAGCTTATTCAATGTTGCATATGCAATCCCAAGATTGTATAAAGCCTGAGAGTTTTTTGGATTTACTCTCAAAGACTCTTGATAAGAAACAACTGCTTCATCAGTTTTACCTTCTGATTCCAGTTCTAACGCCTTATCAAAAAGATCTTGACTCTGTTTTTTAATCCAATAGGTTTCTGTCATAAGAAATATATCGGCATAAAAAATTTTTTTTCGAGTTGCTACATTACCACAAATTAACAAAAAAATCCATATCAGGATTACTTTTATTTTAAAAACATGCTTTTATAGAAATAAAGGCTATTATAGAACAAAGAATTAATTTGAAACCCACAGTAAGCATAAAAGATAAAAATGATAGAAAAGCTACTTTCAGTGCTTTCCCTATTTTAAAATTTGCTATTAGTTCCCCTACAAAAGCACCAATAAATGGAATCAATATAATTCCCCAGGGTGGGAAAAATAAACCTACTATTATCCCTATTGTTGAACCCACAATCGCATGTTTTGAGCCACCGCCAAGTTTTGTAACCAGCATTGGAGCGAAATAATCTATGGTCGCAGCAATAAGACAAAGAACCAACATAACAATCAATACCGTTGCAGAAATACTTCCTGGGAAAAAGAAGTAAACGATTGTCAAAGCAATAAGACAAAGTGGCGGCCCTGGAATTGCAGGAGTTATTGAGCCAACAAAACCAGTTATATTCAAAAGAACAACAGCTATTAAAACTAAAAAATAAGTAACGTATTGCATAGATAAATTTTATAAATTACTACAGATAAAATCAAGATATATCACAACCAACTTGATTTTTTTAACAACCTTAATTTGTAGTCTACACATTCCTCTTAAAAAGTATAACCTATTTATTTAAACTGTACCCAATGTCAATAAACTGTACCCAATGTCAAGGACACATTAAAAGTCTACTGTCTTATCTCTTATCTCTTATCTCTTATCTCTTATCTCTTATCTCTTATCTTGAATCTTGCGTCTTGTAACTTGTAACTTGGATCTTATATCTTAAATCTTAAATCTTCATCTAAGCTTATAAGTTATAGGCAACTCTATATGCGCAGAAACATCCCAATGAGATGGAGGCGGCGGAAGTTTTGATTTCTTTACCAGTTCTACTGCGGCATCAGCTAGAATTTTAGGATTAGTTGTTTTTGCCTTTATACTGCTTGTATTTCCATTTTTATCTATGCAAAAAGAAACAACTATTTTTCCTTCAATATGTCTTACCCTAGCATCTGAGGGATAAATCTTATTCTTTTCAAAAATCTTCATTACCTTAGCTAGATATTTTGAGTTTTCGTTAATCTGAGATTTTGTTAAAACAGGCTTAGTTACAACCGGATGAACTTGTTTTTTCTCTTTTACAGGGACTGGCGTCTGAACACTTACCGGCTCAACCGGCTTAGCAACTTCTGTTTTTGGCTGTTCGGTCACAGGTCGCTCTTCCTTCTTAGGTTCAACTATTTTAGGTGCTTCTTTTCTAACTACTTTTTTTTCTTTCTTTGGAAGGGGTTTTTCTTTAGGTATTTCTGGCATTTCCATTATTCTTGGCTGCTCAAAAGGATCAACCGGGACAATCTCATCTATAGTCATC
>JAEEGL011084983.1_pt1 | contig 16148 bp, 14 predicted proteins | sample 9134231 | NCBI WGS metagenome assembly JAEEGL01 (sample SAMN16246548, study PRJNA631951) | gut metagenome | biome: gut microbiome; feature: rumen; material: fiber-attached | host: Bos | place: Iran: Karaj | collected 2018-10
CTGGCTGACATTCTCTCTTCGAGAGCGTGGCGTTCACCCCTTGGGAGTGTGGCGTTGCCATGCAATCCCCAGGCCATACTCATCGAGAATGACGACAACATCGGCATTGCCACAGCCCTCAACCAACTGTGCCGCAAGGCTCAGGAACAGGGCTGCGAATGGCTGGCGACCCTCGACCAGGACTCTGTCCTCGAAAGCCATATCATGCAGGAGTATGCCCGCTATACCCACATAGACGACGTTGCCATCATCTGCCCACGCATAGAAGACCGTAACATGGGACGGCAGTATGCCCGCAGCAACCAAGGCACAGAGTATATCGCACGCTGCATCACCTCAGGCAACCTCGTGCGACTGAAGGCCTGGCAGCAGGTGGGCGGATACAGCGACGAGCTGTTCATAGACGGCGTGGACTTCGACTTCTGTCTGAAGCTCCACGAGCATGGCTGGCGCATCCTGCGTACCAACAATGTCGCCCTGCTCCATGAGATAGGACGTGGCAGACAGATTCCTCTGCCTGGAGGACGCCAGCTGTCTATCCTCAACCACTCGCCGCAGCGACTCTACTACATCGTACGCAACTACCTGTACATCGGCCAGAAGCACCACCAGAGGGGTCACTGGACATGGGAAGTGCTGAAGCGCATGGCCATCACCCTCTGCTTCGAACACGACAAGTGGGCCAAGTTCCGTGCCATGCTCAAGGGCATCAGGGACTACCGTCATGGTGTCATGGGACGTATAAATAACGATGAAAAAAATTATTCAAACACAGAGATAGAGAGACACTAAAGATGAAGATTGCCATTTATTGCGTGACATTCAACTCTGACAAGGAACTGGAACAGTACCGGGCTTCGGTGCTGAAAGCAGCAGAGAAGGCTGGCGACAGCGTCACTGTCGACATCTTCGTGGCCAGGAACAGCAAGGAGGATAATCCCGGGTACTTCGGGGGCATACGCCGGCAGATGCTCGAGCATGACCCTGCCGGGTACGACTACAGCATCATCAGCAATGTCGACATCACCGTGGACGAAGACTTCTTCGTGTGTCTTGCCGGACACACCTGGGCCGACGACACTGGGTGGATAGCACCACAGATATGGTCGCAAGCGGAACAGCGTGACCGAAACCCGAAAATACTGGAGCGCTACGCCCTGCGCAAGCTGCAGATACTACGGCTGTTCTACCGTTTCCCCATCCTGGACACACTGTATACCCGTACCTTCTACCGAAAGAAGAAATACGAGCGCCATGAGGCGGGAGACATCTATGCCGGCCATGGGTCGTTCATCATCCTCACACGCCGCTATTTCGAGCAGTGTGGCATCGTCAACTACCCCGTATTCCTGTTCTGCGAGGAGATATACCTGGCAGAGCAGTGCCGACAGGCCGGACTACGCGTCAGCTACGACCCCACCCTGCGTGTCTGCGACTCAGAGCATGCCTCTACAGGCCACATGCGCCACAGCTTCTACTGCCGCTGTAACTACGAGGCCATGCAATACATCATCAGCACATACTACGGCGGGTAAACATTGAACAACGTCCTACAACGGCATGACGCAAAGGGCGCGGCGGCCGGAATGGGTGGAGTCGAAGCTCAGAAGGGTGCCGTCAGGACTGACACGGGGGTGCAGGTCGCACTTCCAGTTGTGCTGGTCGTCAGGGTTGACGAACTGCTTCAGACTGCGCACATCAGCCAGGAGGGTGACCTCGTTGGTGGGGATATGCACACGCCAGAGCTTACAATGGCGCCGGCGATCAGGATAGGTATCGACGACGAAGGTGTCGGCATCAATGAAATGATGGTGCCCGTCAGAATTGAGCTGGGGATAGCCACAGCGACGCCACTCCCGCATGTCGGGGGCAGCGAAATAGACGTGGGAGTCGACATCCTCCATACGACAGTAGGCAATGATGCCGTTCTCTCTTCGAGAGTGTGGCGTTGCAATATGGCTGTTCCACGCATAGTGGGACACCATGCCAGTGGTTGGCGAGAGATGCATCTGACGCGTCTGCAGATCGTAGACCACCAGACGCGTGCGCTGGAAGACACCACGGTACCAACGGTGCAGGAAGGCCACATAACGACCGTCAGGAGAGAACTCAGTATGGGTGACGAAGTGATACTTGTCGGCCATGTCAGCCTCAGGCTGCAGAGACGACAGCGCCTGCAGGTCGATCAGTGAGCGACGCTCCATGGTCTGCAGGTCGATGAGCCAGAGTCCCGTACCCTCAGGACAACAGACATTGGTGAAGGCCTCATCGTCGCCTGTGGCATAGCCATAGCCGGGCATGAGGCACTCAAGCCGTCCATAGCTGAAGGTCGTGGCATAACGGCCATCAGGGCTGACACTGTCGATGGGCCAGGGCACAACCTGGCTCGTGCCAGCATCGATGTCGCAGAGGACTGCACACAGCCGGCCGTCCTCACAGGTATTATAAATAATGTGTTGGTCATCGCCTGCCCACTGCAGGCGGCAGCCCTTATGATAGTTCCATGCCGTCGTAGTACCCACGGGGTGCCACTGCTCATAGCGCTGACCGTCGTAATAGCCCACCTCAAGGGTGTCGGCGGGTGTAGGCATGCGCAAGGGTATGGTGAGCCGGTTGGCCAGCAGACGGGTATTATCGGTACTGAAGGGCGTGACATCATGGAATCCGAAGTAGCTGTCTTCCAGTACGATAGGTTCGCTACGGAATGTCGACCCATAGTCGGGCAACAGGTCATAGAAACCCTGGTAGACATTGCGGATGGCATCCTTCAGCAGGTAGTTATTCTTCACGCGCTCATAGACGAACGCTTCGAGCTTGTTCATACGGTGTTTCTTCTGAATTTGCGTGCAAAGGTACAAAGAAAATAACAATTAAGGATGAAGAATGAAGAATTATTTGCCTGTTCATAGCTGATAGTTCATAATTATTTCGTACCTTTGCACACTAATTGCAAAAAATAGACGTTATAAAGATAATGAACGTTCATAAGGTCTCTATCATCTGCCCTGTCTATAACGAAGAGAGGTTCATGGACAGGTGTATCAGGTCAATACTGGAGCAGGACTATCCAAAGGATAGTCTCGAGGTGCTGTTCGTAGACGGAAGAAGTACGGACAGGACCCGGGAAATCATAGAGAAATACATGCGGGAGCACAGCTACATCAGACTGCTCGACAACGAGCGGCAGGTGGTGCCGTACGCCCTGAACAAAGGCGTCGAGGAGTCGACGGGCGAGGTGGTGATGCGTATTGACGGCCACTGCACCTACCCCACCAACTACGTGTCGGAGCTGGTGAGGTACCTGTATGAACTCGATGCTGACAATGTGGGTGGCGTATGGAACACACAGCCGGCACGCGACACAGCCATCTGCCAGGCCATTGCCCTGGCGTCGAGCCATCCCTTCGGCGTGGGTGGCTCCATGCATAAGATTGGGGCTTCGGAGATTATGGAGACTGACACGGTGCCCTTCGGCTGCTACAAGCGTGAGGTCTTCAAGAAGACGGGACTCTTCGACACCGACCTGGTACGCAACCAGGACGACGAGTTCAACGGCCGTCTGGTAAACCTCGGGGGTAAGATCTTCCTCATTCCTCAGGTCATCATCAACTATACAGCACGTGACACCCTGTGTAAGATGCGCCACATGTACTACCAGTATGGACTCTACAAGCCACTGGTAAACAAGAAATTAGGAGCTCCAGCTACAGTAAGACAGTTCTTCCCGCTACTGTTCCTCTTAGGACTGGTGGTAGGCGGTGTGCTGAGTCTGCTGGTGCCCTGGGTGGCACAGATTTACCTTGCCGTGCTGGCAATCTATCTGGTCATCGGCATGGTGGTAGGCTGCATGGCAGCCATCAGAACCTACAAGCCCATCATGGTGCTGCTGATGCCGTGGGTGTTCCTCAACGTCCACCTGAGCTATGGCTTCGGTTATCTGCACGGCATCATCAAGCTGCTGGGCCACAAACCCTTTAACGTAAAATCGAACAGATGAAGATATCATTCTCTCCGCCCGACGTGACGGAACAGGAAGCTGAAGAGGTCAAGCAGGCACTGCTGTCGGGGTGGATTACCACAGGCCCGAGGACCAAGGAGCTGGAGCGGCAGATTGCCGACTACTGCGGCGTGGCCAAGGCAGTATGCCAAAACTCGGCGACAGCCTGCTTAGAGGCTATCCTCCGCATTTTGGGTGTAGGGCCAGGCGACGAGGTCATCACCTCGGCCTATACCTATACGGCCTCGGCCAGTCCTGTATGCCATGTCGGTGCCACACTGGTGCTCGTCGACACGCAGAAAGACTCGTACGAGATGGACTATGGCCGTCTGGCTGACGCCATCACCGAACGTACGAAGGTCGTCATACCCGTAGACATCGGTGGCGTGCCCTGTGACTTCCAGAAGGTCATGGATGCCGTAGAGAGCAGGCGCAGCCTGTTCCGCCCCAACAACGCCATGCAGGAGGCCATTGGCCGCGTCATCGTCGTTGACGATGCTGCCCATGCCTTCGGTGCGAAGTGGCACGGTCAGATGGTGGGCTCAGTGACCGACTTCACGTCGTTCTCCTTCCATGCCGTCAAGAACTTCACCACGGCTGAGGGCGGTGCCCTGACATGGCGCCCCATCAAGGGCATGGACGACGAGGAGCTGTACAAGCTGTTCCAGCTGAACTCCCTGCACGGCCAGAGCAAGGACGCACTGGCCAAGACACAGCTGGGAGCCTGGGAATACGATGTGCTGGAACCAGCCTACAAGAGTAATATGACCGACCTGACGGCAGCCATCGGACTGGTGCAGATGAAGCGCTACCCTGCTATGCTGGCACGCAGACGCGAGCTGATAAGCCGCTATGACGAGGCCCTGAAGGAATTCCACCTGCAGGTGCGCGACCACTATACCAGTGAGCACACCTCGTCAGGACACCTCTATCAGGTCAGACTGCTCGGACACGACGGACAATACCGCAACGACGTCATTACCCGCATGGCAGAGCGCGACATTGCGTGCAACGTACACTTCAAGCCCCTGCCCATGATGACCGCCTACAAGAAGCTGGGCTTCGACATCAAGGACTTCCCCAACGCGTTCCACCAGTTCGACAACGAGGTGACGCTGCCACTGCATACGCGCCTGACAGACGACGAGGTGGCATACATTCTCAAGAACTTCAAGGAGGTTATCAGTTGACAAGGCTCTTCGACATATTGTTCTCGGCTTTTGGCCTGGTGGTGCTCTCACCACTGTTCCTGATTATCTATATCCTCATCAGACTGGAGAGCCGTGGACCAGGATTCTACTGTCAGGAGCGCATAGGAAAGGACGGCGTACCCTTCGGGCTGTACAAGTTCCGCAGCATGAGGACAGGAGCTGACAAGGGCAGTCTCATCACCGTGGGAGAACACGACAACCGCATCACACGCATCGGCTACTTCCTGCGTCGCTATAAGCTGGACGAGTTGCCTCAGCTGTGGAACGTGCTGAAGGGCGACATGAGCCTGGTGGGTCCAAGACCTGAAGTGAGGAAATACGTCGACATGTATACCGAGGAACAGCGCAAAGTGCTGAGTGTGAAGCCTGGCATCACCGACTATGCCAGCATTGAGTACGTCAACGAGAACGAGATACTGGGCAATGCCTCCGACCCTGACAAGGTGTACGTGGAACAGGTCATGCCCGACAAGATCAAACTGAACATGCGGTACATACGCAACAGGAGTCTCGTGGAGTACTTCAAGATTATCCTACTGACCTTCAAGAGCATAGCCAAGCTGGGCACGCTGAGCAAGATAGCCAACTGGTACTTCAACAAGCGTTCGCTACCCTTCTGGTGCATCTTCCTCATGGACTGCGCCATCGTGTTCATGGCATACCTCTTCGTCTACCAGCAGTTCAACAGCGGCAGGAACACCCTGGAGGTCATCGAGCACCTGACAGGCAACATCGTGTGCTATCTGGTGTTCTACGCCCTCGGATTCAAGATATTCCGCACCTATTCAGGCATTCTGCGCTACTCGTCATTCGTCGACCTGAAGAAGGTAGGCTACGCCATGCTCACCGGCATGCTGCTCACGCTGGGTGCACAGCTGCTGCTGTCGCAATATGAGGCTCTGTCGTACATCAAGCCTGTCTACATCATCGTCGCCACGGTACTCGGCACCTGTCTGCTCTGGATGGTGCGCATTGCCGTGAAGACAGTCTACGACGTCTCGCTGGCGAGCATCGACTCGAAGTACGCCTATATCTACGGTGTGAAGAATGGTGGTATCGCCATTGCCAAGCATATCCGCAACGAGAACCCTGTGAGGTTCGACCTGAAGGGCTTTATCTCAGACGACAAGAACATCGAGGACAAGATTCTCATGGGCGTCCGTGTTCACACCCTGGACAGCAGACTCATCGAGACGATGCAGGACGAGGGCATTGAGGCACTCATCGTGTCGCCATCGAAGGCCAGGGCCTTCCGCAACAACGAGCAGCTGCAGGACGACCTCATCAAGGCCGGCATCCATATCTACATGACGCAGCAGGCCAAGGAATGGGGCAGCGACGAAGACGACAGCCATGCTGACGAAGGTCCGCAGCTGAAGGAAATCAGCATTGAAGACCTGTTGCCTCGTGACGAGATAGAGGTCGACATGAAGTCGATAGGCAGCCAGCTGGAGGGTACCTCCGTGATGATTACCGGAGCGGCAGGCAGCATAGGCAGCGAGATGGTGCGCCTCATAGGCACCCTGCACCCGAAGGAGCTCATCCTTGTCGACCAGGCAGAGACACCCATGCACGACGTACGCCTCATGCTTGAGAAGCGGTGGAAGAACCTACAGGCCCACACCATTGTCACGAGCATCTGCAACAAGAAGCACATGGAGTCCATCTTCCGCAAGTACAAGCCCGAGTACGTGTTCCATGCCGCAGCCTACAAGCATGTGCCGATGATGGAGGACAACCCTGGGGAGAGCGTCTTCAACAATGTCTACGGCACGAAGGTCATTGCCGACCTGAGCGTGAAGTACCATGTGAAGAAGTTCGTCATGATATCGACCGACAAGGCCGTCAACCCCACCAACGTCATGGGCTGTTCGAAGCGTATCTGCGAAATCTACGTGCAAAGCCTCGACAAAGCCGTCAAGGACGGACATGTGCTGGGCATTACCCAGTTCGTCACCACCCGCTTCGGCAATGTGCTGGGGTCCAACGGCAGCGTCATACCACTCTTCCAGGAACAGATCAAGAACGGTGGTCCAGTGACAGTCACCGACCCCAATATCATCCGCTACTTCATGCTCATCCCTGAGGCCTGCAAGCTGGTGCTCGAGGCAGGCACAAAGGGCCGTGGCGGCGAGATTTTCGTCTTCGACATGGGCAAGCCCGTGAAGATTGCCGACCTAGCCAAGCGCATGATCAAGCTCTACAAGGCCGACGACGTGCAGATAGAGTTCACAGGACTGCGCCCAGGCGAGAAGCTCTACGAGGAGGTGCTCAACCAGGCCGAGACCACGAAGCCGTCGTTCCATGAGAAGATTCGCATTGCCCAGGTGCGCGAGTACAACTACCACGACATCAGCCTTGAGATAGACAACCTCATCAGCGTCAGCCAGCGCTTCGACGACATGAAGACTGTCGCCAAGATGAAGGAGATAGTCCCTGAGTACAAGAGCAAGAACTCCATATACGAACAACTCGACGACTCCCAATGAAAAGAACCATCGACCTGATTATTGCCGCCTTCTGCCTTGTCGTCTTCTCGCCACTCATCCTGGCGTGTGTCATTGCCATCAAGACTACGGGGGGGCCTGCCATCTACCGGCAGGAGCGCATAGGTCGTGGCGGAAAGCCCTTCTACATCTATAAGTTCCGTAGCATGGTGGTCGATGCCGAGAAGGAAGGGCGCGAACTGCTGCAGCAGGAGGACGACCCCCGGCTGACACGCATAGGACGGTTTCTGCGCGGACATCACCTGGACGAGCTGCCCCAGCTATGGAACGTCTTCATTGGCGACATGGCCTTCGTAGGGCCACGTCCTGAGCGCAAATACTATATTGACCAGATTATGGAGCGCGACGCCCGCTATGAGCGACTTTATGCCCTGCGCCCTGGGGTGACCAGCTATGCCACCCTGCACAACGGCTATACCGACACCATCGACAAGATGCTCGTACGTCTGGAGATGGACCTCTACTACCTGGAGCACCAGTCGCTATGGCTTGATGCCAAGATACTGCTGCAGACCTTCTTCAGCATCGTCCTCGGCAAGAAGTTCTAACAACCCCTCTCTTCTTTTAGAACCTGACAAACGTCAGCCGCAAGGCATCGCCTGTCAGCTGCATGCCATCGCCGTCGAGCTGTTCCACACGAAACGTCTCATCCAGACGGTTGATGCCAAAGGGCGACAGCACCGAAGCGTCGTCAACCTTGATGTCGCCGTCCTTACGACTGTTCTTGTATGGCTCATAGACACGAAGCGTGCCCTCCTTATGCTCGAAGCGCAACAGATAGCCCATGTGGTCGGCATCGTCAGACTGGTCAACCACATTGAGCAGTCGAACCTGTACTGCCCAGAAGAGCAGCTGCTCAGAAGTGTCGAGCGTACCTCCCGTGGTCAGCGTATCCACACGCGTCAGATGCCAATAGCCGTCCAGGTCGCCATTGTCAGAAGTCTCCAGGTCACAGCCTGCCAACAGCAGCACCAGACCTACACTATATAAGAAATGTCGCATAGTCTTCTCCCTTTCTCATGTTTGATGGTTCTTCTCCTGTTTACCTGATGATGCCCGTCTTGCGCAGCGTGAACTGTACGCCATGGTTGTCGCCACGGATGGCGCCAAAGTCGGCACCAAAGGCACCCGTCACACTCCAGCCACCTCGCAGGCGGTAGGATGCCTCAGCCATCAGGCTGGTGTTGTACTTCCTGTGCGTATAGGGCTTGCGATAGGTGCCCAGTCCGTCCTGCCACGTCAAGAGCACGCGGTAGTACAGGTTATTAGTAGGCTGTCCGCTCACACCGAGGTGCCACGCCTTGAAACGGTTGTTGTTGACATTGATCTCGCCGCTGGCATTGTAGAGCGGCGACAGGTAGAGCGGGTTGCCCATGACCTGTCCCCAGTGCTGCCAGCCAGTGAAGATGGAGTGATTGTAGTTGTCGTCAATGCCACCGATATGGTCTGATATCGAGGGTGTACGGTCATGATAGACCGGTCCGCTCTGGTATTTCGTGTAGAGATACTCCAGCACGACGTTCTGCAGCCAGGTACCATGAGGCAGTCGGAGCTCCAGACCCAGCATGATATCCTTCAGGTCGTACAACAGGTAGCGGCTCTTCTTCTTCACATTCCACTCGTCGCCTTCGCCATAGCCGTCGTAGTCGAGCATGAACATGGCGGAGTGGTCCTCGAAATACTTGTCGGCATAGAAGCTCAGCCCCCAGTCGTCACGGTCGTAGTTCAGACGTATCAGCCAGCTGCCCAGCTGGTTTCCCTCGTCGTTCTGATAGGTAGTCTCGTTGACCTCGCCGCCGCCAGGGATGAAGGCATGGAAGAAAGCCCCCAGGCCTGCGGCATTATGGAACACGGTGTTCTCCTCGTCCTTGCGATATGACGTGCCACCAAACTGGCAGGCCATCTCAAGACCAAGCTCCACGGAGAAGGGCTTACCCTCCTTGCCTATGCGCAGGTAGCCTGCCTTCGAGTGGTAGAGCGTGCCCTCGGTATACTTCGTCTCCTTTCGCGAGAAGTCTTTCTGCCAGCCGTCATCCGTCGTCTTGCCATAGGCGATATGTCCCTTCAGAGCCAGCCAGCCACGCGTGTAGGGGATGGTCCAATAGTCGGGCAAGGCCAGTCGCACCTGGGGTACAGGGCGTGCATTGATGCCCAGCGTCTGGGCTCCACTGCTCAATGCCCGGTTCTTCAGCTCCACAGGCTGCTCCTTGCTACCCACGGTTAGCACGCCCTTCAGCCAGCGCAGCTCACCATAGGCCTGCTGCACCACCAGTGTGCTGGTGAACCCTGCTGCCACAGCGACGTCGAGGCCATAGCCGATGCCCCAACGGCGCAGGCTGTCGCGCTCAAGGGGTCTGACAATGGCCCCACGCACATAGCCGTTGGCCTTCTTCAGCGAACTCAGGCCGTAGCGGTTTGCATTGAGCCACAGGGGCGTATGGTCACCACCTGAGAGTGTTGTCTGTAGCTCTGCACGGTACTCCAAGCTGTCCAGCAATCCGCGCTTAGGTGCCTCCTGCTGTGCCGATACGGTCTGTACTGCCACTGCCGTCAGCCAGCCTAATGCTATGATGATTCTCTTGCGCATATACCTTATTATTATAGATTAGCCGCCACGAAGGTACGAAAAAGCGGCCAAAGGACAAAATAAAATGCCATTAATTTGCTGCAACAATAGGGATTTCCCCCAGTGCGTTTAGGGGAAATCCCTTTCGCAGCACCAGATTATTGCGTAATTTTGCACCGTGAGAACAAAGAAACTGATTGTTGAACGCTTTAAATAAATGAGACTATGAAAAAGATCATGATGACCCTGGTAGCAATGCTGACGATAGCAGCAACGGGCAAGGCAATGAGCTACGAGCAGGCAAGGAACGAGGCCCTGTTCCTGACGGACAAGATGGCCTATGAGCTGAACCTGACTGACGCGCAGTATGAAGCTGCGTACGAAATCAACCTGGACTACCTCATGGGTGTTACCAGCTACGATGACGTGTACAGCACCTACTGGGAGCGCCGTAATCTGGACATGAGCTATATTCTCCTCGACTGGCAGTGGCAGGCATTCCTGGCTGCAAGCTACTTCTATCGTCCCCTGTACTGGGACGCCGGATACTGGCACTTCGCCATCTATGCACGCTATCCGCATCGCGACTACTTCTACTTCGGGCGTCCTGTCTTCTACGCCAGCTACCGTGGAGGCCATGCCTGGCACCATGTGGGAGGACACGGATACTACTATGGCCGTCGCGAGCACTTCCGCACAGCTCCTGGACACAGCCACTTCGGCATGCTCGACCGCTGGAATCGCGGCGACTTCAGGGGCAATCATCGTCACAATGGAGGGCACCATGGCAGCTTCGGCGGCAATCGCAACAGCTCGACACGCTCGACAGTGCACCAGCATCGCGACTTCGGTCAGCGTCCAGATAGGGGTATTGAGCGCGACAACCACAACAGCCATAGCGGCGGTTCCTTCGACCGTGGCAACCACAACAGCAGCGAGCGCACCACAGGTCGTCTGACCAACGGCAGCCGTCCCTCGCACAGCACTGAGACAATGAGCAGCCGTCCCTCGCGTAGCAGTGGTTCCTTCAGCAGCAGCCCCTCTTCACGCAGCATTGAGTCGATGAGCAGCCGTCCCTCGCACAGCAGTGGTTCCTTCAGTAGCCCTTCGCGCAGCAGCGGCTCCTTCAGCAGCAGCCCCTCGCGCAGCAGCGGATTATTCGGCGGAAGCCGTAGCAGTGGCTCCTTCAGCAGTGGCCGCAGCAGTGGTCACAGCAGCAGCGGAGGCCGCTCGTTCGGTGGACGTCGTTAGCAGACGCACCTCAGCGTTCATCATCCGTTGCACGTCACGCATCGCACACTGTGCATGCACAGCCAGAATGGCCTTGTTGATGATGCCATGACCTACAGCCACCACCCTTTTGCCTGGGTAGGTGGCTGTTAGAAATATTAGGAATGTACGCGCACGTGTCAGCAGGTCCTTTTCGCTCTCAATGTCGTCAGGCCACACCTCGCCACGCAGGTCAGGAATAAAGCGCCCAGTGAACGACCCCCAGTCGCGCTCACGCAGCAGCGAGGTGGTGTGAACCTGCAGACGATGGGGATTAGCAATGACCTCAGCCGTCTGCACAGCACGATGCAGGTCGCTACTCACGACGGCATCGATAGGCTCCGACGCCAGTCGCTGGGCTACCTGCAGGGCCTGTTCCCTACCCTTCTCGTTCAGCTCTCCCTGAGTCTGCCCCTGCATGATCTGCCGGGCATTATCGACGGTCTCTCCGTGCCGTACTAAAAAAATTGTTGTCTCCATCGGTTGCAAAGTTACAAAAAAACGAATGAAAAGCCTAATTAATTTGTACTTTTCTGAGTGCTCTGTAAGTTCGGCGTAGCCAAAGTTACGAAAATTCGAGAGCAAAACAAAAGAATTCATTCTTTTTTTGCCGAGACGGAGTAACTTCGCGACTTTTTGTCGCAAAGTTACAAACTTTTTTGTAACTTTGCAGCGTACAAGACAAAAAAGTGTATGAAGATTTTCCAGAGCTCCCTTTTCCGTGCTTTCTGCGCCATAGTGATAGGCGCACTGCTCATTAAGTTCCCCAACGACGGCGTCACATGGCTGACCATGGCCATCGGCGCCCTGTTCCTGCTGTCAGGCATCATCGCACTGATAGCTTACTGGCAGGCCAAGCGCCACGCTGGCGAGTATACCGTCATGGACCAGGAAGGGCGCGTCATCAGCGGCTCGCAACCCACCTTCCCCATCGTCGGAGCAGGCAGTGTCATACTGGGACTGGTGCTGACGCTGTCGCCACACGCCTTCATCAACGGACTGATGTATATGCTGGCAGCAGTGCTCATACTGGGCGGCATCACCCAGTTCATGGCACTCATCAGTGCCCGCAGACTGGGCAGCGTACCCTTCGGCTACTGGGTATGCCCCTCGCTTATCCTGCTCACAGGACTCTTCGTCATGCTGAAGCCCATGCAGTCGGCACAGATGCCACTGCTCATACTGGGCTGGTGCTCCGTACTCTACGGCGTCATCGAACTGATCAACGCCCTCAAGATTCGCAGCATTCGTAAGCAGGCCGACCGTCAGGCCACAACACTGCCTGGAGACGAAGAGGCTACCTTTGAGGAAATAAGCTCAGAGATAACACCGAACACCCCTGCTACGACCGATTCTGCAGAATAACGATTATCTATCTCTCACCTCTGCTGATCGAGGCGCATCAGGAGCAGACCGACGACAATCCAGAAGATTTCGCGCACGCGGCAGATGATGCTGACGAAGATGCCCAGGGCTGCCGACAGGCCGAGGGCAGCGATAGAGAGCACGAAGCCACCCTCCTGTACGCCAAGCTGCATGGGCAGGAAGCCTATGAGGTTGGCAAAGAGCGTGGTGAAGGCCACGATGAGTATGCTGTGCAGGTAGGTGATGGCTATGCCTGAGAATCCGCCGCCATTGTCGATGCCGAAGAGCAGCAGCATGAACAGCACCTCTGAGCTCTGCACGACACGCGAAAAGAACTCCAGCAACAGGCTGCGATAGAACGCCTTGGTATCCTGCGAATAGAGTGCCGCTATCTGGTGGTCAATATTCTCGATGGTCTCTGAGTGGCGTGCCCAGAAGCGCAGCGTCCACTTCTTCAGTCCAGGAACATGACTGACGACCCCCAACACATATTTCACCAACCCATTCTTATAGCCTCTTGAGAAGAGGTAGAAGAAGAACAGGCAGAACACCACGATGACGCCCAACGTCGTGCCAATGACGGGCGTGATGGGCATGTCGCCGATAAGTACCAGTGCCAGATAGATGAAGATGCTGACGAGCCAGAACCAGAAATGGGCGAAGAAGTGCATCATGGCATAGAGGATGACACTCGACGTGGCATGCTCCTTGTCGATGTCCTTCGACAGTTCCATGATGCGATAAGGCTCGCCTCCCAGTCCGCCGACAGGTGTGGCGTAGTTGAGGGCGTAACCCGTAATCGTCAGTTTATAAAGGCGCCAGAAGCTGACCGGCATCTTCCCCCCGAGGTTACCTTCTATCATCGCCTGCCAGGCCCACGCATTCAGGGCATATACCAGCACCCACACGCCGATGATGGGTATGAGCCAGTAGCCGGCGTGGCAGATGTGCTCCCACAGCTCGATGAAGCTCACGTCGAACGTGAACAGCATGACGACAACGGCTACAACGCCGATGACGAAGAAGAAGTTGTTGAGTCGCTGCTTGGTCCAGGTCATGAGAGTGAGAGGTGAGGAGTGAGTGGTGAGAGGTTAGAGGCTCTGCGCGATGCGACGGCAGAAGGACTCGTGGCGGTGGTTGACATACCAGGCCAGCATACCCATGGCCACAATCTCGAAGAGGAAGTTGCAGGCGGGGATGTCCAGCAGACAGAACAGGATGAGCCAGAACGTGCGGAAGTTGAAGGTCAGCAGACCGTTCCACGTAATGAGTGGTCGCGACTGGCGCAGGAACTCCTGCCGCACGCTGTCAGGCATGTTGTCAGTGCTGCCGAACTTCTCGCGCAGCGTGGCCAGCAGACGCTGGAACTGGGGCGTCACCTTCTCCTGCTTCTTCGTATAGTCGATGTACGACTTCTGGAAGTAGCGCTCCACCCATGGTGTCTTCTCGTCCATCTGGTCGTATATCTCCTGCTGGCGGCGCGAGTTGTCAAGCTCAGAGCCCTTCTCGCCCTTCAGGAAGAACAGGTGTACCTGTATGTAGTAGTCGGCCAGACGCTGCTGTCCTGCCAGTCCCACGATGCCCGATATCCATCCCAAAGCGTATACCACGAGGCTGGCGATGATGACGTTCTCCTGTGTGTCGGCAATGCCCAGGAACGAGAACTCGATGTCGTGGTGACAGTAGAAGCGGTAAGCCAGTCCGTGGTAGATAGGTCCGAACCATGCAAAGCCTGCCACGCCGTCGAGTATGCGCCCCAGACGGCTCTTCTTGCCTGACAGACGTGCCAGCTGACCGTCAGTACAGTCGAAGACGTCGGCCACCATCAGCAGCATGATGGCGATGATGTTCATGCCCAGTCCCCACCATCCGCAGTAGTAGAAACTGCCCGTGGCGAAGAACGCCGTGCTGGCAGCACCGATAATCATCGACCAGATGGTGATGGTGTTGGGATGAACGTCGAACTTGTTGAAGAACAGTGCCAGATAGTAGCAGAAGGGCCTGATGATGTGGAGGTCCACCCAGTCCTCAGTTTCTGACGACTTCAGACTTGCTTTATAATTTTCATCCATATTCTTTTATTTCTTATTTATGTTTCACTTTCTCACCTCTCCCCTCTCACCTCTACCTCAAAGTAGCGCCTTGGGCATCAGCTCCTGGGCACGTTCGAAGTCCTCAGGCGTGTCGAGCTCGTATGAGAAGTAGTCGGTGGTGTCAACCACCTTGAACGTATGTCCCTGAGGGATCAGCCGCTCGAAGCAACGCTCGTAGAATACGTCGACGAGTCCCTCCTGCTCTATCATCTGCTGCAGCTCGTGGTACAGGGCCTCGCTGTACTCGGCAGTCATCTTCTCAATGCCCACCGACTCGCCGATGGCGTCCTCTATGCTGCACACCTTGCTGATTTCAGTGATGTGCCCCTCCTTGTCGACGATGACCTTGATCTCCTCCTCGCCACAGGCATGGCGATTCAGTGCCAGGGCCGTCTCAGTCTCGTGGGCGATGCGTGCCACGGCGGCAGGGTCGCACAGGATGTCACTGTCCATGAGCAGGAACTCCTTGCCCCTCACCACCTCCATCGACATCCACAGCGAGTAGATGTTGTTGTTGTGCTCGTAGTCGGCATTGTGCAGGAAGGTAAATGTCGTGGTGAGTGCTGAGAAGTGAGTGCTGAGGAAGTCGCGTATCTGGTCGGCACAGTAGCCCGTGACGACGACAAACTCCCTGATGCCAGCCTGCTGCATGGCGTTGACGGTACGCTCCAGCAGGGTGCGTCCCCCCACCTCCAGCAGGCACTTGGGCTTATTATCAGTCAGCGGGCGAAGGCGCTTGGCCATGCCCGCTGCTAAGATGACTCCTATCATTTCCTGACAATCTTGAGTATGGTGTCGACCACGGTCTGTGTCTGCTCCTTACGCCCTAGCGTGATGCGCAGGCACGACTCCAGGCCCTTGTCACCCATGAACTTAATCTTGTAGTCCTGAATCTTCAGGGCTTCCATCAGCGACTCCTTGATTTCCAGCGGGTATTTGATGAGGATGAAGTTGGCCACCGACTTGTACACCTTGAATCCGGGCAGGTCACCCAACTCCTTCTTGTAGAGCTGACGTCCCCAGTCCATGTCGTCAGCCACGTGACGGTAGTGCTCGTCGCTGTCAAGGGCTGCCAGTGCAACGGCCTCTGAGAAGCGGTTGTAGCCCAGGTACTTGTTGGTGTAGCTGAGGAACTGGTCA
>JAEEGL012429102.1_pt1 | contig 16148 bp, 15 predicted proteins | sample 9134231 | NCBI WGS metagenome assembly JAEEGL01 (sample SAMN16246548, study PRJNA631951) | gut metagenome | biome: gut microbiome; feature: rumen; material: fiber-attached | host: Bos | place: Iran: Karaj | collected 2018-10
AGCGACCCACTCTTTCATCGCATATTTATCAACCATGGTGGTGTATTCAGGTTTGCGATCATACAACTTCAACCACTGTAGCTTCTCATTATATGTTTTCGGGGTTGTCAAATCTAACTTCTTTAAGAAACGAGCACGGTATTTTAACTTAAGAAAAGATTCATCATCGATTCTATTGCTAAAAGGAAAGGCTACTACACATCGAGCGATTAATGCTACGGGGTGTAAAAGATAATTACATGCATTAATCAACTTCCGAGTCAATCTATTCATCATAATATGAACTATACCAATATATTAACCGCTACATTTCTGAACTATTTGGTTCAAAGTCCTTCAGAATATGCTTTAAGTAAAACACCAGCCTATCACGGTGCGACTCACAGTCAACCTTGTTAAGCAATCTGGCAACCCTGTCTTTATTCAAACCTTTAGGTATCCAGCCCCTGTTGGCCGCACTAACTAGATAGTGGTGGGGATAAGGTAATACTACCGTCTGTTGCTGGAGATACGTCTCACTCATCCAACTTTCATTACACTTTTTTAACTCCCGCGGATTCAGTATAATCCTATTTATTTCTGAAAGCCTTTCCCTGAAAGAGTTAAGCGGATCACCCCTCATCAATTCAACCGTGGGTTCCTGAGCACATTGAATATATGGATAGAGTTTAAATGACATCTTGCCTTGGCAGAAATCAAGCAAAACCATATATCCCTCATTCCAAAGCCCTATTTCGGGCGAAAGCGGTGCTTTAAAACTATCAAAGCAGAGATTACCCAAGCCATAGAAAACCAGGCCTTCGTTGTACTCCTCATACCCACTATAGCAATGCTGATGATGGTTGACAACCACGTTGGCTCCAACATCAATAAAAAATCTGTAAGTGTCAACCATCCTTTGTGATGGGAGTTGGAAGTGTTCCATCCCACCGTGTACTATTACAATAACGTAATCCGCTTTCGCCTTTGCTTCTTTTATCGCATAGAACTGAGAAATAGGATTCAGTGGATTTGCACCTGCCTTTGTTTCAGAAGCAATGCTAAACTCATGTTCACAACAATTAATAAATGCTATAATAGTACCGCAGATTTTTCTATACACAACAGTACTGGCTTCTGCTAGATTCTTCCCTGCACCAATGGTATCCAATTGAAGATCTTCCAAGATTTCTTTAGTACTCACCAAGGCATCACCCCCATAATCCATTATGTGATTATTTGCAAGAGTTGCCATTTTAAAGCCAACGGCCTTAATATACCTGGCTGCATTAACCGTTGATTTCAGGTTGGGGCCAGCTTTAGCTATTGGCTTACAATCCGGCCTTAATACGATTGGGCTCTCGTAATTAAAGATCGAATAATCTGCAGAAGACACCAATCCCCGTATATCTTCAGCTATTACTTTGGCCTCATTATTTTCAATTAGTGAGGCCACCCTTCTGTTCGGATAATAGTCGCCGGCGAATAGTAACGTCATTATAATCCAGTAAAAATAAAAGAATCTACCACGTTCATTTGTGCTCCATTCTGTATTTAATGATTTTCATGATAAGCCGTTCACGAATAATCAATTTAAGCCGCTTCCAAGTAAGCGGATAGTACTGTTTGCGTTTTTTTTCAACAACAGAATTGAATGACAAACACTTCTTATCCGTTTCAGTAATGATATTTTCGATTTGGCCAGTCCAAACTTTAATTAACCAAGCAACGTAGCTTTCAGGATTATTCTCATGAAAAAAAGAAATACGTTGTAAATGCTTTGAAAGGATAACGTCAAGTTGTTTATTGAAACCATTCTGATCATCGAACGGATACTCTATATTTGGGATTGCCTTATGAAAACCATCAAATGTCACACATAAGGGAACACCTTGAGCATATGCATCATAGGTTCCCATGGCACCTCCATCCATCCCCATATATATATAGTAGTCAAGTTCCGCCAGCCGATTCTGTTGATATTGATATTCGTACGGCATTTTTCGAGAAACATTGAGCCATTCAAAAGAGCAGTTTAATCCTTCTAAAGAGCTGGCCACATTTTGCCACCCTTTACCAACAAAAACAAAATTGGCATATTTTGCATTATCATGAGAAGATGCATAGTCCAGTAGCCATCTCTCATTCTTTCTTCCGTCATCGTAACAGGTGGAAAAAATACCTATAGAAATCGGTCGGATATATGTGTTTCTCACTGGAAGAATTCTGCCAAATACCTTTTTCTTGTCAAAGCCAAGTTCTATTAGAAACTCAGCATCCTCTGGCGACATACAAATAAAAGAGTCGAACTTATCTTTAATGCTTACAAGATAATCCTCTCTCAGCGAAAAATTCAGATGAGTATAAAACACCGAATTATGTTTGGCCTCCTTCATGGGAACGCACTGATACCACCATTGATGATAGACTATTTCCTCTCCATTATAGTCCTTGTATGATCCTTTCTTGCATTCATATCCCATCGCTTTGGCTTCTCGCATAATGTCATCGGTCAGGATGTCCATAATCCAGCCCGTTTTGCTGCCATTATTGTTAATAAAAATCCTATCCATCTTATTTCTGATATAATTTTAGGGTGTTACAGATAAACTTAATGGTTTCCTCCGTGAGATTACTTGCCGAAGGAAGATAAAACCCATTCTCAGAGAGCCAATCAGTGACCGGATAAAGTCCACTACAGTCACAGCCATATCCTTGAAGGGACTTTTGACGGCTCATACTCTTGAAAAGTAATCGTGTATCAATCCCCTTTGATTTCAAGTACGCTATGGTTTCCTCCTTGGTGTGGCCATATAACTCTGGGGCAATAACGACAACATTCATCCAGCAGACATCTATACAATTATCCTCTGGTTCTGACTGAAAAGTAATCCCCGGCACCTCAGCTAGGTATTTTCTATACAGTGCATGATTCCTAATACGCATAGAGCGGTAGACATCAGCCTTTTCCACTTGGGCCAAGCCTATTGCCGCTACAACATTGCTCATTCTGTAGTTATATCCAATATCGTCGTGAGAGTATGTACGTAATCCATTTATTGGGAAACAGACATTTTTAAAATACTTGGCTTTAATATAAAGGTCTTCCCTGTTGGTCACAACCATACCGCCCTCACCCGTTGTTATATTTTTATTAGCGAAAAAGCTAAATCCGGCAATGTCTGAAAAAGAGCCCGCTTTCTTACCATGATATGTTGCTCCATGAGCCTCTGCGGCATCCTCCACGATAAATAGCCCATGTTTTTTTGCTATCTCGCAAATAACATCCATATCACACATCTTCCCGAATATGTGAACGGGCATAATGGCTTTGGTATGGGATGTGATTTTCTCCTCTATCTTAGTTACATCAATATTGAATGTCCTTCTGTCGGCATCCACGAAAACAGGTTTCGCCCCCGTGTAGCACACAGCGAATGCGGAAGCAATCATAGTAAATGACGGGATGATCACCTCATCGCCCTTGCCTATTCCAAGAGCAAGTAATGCAAGATGTAAAGCAATTGTTCCATTACAAACGGATACAGCATAATTGCAATCACAGTATTTTGCAAACTCCTCCTCAAAACTGTTCACAAAAGGCCCGGATGATGATATCCAACCCGTAGATACAGCTTCAGACACATACTTCAATTCATTACCCGCCAAATAAGGCTCGCATACTGGAATAAAGCTCATATTATAATCGTTGTATTAATATATCATTTTTTAATGAGGCGTTTAACCATTGCTCTTTCCTTTGTATTAAAATAAAGAAAATATATATCTAACAACCCTACCGCCAACAAAAGGGCTGTATAAAATAACAATAACACGACAGACTTAGGAATCAAGAATCGATTGAAGATAAAGCCCAGGATTATTAATTGAACAATCGAAACCACTGTCGGTAAAACGAAATGCTTTAAATACTCCGGGATACTGAATCCTAAAACTTGATGCGCGCAAACCACTATTGCAATTAATGTAATGAGTTCCGAGACACACATACTTATAAACGCCCAATACAACGGAAGACCCATCCTCAATAGTAGATACGAAAGAGGAAGTGAAGTAAATAAACCAACGGATTGAACAATCTGGTACTTCTTCATTCTGTCATAGGAGGCGAACAACATATCTATTGAAGCCTGGGGCGCCCGGATAACCATCTGGATTAACACAATCTGTACAAAAACCGCAGTCAACTCAGGAACATCTACAAGCCATAGGTCCAATATTTCATCAGTGTAACATATAATAGGCAATGCCGCCAGAACGACAGCCACAAACATTAGCCTTGATACTTCTATAGCATAACCGAATATCGATTCCTTATTCTTAGTCGCCGATGCCTCAGTAACGTATGGGCGAAATGCAAGCGCCACGTTTGCAGACAATTGTGTAACAGCATTTTTTACTTGATATGCCAACCCTCGTGCCGCATTTGCAACAACGCCTCCAAAAACATTGATTACGAAGTTTACTCCTTCATTGGTCATAGTATAAGCCGTATTTCCTAAAAAATTCCAGCCACTGAACGACACTAAGCTCTTAAAAATCTCCTTGTCCCAAACCCTTTTTAATTTACACTCCCGAAACCTGAAAGTATATATAATGTGGACTATTCGGAACAATGCCACTACGACCAGCATTAAAATGGCATACGTCTTTAGTTTATTAGGACCAAAAGACGTTAAAAGATATATGATTCCTAATCGAGCCAATGCATCAAGGATTGAAACTATAGCATAGAAATCAAATCTCTCATTAGCAATGATAGCGGAATCGTATGGAACAGTCAAAATAGATATAAAAGCCGTCAATAGGGAACAATAAAAGACGAACATTGCCGTCGGAAGCATCCCATCTGGAAAAACCAAAAAACGAGGGATATACCAGACGCCAAAAACCCATACAACTACCGTAAAAACAGTTGCCAATAAAACATGAACTATGATGCTGATACTGAATATATTTCGAACATTGTCTTCATTTCCCTTGCCCCTTTCAAAGTTTAAAAATCTTTGTACAGCTTGGGCGAATACATTTCGTAATGATCCAAATAGCCCGACAACCCCGCCAACAAGATTGTAAACACCATACTCTTCTACCCCTAATTTATCCAAAAGTACCCTTGACGTATATATTGCTATTAGCATCAACGCAATAGTACGGACATATAAAAAAACAGTATTCTTAGCAATTTTCGTTACAGGATTTTCCATTTGCTAGATAACTACGCTACAAGCAAAAGACAATTATTCCACAACGTTGACTTTGTCTTCCCCGATTGGCTCAAACCGTACTTTATCCATTGGTCCGCAATAGGGGCCTTGCTTTACCTCTACTATCTCTGAATCTTCAAGCATTTTAAAACCGTGACCGCCATATCCGAGAAATACAATATCACCTTCATTGGCTATGCGGCTTTCAAGATAAACCTGATTATCATCATAATAGTCAATACGAATCCTGCCACTTTGGATAATTAGAACTTCTTGGGTAAATTCAATTGTACGGGGAACTCTATTATGAACGTGGGGTACAATTACGTAATCCTTCTCCCTATTCATATACCCTATCTGCTGAGAGGACTGGTCGTTGGTCAGGAACTGAATCCCAGAGCCATGGTAATTCTTACGTATTATCAATCCCAAGAACTGATCCCTGTTGTAAATACTCTCTATTCCAGTCATTAGTGCTTTTTTACATATTCCAAATCATGTTCAACCATAATACGGACAAGAGAATCAAAAGATGTCTTTCTAGGATTCCATCCAAGCAGCGTCTTGGCCTTGGTCGGGTCACCTAGGAGCTGATCAACTTCTGCCGGGCGAAAGTATTTCGGATTAACCGCTACAAGGGTTTTGCCTAATAAATGTTCAGGACCGGAAACGCATACCCCTTTCTCATTTACCCCCTCACCTTCCCAAATTAACTCTACACCAGCCGTCTTAAAGGCAAGAGTGGCAAATTCACGAACCGTATGGTACTCACCTGTCGCGATTACAAAGTCCTCCGGGGTAGGATGTTGAAGAATCAACCACATGCACTCAACGTAATCCTTTGCATATCCCCAGTCACGAAGTGAGTTCAGGTTACCTAGATTGATACAGTCTTTCTGCCCATTCACAATACGTGCAACGCCCAGAGTAATCTTACGTGTAACGAAATTCTCACCCCGGCGCTCTGACTCGTGGTTGAATAAGATGCCATTAACAGCATACATCCCATAGGCCTCACGATAGTTCTTTGTAATCCAGAAACCATACTGTTTAGCCACCCCATAAGGAGAACGAGGATAGAACGGGGTGGTTTCCTTTTGGGGGACCTCTTGCACCTTTCCAAATAGTTCGGAGGTTGAAGCCTGATAAATCCTACATGTCTTCTCCATACCGAGTATACGAACCGCTTCTAATAGTCGTAGCGTTCCCACCGCATCGGTCTCTGCTGTATATTCAGGTACATCAAAAGAAACTTGAACATGACTTTGGGCCGCCAGGTTATAAATCTCATCAGGTTGCACCAATTGAAGGATACGTTGTAATGATGAAGAATCCGTCATATCGCCATAATGAAGTGTTAAGCCACCATCATCACGGGCATCTTTAAGATGCCTTTTTAAATACAGCGGCTCTATACGTTCGCGATTGAAAGTAGATGCCCGGCGAACGATACCATGAACTTCATATCCTTTCTCAATTAAAAACTCAGCCAGGTAAGAACCATCCTGACCGGTTATACCAGTAATCAATGCTTTTTTCATATTAATAAAACCAAAGAATAATCACGCCAAAACCTACTCAGCTTTTATCATATCCAGAGAAAAGCGTTCCCCCTTTTCAAGATTACAAATAGCCGTCTTACCAAGAATATCTGGTAAATATTTAGGATGCAGGCCAAAGCCGGGGCGCACACTGCGGACATTCTCTTCCGTGAACTTCTCACCGGCCTTGATGTCCTTAGCCACATACAGCGAGCGGCTGAACTCCCTCCCCTTGATCCTCGCCGGATCCGAAGGATAAACCACTTCGCCCAGCGCTTTCTCCACATTGCGGATGGCCTTCACCATGGCGGCGAACTCGCCGATCTCCATGGAGAACGCGGCATCGGGCCCGCCGATGGAACGGTCCAGGATGAAATGCTTCTCCACCAGGGTCGCTCCCAGAGCCACTGCAGCGACGGCCACATCATATCCCATCGTGTGGTCGCTCAGGCCGACCTTGACGCCATAGCGCTGCTTCATGTCCACCATCGTCATCAGGTTGGCCTCCTCGATAGGGGCCGGATAGGAAGAGGTGCATTTGAGCAGGGTGATGTCGTCGTTGCCGGCATCCCGGCAGGTCCTCACGGCGAGCTCGATGTCCTCCGGCATGGCGATGCCGGTGGAGATCACCATCGGCTTGCCCTTGCGGGCCGCATACTCGATCAACGGCGTGTCCGTGATCTCGAAACTGGCAATCTTGCAGATCGGGTTCCCCAGACCGTCCAGGAAATCCACCGCAGTCTTGTCGAACGGGGTCGAGAAGCACGTCAACCCGCACTTCCTGGCCTCGTCAAAAATGGCCTGGTGCCACTCCCAGGGAGTAAATGCCTCCTGATATAGGTCATACAACGTGCGGCCGTCCCACAGGGTTCCCTTTACCTTGAAATCGTCTGCATCACAGTTGAGTGTGATGGTGTCAGCCGTGTAGGTTTGTATCTTGACGGCATCCGCTCCGGCCTCCTTGGCCGCCCTGACCGAAGCCAGCGCCACGTCGAGTTTGTGGCCGTGGTTGGCGGACAGCTCCGCGACGATGAATGTCTTGCTCATGACAGTGTCAGTATGTAGTAGATGTATCCGCCGTCCCGGCGCTGCTCCTTGTAGCCCAGCTTCTCGTGGTACCTGACGGACCGGAGATTGTCCAGTTTGACCTTGGCCGAGACGGCTGTGATGCCGTGCTGCGGCAGGCTGGCCAGGATCTGCCGTTCCCACTTTTCCGTCTGCCCGGTGCCCTGCGTGGAAGGGTCGGCGATGATGCCGCGCTCCCACACGCCGTCTCCCTCATGGGTGAGATTGTATGTCCCCACCAGGGTGCCCTCCTTGAAGACGGCGAAATAGCGCCTGTCGGCATTGCCCTTCAGGCTCTCGATGAACTTGAAATGGTTCTCCTCCGGGATGGGTTCCGGGTTGACCATCCACCGCCGCACGTCATCGCGGTTTCTCAGGGCGAGGATTTCGCGCTGCCGGTCCCGCGTGCAGTCCACATAGTCAATCACCTCGTAGCGGTCGTTCCACAAGGCATGCAGGACCACATCCTTGTACGCTCCGTGGAACAGGCAATGCTCCCTGAGGGTCGCCTCCCGCGTGAAACCGTTGGCCTCCAGCACGGTATACAGGTGCGGACGGAGGTCGAAGGCATAGGTATAGATCTTATGCAGGCCCAGTCCATCAAAGGCCACGGCCTTGAGCATCGTCAGGTAGTTGCTCCAATGCGCGGCAAAGTGCTCCGCCTCCAGCCGGGTGTCCATGATGAACGAGATCTCCGCATTGCGGTCGATCCAGTTGATGTGGACCAGTCCGCCATACCCGATGCAGGCCCCCTTCTCCAAGTAGGAGAAGAGGATCTGGTCGGGTTTCGGGTTGTCAAACAGCCTGGAGACAACACTGTCAAAATACCGCTGCTGGTCCTCCTCGGTGAGGGGACGGGCCTGGCGGAGGTGATAGATCTGTTCGTTGCGCCACTTCATAATGAGGAAACGGTCCTCATAACGAAGCGGCACGATCGAATGATCACCCAGGTGTTGCTCCTGTTGCTGCAGGCAGATATACGACGGCATCGATTAGTTGAGACGTTTGAAGCCCGCCTGGCAGACAGGGCCTTCCAGTGCCTTCATCACATCCTCACCGTCCTCGAAGTCGCGGATTTTGGCGAAGATGGGATCAAGTGCCTGATAGTAGTCCTCGAGGACCTCGTCGGTATGGTCAAGGCAGGTGTACATCAGCGTACCGGCAATGTATCCCTTCTTGAGCATTTCCTGCGTCACGTAGGTCTTGTATGCAAGGGCGTTGGGCGAATCGAAGGTATAGCCGGCAAGGGCGGGAATGCCCCACTGGTTGATCTTCAGGCCATATTTGTCCGCCAGTCTCTGCCAGTTCTCCTTGTTCTTGAGCCCCTGCTTCGTGATAAACTCCCAGGACCTGGTCTTTTCCATCACGTCGAGGGCGGCCAGTGCCGCGGTCGGGCCGATACGGTCCGTCCAGAAGGTGGAGCTGATCCAGGACCCCTGGGCGGCATCCATGATTTCCTTCTTGCCGATGACGGCGGCAATCACATAGCCGTTGCCCATGGTCTTGGAGTAGATGGTCATGTCGGGATACACCCCGTATTTCTTGTGCAGGCCAAAATACGTCTCACGGAAACCGGAGGTGCATTCGTCGAAGATCAGGATCACGCCATACTCGTTGCAGAGGTTGCGGATGTGCTCCAGATACCCTTCGGCAGGACCGAAGTTGCGGCAGACTTCCATCTTGACGGCCGCAAGGTCAGGCGTGTTGCGGATGATCCCCTCGATCTCCTCGAAGTCGTTGTAATGGAACGGGATGGCCGTGCCGCGAAGCTCCCGGGGGACGCCGTTGGTCGGGATACCGGGCAGCAGGTGACCGGCAAGGGCGTCGCTCTCGCCAAGATTCACGGAGACATACCAGTCGTGCCAGCCGTGATAACCGCAGATGGCCACTTTATCCTTGCCGGTATAGGCACGTGCGATACGGATACACATGGAGTTGGCTTCGCCGCCGCCACGGGTATAGCGCACACCGCCGGCCCAGGGGTTGTTCTGCAGGATCTTTTCTGCCAGATAGACCTCTTCCGGGCAGTTGAGCGTGGTCAGGTTGCCGTCGCGGACCACCTTCATCACGGCCTCGTCGACCTCTTCGCGGGCATAACCCAGCGTATTGGTGCCGACGCCCATCAGGCCGCAGTCGATATACTCACGGCCGTCCAGGTCCCACACGTGGCAGCCCTTTGACTTGCTGTAATAAGCGGGCCAGTTCTCGGGCAGCAGCTGCTCGGGACGCTTGGACAGGAGGGAGGTCCCTCCCGGAATCATTGTTTTGGCTTTTTTGTAAAGCTCTTGACCTTTTCCCATAAAATATGTTATTTAACTATCTTAGCATCGTTTTTAAGTGACTTCTCGTAACCTTCGTTATAACCGAACTTGCTGTTAAGGGCATACAGATCTTTATGCTCCATCAAGTAGTCAATATAGGTCTTCCAGTACTTGTCCTCGCCAAGGTTGTCAATAAGGGTTTTAAGAACCTCAAAGTCCTCGGGCTCGTCAATGGTCATACGGTAATCGTTGGCATTGTACTCGCCCTCCTTGTTGGGGAAGTCATACGTATTGAAAAGGGTTCCGCCCTTGGCCGTCCCGTTCTCCCATATGTGGGAAGTGACGTGCTCGCGCTCCGACTTCAGATCCGCCTCCCGGAAGGTCTTCTCCAGGGCGGAGAACTTCATCACCTCCGTGTCCAGACCGTCGGGGAACTGCTTCGGGTCCGTGTGGACGTAGTCGTATTCCGGATGGGCGATGGCGAAACGCACCACGTCGTCGATCACCGTGGGGTCGATCAGGGGACAGTCTGAGGTGAAGCGGATCACATAGTCCGGCTTCTCGGGTGCCGCGGTGTCGTAAAAACGGCTGAGCACGTCGTCCACGGAACCTTTGTGATACTCGCAGCCCACCTTGTCCGCCACGGCGACAATAAACCGGGAGCCTTCTTCATCCGTGGTCGCTATTTTCAGTTTGTCAATCGTCTTTGCCTGAAGGATACGGCGCAGATGAATTTCCAGAAGGGTTTTCCCATTAACCTCCTTCAATATTTTGGCGGGCAGACGGGTGGATCCGTAACGGGCCTGGGTGATAGCCAATACTTTCATGTCAATTCCAGTTTACGGGGTTCAGTAATTCTTGTTCTTGTACGTTTATATCGATATCAACGGGGGAGTCTTTCACGGAAGCCAGGTTGGCCTGCAACTGGGACACATTGTCCACACCAATCAGGACACCGTCTATGTAAGGATTATGCAAGTTATAGTTCAACGCAATCTCAGCGATGCTCAATCCGCTCTCCCGGGAGAGCTCATCCAGCATCAAGAGATACTTTTTCAAGGGTTGCAACTTCTCGGATAGGGATTCCCTGTCTTTGAAGAAGAGTCCTTGAAGGAAGGTGCTCCGCACGTGAATCTCAACGCCCTGCTCGTGAAGTTCCTTAATGTATGGGAGGAACTTCCTGTCAAAGATGTTGAACGGCACTTGAAGCAGGTCAAACGGAGAATTGCGATCCAGAATAAACTCCAGCTCCTCCGGAGAATAGAGCGAAAAACCAATCTTCTGAACCTTCCCCGATTCCTTCAGGGCCAGGAATTCATCCCAGACACCCGGGTTGTTCCTGTACACCTCGAAATGATGGAGAAGGTAGCCATAGAGCCGCTCCACCTTCAGGCGGGTCCGTGAGCCGTCGAACATTTCCCCCACGGGCGTCTCACCCTTCGGATACTTTGAGACAATCCTGAAATGCTCGTCCGGCGTGATACTCTCGCCAAGAATCTCTTCCGAGTTGCCGTACGCACTGGACGTGTCCAGGGTGGAGATCCCTCCTCTTGCCGCCTCAGCCAGGATGCTTTTCACCGCGTCCGCGCTGGGGCGGCCGGCGGAATTCACACCGTACTGGAGCCCGAACTGAACGGTCCCGAGAACAAGTTTATTCATTCGGATTAATTCTCCCAAACAAGTAATCGTCAACGAACACTCCTTTACAAAGGAACTGGGATTTTTTTATCCCCTCCTGCTCGTATCCATTCTTTTGGAACGCCCTAAAGGAGCCAATATTAGGAGCATAGAGGCCACCCCATAGTTTATGAAGTTTAAGGACGTCAAATCCAAATGCCGTTGCAAGGCCTACAGCTTCTGTGGCAAAGCCCATACCCCAGTACTCCTTTTCTCCAATCAAAAAACCGATATCCGCCGATCTATGGTACTGATTAATATTGCCAATCTTAATATTCCCGATATGCTTATCGTTATCCTTTAAGAAAATACCGAATTGATAATTATTCTCATTGGTCACAGAACGGATAAATGCTTTCGTACTCTCAATTGTATGGGTATAAAACCGGCACTCAAGATATTGATTGATCTCCGGATCGTTCATCCAACGGACATAATTCTCGGTTGCATCCGCCTCTGTGAGTCGGCGCAAATAAACTCTGTCCCCTTCTATTCTTTTATCAAATATCATAAAAAACTTAGATAATGGTGTCCCATTCCGGCATATCGGGCAGCGGCTCCCCCCGTTCAACCTTGTTTTTGTCAAAACCCCAGTCATAGACTTCGTTCTTCTGAAGATAATCAATAAACTCATCTTCAGTAATACCTACGACCGCCAGGAACTGGTCCAGAGATGCGGGACGCTTACCATCATACTGAAGCGCCAGCTTCATCCCCTCGTCACGGGTCATTTCACCGTTACGGATATCGATGCATGCCAGATGGTTGGTACGGCCATGACCACGCTTAATATACTTACAGTAGTCGCGAATACCCTGCCAACGGCACTCAATCTTCTCATAATCATATTGAGGCGGAATACCCTCAACAGGCTGACCTTCCCAACCAAGCTCACGCTTAATAATCTCTACGTTATGCTTCGTATGCCACTTAATGTAACTCCCAAGCCATACGGAATGAACGCCAACTCTGTCAAGTTCTTCCTGTTTCGGGAATGCATACTGATAAAGATCGCGCTTATCAACCTCATGGTTAAGCAACTCATACATATCATCAGCATTGATACCGAGATCAATCATCTCATTGAAAAGCTTCACATTCAATTCGGCAAGCTCATCCGGTGTTACGTAAGCACGATACTCCGCAGGTGATTCACCCCAGAAAACCAACGGAATGTTGTAACGGACAGCAATCTGCATCGTATGTGCAAAAACACCAGTATGGCAATGCCAGCAGAAATCACCAGTCTTAATAAGTGAAACCAGCATCAATTTCTTTACAATCTGCCAGTTAGGGGTGAATTCCAACACATCAACGCCAAGCTTCTTGAAAACCTTAAGGTTGTTCTTATGTATCAAAGGACGGTAGCCCCAGTGGTTGAAACGGACTACCAGTGGTTTCATGTGTAGCTGAGTAACAATATACCAAAGTTGGAATACAGAATCCTTACCACCAGAGAAAGGAACTATGCAATCATAAATATCCTTACCACGATACTTATCACAAATATCATCCAACATCTTTTTACGAGCATCCCAATCAATATCAGTATGCTTCTTCTCTGCTTGACGACATACATTACATACTCCCTCTTCGTCAAACTTAATGGTCTCATGTGTGTCGGGGAGGACACATCTTGTACAATACCTCATAATTATAATGATTTATTTGTTAATATACGCTTTAACCTTCGCGATAATCCAATCCTGCTCCTCATCTGTCAGCGTCGGAAACATCGGCAAAGCAAGGCACTTGCTATAATAATCCTCTGCTACCGGCATATCTCCAGCCTTCCAACCAAACTGACGGTAGTAAGGCATTAAATGAGCAGGGATATAGAGCACCTGAGAATAAACGTTGTTTGCTCTCAAGAAATCATACAAGCCTTTACGCTTTGCAGGGTCAACCTGAATGATGTAAAGATGGAAAGCGTGAACAAGGCCTTCAGCACGGAAAGGAGTCTTCACGGCAGCACCCTTGAAAGCCTCATCATACTTCTTTGCAATCTCATTTCTGCGCTCAATGCTCCAATCCAAGCGCTTAAGTTGGCTAATACCAAGTGCGGCCTGCATCTCAGTTATACGGTAGTTGTAACCTAACTCCTGCATCTCATAATACCAACCACCATCGTTCTTTTTCAACAGAGCAGGATCTTTGGTGATACCATGAGTACGGTATAGAGCAACCTTCTCATAAAGGTCTTTATTGTTGGTTGTAACGGCACCTCCTTCACCAGTGGCAATGTGTTTTACCGGATGGAAGGAAAATACTGTGAGGTCAGCATACTTACAATTACCGACCATCTGCTTCTCTCCCTTGCTATCAATGAAGCTACCGCCGGGAGCGTGACATGCATCCACAACAATAGCAAAGCCATATTCGTCTGCCAACTTGCGAAGCTTTTCCTCATCAATGGGATAGCCCGTAAAGTCAACAGGTACAACAGCCTTGTAGGTCCCCTTGGGTGAAGCCTTCAGCAGTTGCTCCAATTTGTCCAGGTCCATCAGGAAGGTCTTGGGGTCAATGTCGCAGAACACGACCTCAGCCCCCTGGTAACGGAAACCATTGGCTGAAGCCACGAACGTGATCGGAGTGGTGATAATCTTGTCCCCAGGCTTAATGTCAAGCGCCATAGCACACAAATGGAGGGCCGCCGTGCCGTTGCTCACCATGCAGGCATACTTGCAACCCAGGTATTCGGCGAACTGCTTTTCGAATTCGCCGATACGAGGGCCTTGGGTCATATAGTCTGAAGTCAAGGCCTCAACTACGGCATCAATATCATCTTGAGTGATGCTCTGATGACCGTATGGGATTGGTTTGGTAATCATTTAACCTCAAAATTGGGATCCACGTATTTTTTTATATTCTCACGCATCGAATCCACGGTTTCCCACTGATCATTAATATCCGAACTATAACGAAAACCGAAAGGAACAGGCTTCGCATGATGATGCTTTATATAATCCTCTTTAGTCCAACAGAAAGAGACGGAAGGAAGAATTGCATAATACTTTCCAAGATCTATCGTGTCTAACGCATCGGTCATGGTTATCATTTCCTCATGTAGTTTTTCGCCAGGTCTAATACCAATCTCTACCTGGGGAAGATTCGGCGCAATAGCAGTTGCGACATCCTTGATATGGTACGAAGGAATTTTAGGAATGAATATCTCTCCTCCGAGGTGATGACCGAGAGCAAACATTACCAACGCCACTCCATCTTCCAAAGAGATATTGAATCGAGTCATACGCATGTCTGTGATAGGAAGTTCCTTGGCTCCTTGGTCTCGTTTTTGAATAAAAAACGGGATTACCGATCCTCTTGACCCCATCACATTGCCATAACGCACTACAGAAAAACGGATGTCCTTGGAGCCTTTAATATTGTTTGCCGCAGTAAACAACTTATCAGAAGTGAGTTTTGTGGCTCCATATAGATTAATTGGAGCACAGGCCTTGTCGGTAGAAAGTGCCACGACATCTTTGACCCCGCATGCCAAGGCGGCAGCAATTACATTTTGAGCACCATTAACATTAGTTTTGATACACTCGTCGGGGTTATACTCGGCAGTATCCACCTGTTTGATTGCCGCGGCATGGATTATAACGTCTACTCCTTCACAGGCTCGAATAAGGCGGTCGCGATCGCGAACATCCCCGATGAAATAACGCAACTGAGGATACTCCTTCTCCGGCCATATCTGTTTCATATTAAATTGTTTCAGCTCTCCCCGTGAAAAAATGACAATTTTCTTCACATCCGGGTAATCTCGAAGAATGACTTCCACAAACTTCTTTCCAAATGAACCGGATCCTCCGGTAATTAAAACTGTTTTTCCATTTAACATATAACGAGATAATTAAAACTACATAAAAGGGGAAACGTACAGATTCTTTCTATACGCGTTAAAGATCAATAATATGAATTAATTGAAATAAGGATGTCCACATTGAATCTGAATCTATATGATTTGCTCGAAATGAAACAGTACAGAGCCGTGCAGATCATAAGGCTATTGCTTCCGTGATTGATAGTATTCTTTATACCACTGAGCAAAGGACTGTAATCCATCTCGCAACGTAATCTTCGGCGTAAACCCAAAGTCGCTCTCCAAAGCGGTCGCATCCGCATACGTTGTAGGCACATCGCCCGGCTGCATCGGCACAAGTTTCTTGTGTGCCTCGAAGTCGTAGTCCTGCGGGAGGACGCCTGCTCGTACAAGCTCTTCTTGAAGGATGTTTACGAAGTCCAGCAGATTCTCCGGCTGGCCGCCGCCGATGTTGTAGACCTTGTACGGCGGGATGGGGAGGCCATCTTCACCGACCTTCTTCTCCGGAGCCTTGGCCATTACCCTTACGATGCCTTCCACAATGTCATCCACATAGGTGAAGTCG
>JAEEGL013483656.1_pt1 | contig 16148 bp, 9 predicted proteins | sample 9134231 | NCBI WGS metagenome assembly JAEEGL01 (sample SAMN16246548, study PRJNA631951) | gut metagenome | biome: gut microbiome; feature: rumen; material: fiber-attached | host: Bos | place: Iran: Karaj | collected 2018-10
CTGGTAATTCAACTAATAATACTAATTCAACTGATCAAAATCCAAATAATTCTAATTCAAATAATATAAATTCAAATAATATAAATTCAGGTAATAATAATGGGATTAGTTATAATGGAAATGTTATTAAAGATGTTCAATTTGGTTATAATGATATTAATTTAGTTGATTTTAGAAATAAAATGAAAAACAAATTTGAAACTGGATTACTTTTATCTATTATTTTTAATGTTATTTGTATTATTTTTATTGTCATTGAAATATTTTTTTTGAATAATATAAATTTTGAAGATACTATGATGATATTTTATATTTTTACTTTCTTAAAGATATTTCATTTTATTTTTAATTTTATATTATTTACTTATGAAATTTTCCTTTTAGAAAAATATAAATTTAAAATTGAGAAAATTTTATTTATTCCATATAATAAGATAATTCATGGAATTTATTTGATTTTATGTTTGATTATTTTATTTTTAGACATTTTAGCTTTTTATTATTTATTCTGTCTATTAAAATTTTTTAAGGGATTAAAAAGCAAATATGTAGAAGATAAACAACAACAATCAATAACACAAAATATTTCATCGGAAAGAACTAATAATGAATCAGAATTTAAATTAAATCAAAAAGAATCCAATGATATAGTTGTACCAAGTGCTGCTGAATTTAATAAAATATCCCCTACAGTTATTACGGTAAAAAAAAAAGATTAAATATTGATTAGTATAATTATGAATTTCAACATATTTGAATATATTAATGAAAATTTAAAATTTTTTTAAATTTTTTTAATTTAAAAACTTAACTTATTATTTGTAAATTTGAATAACATAAATTAAATAAATGAATAAAATTATATATTTTTAACAGATAAACATTTTTGATATTCAAAATTTAAAGAATATTAAAAATATTTGTAAAATAATAAATATAAGATTAAACTGAAAGATCTTTTAATGATATTATAAATTAAAATTTTTCAATTAAAAATGTCAACTTTAATTTACAAAAATAGCGAAATAGAATATGAAAAAGATATAAATAATTTATCATTTGAAAGCGAAGAATCAAATTCAAGTTTAGAAATAAGTGTAGATGAAATTGAAGAAATATTATTCAATGAACCAATATATAAAATATCAGAATCAATATCAAAAATCTTTGAAACTTTAATTGAAAAAAACACAAATAAAAAATTACAAAAATTTAAAGAAAATTCTTTAATTGAGCCATTTTTCACAAATCAAATTCCAGAAATTTCAATTAAAGATTATTTAAACAGAATAATTTATTATACAAAAATTGATGAAAATATTTTAATTATGTCTTTAATTTATATTGATAGGTTATGTATAAAAAATATTCCTATAAATATTTATTCTATATATAGAATTTTATTTGCTTGTATATTACTCTCCATTAAATTAAATGAAGATTGTATCTTTAAAAATAGTTATTATTCAATTATTTCAGGAATTCCTTTACAAGATTTAAATTTGATTGAATATAATTTATTATTAATTTTTGATTTTAAAACGAATATTTGTATCAATACTTTTAATAAATATAAAACTGCATTAAATGGAAAAATCACTTCTTAGATTTCAAATTTAAATGACTAATGTGAAAATAATATATTTAATTTTTATTATCCATATTTTATTCTGTAAATTAGAATGTAAATAAAAATTATATGATTAACATAATAGATTTTTTAATATTAAATTGAATAATATAACAAAACAAAATTTTCTTTTAACATATCTTTAATTTATAATAAAAAATTTAATATAAAAAAACATTTAAATTATTTTTTTTGTAATTAATTAATCTTTTTATAGTTTTTTTTTCCAGCTGAATAATTTCTATTTCTATCAATCATTTTATTTATAGAAACTCCAGAATTATTTCTTCTCACATATTTAGAATAATAATAAGTAACAGCACTAGAATTATTAATTGTATTTGAATTATTTGAAAAAGTTTTACTTGGTGTAATATTATAATATCTATTTGAAATTGAAGTAATTTTTGGAGTATTTGATCTTTTAAAATTTTTTTTTTCATTCATTTGTCTGTTTTTATTATTTGTCATTAAAGGTGAAGATAAATTTTCATTTGATTCATTATATAAAGAAGGGTCGAATTTAAATGAATTTTGTAAACTATTATTATTTGGTATAATTGAAAAATCTTTTTTTCTATTTGATATATTATTTTTTGATGATTCATAATTTATATATTCAAAGGAATTTCTATTTTTTAAATAATTTGGATTATAATTATTTATTCCTGAATATTCGTTTTCTATAGATTGTTTATTTGTTTTATTTGTAAAAAAAGAATGAGATGATAAATTTGAAGAATAATTTACGTAATTTAAATTATTATTTGTATTTAAAGAATTATAATTATTTGGAAGATTAGTATAACTATTTGTTCCACTTTTATTATTTGATATATTTTTATAAACATTTGATACACTATTATTTGAATAATAATCAGAGTAATTATCTGTTGATATTTTAGTAGATGGAAAATTAATTGATTTTTGTATATTTGTATTAGTTTCAATTGAATTATAATCATCATAATTATTATTATCTTTATAAGTATTAGTATAATAGGTATAATCAAAATTTTTTCCATTTGAATTATTCTTAGAATTATTATTAGAAGAAGGAATGATATTTGAACTGGTATTAATATTAGAATTTCCATAAGAAATTGTAATATTATGTTCATTATTAAAATGATTATTTACATTTATATTATTATTATTACTTTGGTTTCCATTAGTATTATTTTCACTTATTCCACTAGTACACATATTATTAGAATAATTAGTACTAAAACTTCCACTTTTAATTTTTTTATTCCCTTCATTTAAATTTTTTTCCTTTTCATTTAATTCATTTTCTTTATTTTTCAACTCAATTTCTTTTTCTAAAAGTATTTTTTCCTTTTCTGCAATTTTGATTTCTCTTTCATTTAACAAAGCTTCTTTACTTTTCAAATTATCTTCAATATTTTTAATTTTAGCTAAAGTTTCCTTAATTCTTCTTTCTCTTAACCTAACAGAAATTTCAGGTATATTTAACAATTCATCAGAGCTAGGTCTAAATTCAAATTTAACATTAAGCATCCAAGTGATAACTCTCCATAATTCTTCACTATAAATTTTATTAATTCTTTCAACTTTTCCACTTTTAATTTTATTAGCTAATTGAATTTGATTTTTTGCTTCAAAAGGAGGATGAAAAGTAACTAATTCATAAAGGAAACAACCAAGAGACCAAATATCACTTTTTTCATTATATTTACATTCATCAATTTGTTCTGGTGACATATAATATGGTGTTCCAACATGAGAATAAGCAAATTTAGATTCTTCTGATAATTCTCTACTTAAACCGAAATCTCCTAATTTAACATTGTTTTCTTTATCTAAAAATATATTTGATGGTTTTATATCTCTATGTAATATTTTACCTGATTTAAAATTATGAATATAATGAACTGCTAAAACAACTTGAGTAAATATTTTCCAAATAACGTCTTCTGCTATTGTTTCTTTTGTTTTTTTACATCTTTTTATTAATTGGCCTAAGTCTCCTCCTTCACAATATTCCATTATAATATATATTTTTAAATTTTTTTTATCAATTATTCTATCATAGTATCTTACAATATTTTGATTCTTTAATTCTCGAAGAATGTTTACTTCACTTACTAATTGTTGTTTCTCTTTTTCTGACATTTTTCCATAATCTAATTCTTTCCAGACTAATACTTTTTTGTCTTGCTTCCGTAGTATTTTTGTTATAGTTCCAAAGTTTCCTTTCCCTATATGAGAGAGAATTTCGTAATTATTCATTTTTAATTTAAAAAGAATTTTAAATAATAAAAATTAAATTCAAAAGGATTTTTAAATTTCTCTTTTTGGTTTTTTAATTTATTTTAATTGTTAATTAATTTGAAATATTGTTTTTGAATAAAATAATTCATTATATTTATTTTTAAATGAATGGAATTAAAGGAACAAAAATCCTAAGTGAAATATATAGTAAATGTTTAAACCAAGCAAAAGATGTAGAAAGTGAAATATCAAAAATAATAAATAATAAATACCCAGTTAACACAATAGATAGAATAAAAGAAAAAATTTTAGAAAAATTAGATAATTTTTCAACATCAATAACAAATCTTTTAATCTCAATAAATACTTCAGAAATATCATTAAATGAGAAAGAAATATGGAAAAGAAAACAAGAAAATTTATTAATATCTCAAAAAAATTTAAATAAAAGATTAGAAGATTGTATATATACAATAAAGAAAAAATATTATGAAAAAAATGGAAATTATAAAAGTGATTTTAAGAAAAATATAGAATTTGGAAAAAACATAAATTTACTGCAACAAGAAAAAGAAACATTAAAACATGTTATTAAAATATCAAAAGATTTAGAAAATAATGCATATAATATTAATAATGAATTAGAAACTCAAATTTTTTCAATACAAGGAATTAATGAAAAAATTTCAAATATTTTTGCAAAATTAACCACGTCACATAATCAAACTGGATGGTTAATTAGAAGAGGTAGAGGAGACACTTTTTTATGCTTTTTTTTAGGGTTATTAACTATTGGTATTATTTATTATACTTATTATTATGTTAGACCTAACATTCGTGGGAAGAGAAGTTAATTATTTAATCAAAATAAGAAATATTATTTATATAGTTATCTTATATAAATTATTAAATAAAACAATAAATTAAAATAAATTATAAAATCGTATTTCCAATAAAACATTTTTTTATATACGAAAATATAGAAAGTTTTAGTATATTAATCTCTATTTAAATACTTTAAATTTGAATTATCTTAGTTAGAATGATTTTTCTTAATTTGATTTAATTTTTAATTTATATATTATATATGGAAGTATTAATAATTATTTTATATATATTATTTTATTTATTTTTTATATTGTTTATGAAGTTTTTTATTTGGTTCACTTTTGTGTTAAAAAGTTCATTATTGAAAAGAAGATTTTGTAATTGCTCTGATGAATCAATTTGAGAATTTTCATTATTTTGATTTTCATTTTCTTTTAATTCATTATTTATTTTTTTATTGATTATTTTCTGTTTTTCAGAATTTTGAGTTTTTTTAAGATCTGAAGTAATTTGATTATTTTGATTAATTTGTTTTTTTCTTGTATTTGAATGAGGCTTTAATGTAGTATAAACTTTATTTAATTTTTTTTCTTGATTTTCATTATCTATATTTATTTTAGGTTTCTTTATTTTATTTTTTTTCTGCTTTTCATCATTTTCTTGTGCTAAATGTCTTAAAAAATTTATTCTACTATAACTACCATGTGATTCTTCTTTTTTATTTATTTCATTTGATGGATTCTTTTCTATATCTTTTTCTTTTTCTTTTTTATTGTTATTTTCATTTTTCAAATACACATCATATTCTTCCTTATTAATTTTATTTTCTAATTTTTTATTTTTATTATCTTCAATGGGATTAATAATTTCTTTATTTATTTCTTCTTCTTTTTGGTTTTCAATTAAAGAATTATTTAATTGTTCATTTTGAATAATTTCTTTTTTATTTTTTAAATTATTATTTGAATTAATAATTTCATTAATTTCATTTATTTCTTTGCTTTTTACTTTATTTTTTTTAATTGTAATTTCTTTATCTTCTAATCTTACTCTTCTTAAATTTCCTCCAGAACCTCCTCTTTCTTTATTTTTATTTATATTACTATTATAAATATTATTATTTGATTCTTTTAATGATTTTGGTTGATGTTTAAAATTTTTATTCACTTTATTTTTTTTGATTTGAATATTTTGATTTGGCATTTGTTGATTTTGATATATTAAATTATTATTAATTGCATTATTATAATTAATATTTTGCATATTAAATTGAGGAATTTGATTAAATTGAATTGGATTTGGCATATTTAATTGAATTGGATATTGATAATTTAATATTTGATTGTATGGGTTTTGATATTGTATTTGAGGATATATTAAATTGTAATTTGGATACATTAAATTATTGTTTGGAAATATTAGATTATAATTTGGATACATTATATTATTTGGAAATAAAGGATTAATTATATTGTTATTTATTTGATTAGGTATTTGATTATTCATTTGTTGGATATATGGATTAAAATTTTGATTATTCATATATTCATTTTGATTGTAATTTAACATTTGTTGATTTGTTTCTATATTATTATTAATATTTTGTTTTACTATTTTTTTAATAATTGTTTTATTTTTCCTTATATTTGTTATTTTTTTTTCTGATTCTTTATTATGATTATATTCTTCAATATTTGAATTATTATCAATTATATTATTATCACTGACATCATCATTTTTTTCTTTTAATTTGTTATTAGAAATATTGTAACTTTTATCCTTTACTTCCTTATGAATTTTTTTATATTCTTTATCATTCGATTTATTATTATTTATATTGATATTTTTATCTTTATATTTATTGTTTATACTATGAGTTTTCTCTTTGTTTTTATTAGAAATATTTCTATTTTTATTAAAACTATGAATTTTTTCTTTCTCCTTAATATTATTAGTTACTTTTTCATTATTTATACTATTATTTTTATTATTTGTAACATTACCATTTTTATTGTTTTTGTCATTTAAAGTTGATTCATTTTTAATTCCAAATTTTGCAGTTTGAAAATTATTATTATTATTTGAATTACCGAGTAGATCTTCATTTGACAAATAATTAAATTCATTTTCTTTTTCTTCATTTTTATTTATTTCTTCTGATATTTTTTTATTAGATTCATTTGAATTTACATTTTCTCCTTTTTTTTCATCTAAAATCCCATCATTTAATTTTTCAAAGATATTATTATCATTTTTATTATTTTGTTTTTCATAGTTATTTTGATATCTATTAAAATTAGAATATAAATTATTATTATAAATTCGATTTATATAAGGATTTGAATAATGAAAATTATTTTTTTTCTTAATGATATTGTTATTTTCATAATTAATATTATTAATATCATTATGATTTATATTATTATTATTATTCATGATATTTTCTTTAATGTTATCATCATTTAATATATTTATTTGTTTATTAATTATATATTGACTGTTATCAACAATTGAATAACTATTTTTATTAATGTCATTGCTAATATTATTATTTAAATTCTGAGAGTTATTATCATTTTTTACTTCATTATTATTATCATAAATTTCAATATTATTATTACTTTTGTTTTGAATATTATTATCATTTAAATCATTTTGAATGCTATTTACAAAATTTTCATTTATAAAATTATTCTGATTATTACTTATATTATTATCTTTATCTTTGATAATATTATCAAAATTATTATTATCATTATTATTGTTAATTATATTATTATTATTATTTTCATTAATTAATTTATCTTTAGAATTATTTTCATTATCTTGAATAAAAACTTCTCTATGACTAGATTCAATACTATGAATATCTGACATTAAGTCATCTTTATTTTCATTTTTTTCTTCATTTTCATTATTATTCTTATCTAAAACTTCATCTATATTTTCTACCTTATCATTTTCATTTTTTTTTATTATATTTTCTTTTTCAATATCTTTATTTTGAGTTTCCCAATCACTAATATCTTCAAAATTAATTCCTTTTTTATTTTCTAACTCAATTTTATTTTCTTGAACTTTTGAACCAACAATTATTTGTTCTTTATTTATATTTTGTTTTTCATTATTATTTGATAAAATATCTGATTTATTTTTCAAATCTTCTGTATGCTTTAATTTTTCCTGAAATATTTTTGTATAAGTAGATTCTTCGTTTTCATTATTAACTTTCATTAATATTAACAATTTGAATATAAATTTATTTTTATTTAATAAAAAATTGTTTATTTTAAAATTAAATTTTAAATAAATTATGTCCGAATACTCTCATCCAAATTTAATAACAATTTTACCTGAATGTATTAATATATCACATTTTATTCCTGGAAAAATTTACAAACCTTCATTTATAATATATAATACATGTAATATTCCTATTATATTAAACCTTCGCTCAAGTGATAGAAATAAATTAATTTTAAGCGATAATTTAATTAGATTAGAAGTTAATCAATCAAAAAAAATAAATTTAGTTATTCAAGATCAAATAAATTATTCAACTGGAAAAATACCGGTAAAAAAAAAATTATTTATCAATTTAAATGGCGAATTCGTAGAAGAAAAATATGAAATAAATTTAATATATTTTACCCAAGAAACAGAGGCAAATTTAGAAACAGAAAGTAATATTGAAGGAATAAGTAATTTAGCTGCTGAATATTTAAAATACGGTCAAGCAGATTTAAATGAAAATTCTAATCAAAATGTAAAAAATATAAACAAAGGATCATTTATTAAAAATAAAGAAATCCCTTTAAGTCCAAGTCCTCAAAATAATTCTACCAATAATGCTATTTCAATTGGTAATTCTCAAATAGAAAATTTAGACATTAATGACAAGAATATTAATCCTATTTCTAAGTTAAATAATAATCAAAATGAAAATATTGGATATAAAAATAAAAATGAAGAAGAAAATATAAATAAAAGAAATTATATTATTCAAAAAAACTGTGATTTTGGAATTATTTGTAATATGTCTAATTTAGAAAAATTAAATAATAAAGCAAAAATTTTATTAGATAAAATGCAAGAAATGAGTAATATATTGCAAGAATTTGAGAAAAATATTCATATAAATAAAGAAAGATATGATTCGAGATTTTTACTTAGAAGTTCTATGTCTGTTTATTCTTTTGGAAAAAATATTTTTTTAAATAAATTTAAAGATAAAAAAAAGGAAATAAATAAAAATTATAATAATTTAGAAAAAATATGTGTTTTAACAGAAAATAAATTACTTTTAATTGAAAAAGAAGAATTAATTGAAAGATATAAATTATTAGAAAATAAATTAAATAAATTTAAACATGAGAATATTAAAAAAAAAAATTGTGAAAACGATGGAATAAATGACTTAGTAAGTGAACAAAATTTATTTTTAAATAAAATAAGTTCAAATCTAACTCCATTAAAATCAAGAGAAACAAGTCAATTTATAGAACATACTCCAATAATTTGAAAAATTAGAAAAAATATATATATAAATTATTATTTTTATTTTTTAAATAATAAAATCTTAATCAGAAAATAAAAAAATGCTTATTTAAAAACATCATTAACTTTTTTAAAAATAAATGAAAAATTCCCAAACAATCCTTTCATATATTAAAAAAATAAATTGATTTAGAAGAAACATAATATTCAATGAAAGAAAGTATATTAATTTCGACATAAAGAAAATTACTATTATCAAAAAATAAAACAAAAAAATTTAAAACTGATATTTCATATACTAAAGATGATTAAAAAATGACACAAAAACTCTTCTTAAAATCTTTTGTTTATTATAAAAGTTTAAAAAAAATAACATTTAATGATTATTATCTTAAATAATCTTTCTTTTTCTTATAAAACAAATTTAGAAAAAAATTCAAATTATTATAATTAACTAAGTGAACTATTAAAATTGTTATTATGGTAAAATATTATGTTTGTAACAATATTTTGAAATTTCTGATAAAATACAATTAAAGTGAATGTATTAAAAAAAAGAATTATAAAGTCTTATTTAGAAATAAATGAATATAAACTAAAAATAATATTTACATTACTTAAATTTCCGTTTAAAAAAATAATAATATATAATTAATTTAAATTTAAAATAATAATAATAATTTAACAAAGACTTAAAAATTAAAATGTACCCAATAAATTATCTCCTCAAAATTAATTATCATTTTCATTATCAATATCCATTCTATTTTCTTGTTTAATAAGAACATCATCATCATAATTTTTATCATAATTATCATTATTATCATCATTATCATTATTAAAATTATTATCATCATAATTATTATCATCGAAATTATTATCAGGATTATCAATGAGTTCATCTTTTTCTTTAAACCACCATTTTCCACAATAACCACCATTATAATCTTTATTACAACATAATAAAACTAATTTCATTCCTGGGTCATTAATATTAGGATTTTGAAAATATATTGCTTGATGATAACCACATTTAGGACAAGTTATATTTTTTGTTCTTGCATATGTGGAATCATTTATTATATTTGGATCTATTTTTACTGCATTTTGACCTAATTTTATTTCGTTTCTATATACTAAATTTGTTTCTTGAGTATTTTTTTCTACTGTTTCTGATGACATACATATTTTACAATAAAATTTTAATAAGGAATTTTCTTTGTTTTCTTTATTTTCTGTCGGATATAACATATTGTTACAATCTTTACAAAATCTCATTGACATTTTTTAAATAAAATTATTTTATTTTAAGGATTTAAATACTTTTTTTTTTTTTTGAAAATTTTTATGTTTTAAATTAAAAAATTTGAAAAATTAAAAGATTTAATGTCTGATAAAGACCTTCAATCAATAAATATTTCTTCACAAAAACCAAAAAGATCTTCATTAAAATTAGCAAATTTAATGGATCCTAAAGAAATAATGAATTATTCTAAAAAAAAAAGAAATAGTGTTAGTTTTCAAATTGGTGGAAATTTAAAATTTAGAGAATTAAAAACAAAATTTGAAGAAATTAAAAGAGATGAAGGAAAAAAAAAAAACCCAACTCAATTTTTAGAAGCTAGGAAAAAGAGTATAAAAAATGAATTTGCTTTAGTAAAAGAATTATTAAAAAAACAAGAAGCAATTGAAGAAATAGAAGAAGAAGAAGATGTGAAAGAAAATACAGAAAATAATATGAAAGTAGGAAAAGAATATGAAGAAAAAGAAAGTGACAGTCAAAGTAAAAGTAGTGAAAATGATAGTGATGATAATAATAATAGTATGAATAATAATGAAGAAAAAAAAGAAGAAAAAAAAATTGAAGAAAAAGAAAAAATAATTGAAGAAAAAGAAAAAATAATTGAAGAAAAAGAAAAAAAAATTGAAGAAAAAGAAAAAAAAATTGAAGAAAAAGAAAAAATAATTGAAGAAAAAAAAAATCTTGATGATAATTCAGAAGATGATGATATTGAAGCTCCTAAAACTAATAGAGAAGAACAAGAACAATTAGAAGAAAAAAAGAAAGAAATTAATCAAAATTGTAAATTCTGTTAAATTTTTGAAAATCGGTTGAATAAATGTTTTATTAATTAAATTAATATTATTTTTGATTTAAGGAAAATTTATTTTCTTTTTTTTGATTTTTAATTTAATTAATCTTATTAAAACAAAGTTTAAATATTCAAATAATTTCATCTAATTAACTTTCATATTTTATTTTTCTAACAATAAATATTAATATATAGGATTATTTTTAAATTAAAATTTTTCTTTTAATTCTAATATTTAATATATAAAGAAATTAAGTAATTATTTTTTGTAAATAAATTATTTATTTTTTAAATCCTATTTAATTATATAATATTTTAATATTTAAATTAATAAGAAAATAAATAGAAATAAAGAATAAAATTTTTGAGATTTATTTCAAAAAAATAGAATTTATAAATGGAAAATTACTCAAATAAAAAATCAAAAAAACATCATAAGAATAATTATAATAATAATAAAAACAATCATTACAACAATAATAATGATTATAACTCAAATAATTATAATTATTATAATAACTATAATCAAAATTATGATAATAACTATAATCAAAGTTATAATAATAATTATGACAATTATAACAAAAATTATAATAATTATTATGGTCATAACGAGTATCAAAATAACAAAAACTATAATAATTCTTATAATAATTACAGTAATAAGAATTATAACTATAATGATAATGATAATTACTATAAAAATAATCAAAATAATCAAAATAAGAAAAAAAATAATAGAAATAAAAACAAAGAAAACTATAATAATGATTATTTATATAATAATTTAAATGAAAAAGAACAATTTAATTCTAAAAAAGAAAATAATATAAATAAAATTGAACAAAATGATTTAAATGAAAATAAAAAAAAACAAACATCAAAAAAAAATATTTCAAATAATGAAAATCAAAAAGAAAAAGATTCAAATATAAATGAAGAAAATGAAACAAAAAAAACTAATGAAATTGCTCAACAAAATGAATTTAGTATATACTATTCTAATATAATCCCATTAAAGAATTCTTTATTAAAACCTATAAAAGAATTAATAAATGATCCTGTGTACAAGAATATATTTTCAATAGAAAAATTTAAAGAGAAATTCTTTCAATGTTTTGATATAAATGAAATAAAAGATGATTTATTTTTCGATAAATTATTATCGATTTTCGAAAATAATAAAATAGTTAATGAAATTTGTGTTATTAATTTTATGAAGTCAATTCAAATAATAAATAATGAAAACATTATTTTAAAAAATAATGAAGAAAATAAAAAAAAAGCTATTGATTATTTTTTAAATAAAGTAATTAATTTTTATATTATTTCTCCATATGATTTTTATGAAAATTTTCTTGAGTGTTTTCAAATTAAAGATGAATTATTTAAACATTTTCAATTAATGAAAGAAGAAGATTTAAAAAATTATTTTAAAGATAGAAATAATTCAATTTATTTTGTTAAATATTTTAAAATTCAAAATAACTATTCATTTAAAAATTTTAAAATTGTTGAAGATAAAACTTCTCTGATTATTAATTTATATTCAGTTTATAATTCATCAAAACAAGAACTTTTAGATTTAAATGATTATATTTTGCCAAAAATTCCTAAAAAATCAATTCATTTCCAAGATCTTAATCGAATATTTAATGGTAATCAATATTTCACTCAAGATATTAAAAAAACTTTCGTGAATAATTATATGAAAGAAATAACAGGTAATGAAAAAGACCCTTTATATTCCAAATTTTGTTCGTTTATATTTAAGAACAATTTAGAAATGTGTATTGATTTTTTCAATAAAAAAAATTTTTTAGAAGATTTAGTTTATAAATTAAATTATATAGAATCAGCAATGGCTATTATTAAAACATATACTCCTGAAAAAAAAAAATCATTGAATAAATCTTTGCTAACAAAAATATTAAATTCTCTTAACTTTGAAAATATATCGGATATAAAATTAATTTTAGAATTAATCCCAGAAGAAATTAATCAAGTAATAAATGATTATCTTGATGATCACAATACAAAAAATTTAAAACAATTAATTAAATTAATGAAAATTGAAGATAAATTAAATGAAAGCCAATGTAGTGAAATAGAAAAAACGAATATAAGAGGGTTTTTTTATAATAGAGTAGGAAAATTTTTAGATAATCAAATTGATGTTTTAGTTGAATTAGTAAACGATCAAAATGAATTTGATATATTTCTTCCAATTGTATTAAAAGAATTAAAAGGAGAAAAAAAAAATGAAAAATTATCTTATATCTTGAGTTATGCCAAAAGTAATGGCTTATTAATTCCTGATTTTAATAAAAAAACTAATAAATTAATTCAAAAAGCACTTAATACTGAACCACTTGAAATACAAAAAGATTTTTTTGGTCCAAGAACAAAAGATTGTATCTCTTTTACTAGAGAAGAAATTAAGGTAATTTTTGTAAATTTATGTTCTGATTTAGTAAAATATTTTAGTTTATATTTTAAAGATACTGAATTTATTGGAATTGATTCTGAATGGAAAGAAACATTAAAAATAAAACAAAAAACTAAAACTGCTATTATACAATTAAGTGATTATGATGGAAAAAATGTTTTGATTTTAGATATGATTGCATTATATAAAGATAAATCTTTTGAAAAAACTTTTATTGATTTATTTAAAAATAAAAAATTTATTTCTTTTGGATTTGAAAGTGATTTAATTAATATGAGTAAAGAAATTGAAGATTTTTTTAAAGAACAAGTTCAAATGTATGACATTGAAAAATTATATCAAGTTAAATATTTTGAAAAAGCTCCTTCTTTTTCTAAAGTTTGTGAAAAAGTTTTAGGGAAAAATTTATGTAAATATGAACAATGTTCTAATTGGGAAAAAAGGCCTTTAAGAGAAAGTCAATTACATTATGCTGCTTTAGATGCTATAATTTGTTGTTTAATTTTTAAAAAATTAAATGAAAAATAAATTAATATTTTTTATTAATTATTTATGAATAAATCTATTTAATCTTTATTTAAATAAAATTTATTTTTAGTAAATTAATCAAATAAAAGTTTTTTAAAAATCAAAAAAAAATTAAAAATTTATTTTTTTCTGAAAAAATGTTGATCTTTGACAATAAAATAATATTATATTCATTATTCGTGTTCACAGGATCAGCATTAGGAATAATAGCAAAAATCCTTCAATCTTTAAAAGGACTAGACCAATATTTCAAACATCCGTTCATGTATAGTTTAACATTATTCTTATCAGAAACAACAGGAATTTTAACATATAATTATTATTTTAAAAAAGAAGAAGAAACAGATAAAACATCAATAGAAGAAAATATAATAAAAAAACCATTAGAATTATATTTATTAGCAATTCCAGCTGTTTTTGATTTGTTTTCTTCATCTTTTGGAATGTTATCTTATGAAAATCTTCCAGCAAGTATAACAACAATGTTTGATGGAGGAAATACAATTGGAGTATTTTTATTATCAATATTTTTTTTGAGAAATAAACATTCTAAATATAATTTTATTGGAGTTTTTCTTTTAATAATTGGTTTATTTCTTATTAGTTTAAGCGCTATTAATGATGATAATAAACAAGATGAAGCAACTGGGTTAAAAGAAACTATTTATGGTATTTTATGTTGTATTTGTTGTAATATATTTACTGCTTTACATGCTATTACCGAAGAATATTTATTTAAAACAAGAGTTATTCATCCTATTAAATTAATTGGTTTTGAAGGAGTTTTTGGTTCAATCTTTTCTTTTATTTTAATATTAATTTTTAGCCAAATTAAATTTGGAAGTTATTTTTCTTTTATTTGTATAAAATATGATAATGAATTTTATTTAGAAAATCTAGGTCTTGCTTTGAAACAAATGTGGAATAATAAGAAAATAATTATTGTTATTTTTTTTCAATTCTTTATTTTTATTTTTTATAATTATGCTTATATTACTATAACAAAAGTTGCTAATGCAACTACTAATGTTGTTTTATATAATATGACAGCTTTATTTATTTGGATTTTTTTCCTTTTACCTATTCATGAAAAAAAAATTCAAGAAAGAATTGGAATTTTACAAGTTCTAGGATTTCTTATTTTAATTCTTGGAGTTTGTGTTTATAATGAAATTTTCATTAAAAAAGAAATTGATGATATTGATGAAATTAAAAATTTAGTTCCTGATGATTCAGCAATTACTGATGAACCACTTGTTATTTAAATAAAATAATATATATTTAATCAAAGATTTTAACATTAAAATCAGAAATTTTCTTTTTAATTTATTGAATTCTAATAAATAGATTAGATTAGTTAATATATCAAATTATTAAAATTTTATTTATTTTAGTAAATATTTTATATAAATTTATAAGTTACAAAAAATAAAATATTAAACCAAAAAAAAATTGAATCTAATTTTTAATATCAAGTATTAAAATTATTTAAAAAATCTAATTTTTCTTAAGCATTTTTCTCATAACAATAGCAAATTCTTCAAAGCTAATAATCCCATCTCCATTTAAATCAACTTCAGAAATAATTTTTTTTAAATTTTCATGAACTTTACTTTTATTAGTAATACTTTGTTTAAAAACAGCTTCAATTTCATCAAAAGTGATTTCTCCACTTCCATCTTTATCAAAATATCTAAAAGCAAATCTCAAAACATTTTCGCTTAAAAATTTTTCTTTATTAATAGCAGCTCTAACAAATTCTTCATATTCAATATATTTATTATCATCCATATCAATATTTTTAAAAATAATTTCAACATCACTTTTCAAAGTATCACTTTTCATCATTTTACTTAATCCATCATATAATTCACTTTGAGTAATTTTA
>JAEEGL014643614.1_pt1 | contig 16148 bp, 8 predicted proteins | sample 9134231 | NCBI WGS metagenome assembly JAEEGL01 (sample SAMN16246548, study PRJNA631951) | gut metagenome | biome: gut microbiome; feature: rumen; material: fiber-attached | host: Bos | place: Iran: Karaj | collected 2018-10
CTTCAAAGCGGAAAACAAAATCGCCTGCAGGAATTGCTGCGTCTGCGCCAAGCATTGCCATGCGTTTATAAGTGCCATTTACAATAATCTCTGACGGATTATTTACGTCATCTATAGAATATGCCATTAAAGGATTATCATCCCACCCGTAAAAGCCGTAAAATGATAAATCAAAGGCGCTTAAATAAGTGCTGGCACGAATGGCATACTCCCCGTTGTAAATTGCCTTTTTAGGTAAATCAAAATCATCGAATTTCTGAGGACCAGTAACAGGAAGTCCCTCATAGCTGTCCGGCAAAATACACTTTCTAAGCGGATTATTTTTTGCAAGCGGCAGAATACTCGGAGTAAAAATTGGAATCCAGTAGGCATCAAACTGAGCACTGTCTGTAAGAAATGAAAGTCTTACTGCATCAATTCCAAGACGGGAATCCTTGTAAGTGCTTGCTATCATTTTTGAATCATCTTTTGGGCACAAAACGTCTGCAACCTGAATGCCGTCTGCCTTACCCCAGGCTGCAATCTGTCTTCCAACGCGAAGAGCAAACTTTTCTCCCCGCCAGTCCATATACGCTTCTTTCAGATGTAGCGCAAAAGTCCCGTTATCAGAGGCAAAGGCCGAATATCCGTTTGTAGACTGACTTCCGATTGCGTCAAAAATCATCTGGCCGTTCACATAAACCATGCTTTCGCCAAGGTAAGACTTCATCGTACCGTCAAAAATTGTCTGCCCGGTAAGAAAATCGCCTTTGTTATCATCAGCATTTGGTAAACCAATTCCAGACTGAGCTGTAAGGCTTCCGGAAAACTCAATTTCCTGAGCAAAACCTGGCAGTACAAACAAAACGGCTGCAGCCACTACATTCAAAACACTATGCTTCATAACTGTACCCTACTTTATCTGCTCACGTTCCAGAGCACTTACTGTAAAATAGTTTGTATCAATAGGAATATCAAACTGAATATTCTGAAGTTCATAAACAGTCTGGTGATTTGTCTGAACGTTTTTCATCGTCATTTTAAGAGTTGCCCAGTAACCGTTAATCTTCTGAATATTTTCACAAGTCAAAACCTTAAAAAGGTTATTCTGGCGGTCGTAATATTCAGCTTTTTGAGAAACATATGTTTCTTTATTAATCCAGCTTACGCGGCGGCTGACCTTTGCCTTTTCATCCTTTGCTTTAGCTTCCAGAATCCAGCAGTTTACGCCGTTTACAGACTCTTCTCCCAAAATTGTAAAGGTATCTTTAGAAAGGCTTCTGGTACCAATATCATCATAAGAAAAGTCAGTACCCTGAAAATCATCATCTTTGTTTGAACCGGAAACGCGGCGAACCTTCTTCATTGCAGGAAGATAAAGCCAGCTGTCACTGTCTGCGGGTGAACCGTCTGCCTTATCTGGATAGTCAAAAGAAAGATAGCTTACGCCCGCAACATCTTTTGGAGTCTTAAATACAAGAACAGTTTTATCGGTTTTTCCTTCCTTCATTGTATAAGAAGCAATTTCGCGCGAACGGGTTTTACCAGTTTTGTCTATTAAAGTTACTGCAATTGTACAAGATGATGTTTTTCCTGTAGGAAGATCGTGTTCTGCTTTTGCAATTTCGTATGCAGACTGTGCAAAGCCATTGAAGGCTGCTGCTAAAAGAACTAAAGAAAATACAGTTTTTTTATTAATCATAACAAACTCCTTTTAATCCAATGTTAATTTTTCTCTTTTCCAAACGGCTTTACGGAATAAAGAAGCGCAGGCGTAATTGTGTAATCCGCAAGAAGCGCACCCGAAAGTCCGATTATCGTTAGAACTCCAATTACAACAAGAATATTCATAGGGCTTGCTGTATAAACTCCAAACATTGCACACAAGATAAGCGTTGTAAGGAACATTGAAGAACCTATTTCGCGGAAAGAATCTTCCATTGCTGTCTTATAAGAGCCATGCTTTTCAATTCCCATTTTTAGATGTGTTGTAAGATGGATTGTATCGTCAACGGCAATACCTAAAATCATAGGCATTACGGCAACCGTTCCAAAATTAAGAGCATATTTAAAATAGCCCATAACGCCACCTACAAGAATTACAGGCGCAATATTTGGAATCATGCCGATTAAGCCTGTTCTTACACTGGAGAAAGCAAGAATCAGCATAATTGCAATGATGACAAAAGAAAATGCAAAAGATGTTAAGCCGCCTTTTACAATACGCGTACTCATCTCTGCATACTGAATCATATCTCCCAAAAGGCAGCCTGTTGCCCCCGGGAAAAGTTCCTGAATTTTATCCTGAATTGCGTGCACATTCTGGAGTGCGTCCTTTTCGCTGTAAGTAGACATATCTACGCCTAAAACTGCAATTCTAAATTCATCATCCATATAGTCACTAAAATCATCGTGCATCTCTATAGAAGAAAGTTCCATAAGCTGAGCAAGAATATAATCATCCTCTGGAACTGTAAAATATTCTTCTCTTCCTTCATTGAGCGCGCGGTTCATTTCTTTAAGAATACATGTAACAGAAGTAACGCGGGCTTTTCCTCCAGACCACTTTGTAAGCGAAAGCGTTCCTATAAAATCTTCAAGCGCCATAAGAGAAGCCATTTTTTCTGGATTTTTAAAAGCGTCTTCTTCATCATAAGAAATCATAACCGTATAGCTGTACTGATTTCCAAGTTTTGCCTTAAGCATCTCTTTAAAATCAGGAATATAAGGCATTTTTTCGCCAGTCATAGAAATATTATCAACAAGGACACGAATCTTAAAAAAGCCTGGGATAAAGGCTGCAAGAATCAAAGTTGAAACAATTATAATAAGCCCTGTCTTTTTCTGGACAACATCTGCCCAGCGCGCAAATTTCAAATCAATTTTAGAAGCGCCTTTTTCATTTTTTGTATACGGCGCACGATCCTTTCCAAACGAAAGCAGAATCGGGATAAGAACTGCAATATAAATATAAACGGCAAGAACAATAAGCGCAGTAGTTCGTCCCATCCATTCAAGCGGCTTCATTTTTACAAACATAAAGCTAACAAAAGAAGTCATTGTAGTTAAAACCGTAAACAAAACTGACCAGCCGCATTCTTCTACGCAACTGATTACAGATTCCTTTCGCTTTCCTGTACGACGGAAAAACAACTTGAACATATTGATATAATGCACCGAATAGCCTACGGAAAGTGCCATTCCCAAAATTATGGGCACTGTAATAAGGGTAGAATCCGCCTTTACCCCAAAATAAGACATTCCGCCAAAAACAGAGGCAATTGCACCAACCGTTGTAACAGCTGGAACAACAACACCAAAAGCATTGTGTAAAAAAAGGGCAAGAAAAATCAGCATTACAAAAAAGCCGATTATAACGCGTCTGTTATATTCAGGAATATCGTAACGGTCTTCTTTAGCATCCTCGTAGGGAATACCGCAACCATAAAGCTTGTAGCGGTCGCTCTTAAATTCAGGGCTTTCAATAATTTCCATGAATTTATACCCGACAATAAGCGGCATATCTTCAATATTGCCTTCATACTGGGTATCTAAAAGCTCCCCTTCAAAAGGCAGAAGCGAAAGATTCAGCCAGGTTTCTTTTCCGTCATCACTTACAAGGGAATTTATGAGCGAGTTGGTCTTTTCTGTTCCGCGCAAAATAAAATCACGTTTTGCCTTAAGCTCTTGCGTGTCAGAAGGAATGCCGCGTTCATAAGGCTTAACAACTTCAAAGCCTTCTTCATTTCCAACTGGAATATCAACGTCTATTATAGAAGTAAGTCTGTCGGCAAAAGGAATTTCATTTTTAAGTCGCGTTCCAAGTCTGTCGATGACATTGAGCATTTCTTCAGAAAAAACATCGCCTCCGTCCTGCATAACCAGAAGAACGCTGACTCCGTTTATGTTTCCAAATGTTTCTTCGTATTTTTTCTGATTGATTTTGATTTCATCTTTTGCACCGTACCAGCCTTCATCTCCAAGTTCATAAGCAAATTTTCCAAGCCCGGCACAGCAGATTATGGTAAGAATAAAAAAAACAACAAGAATCAGCCAGCGGTATTTTACCTGAGCCCGACCAATTCTACCAAAAAACGCATTAAGCCTACTTACTTTCAAAAGCAGCCTCCGTTGAATTTCTTTATTTAAACGATACAACGGAAAACGGCTACTGACAACAAAATTTTATTTTTTAGGCTGTTTAATTTTTTCTACAACGCCCTGAATCTCTTTTACAAGAGCGGCAACTTCATCAAGATTAGTATCAAGAGTAAGCTGGTAGAATATCTGAGTTCCTTCTTTAACTGGCTTAATAAGGCCACAGTCTTTTAAAACTTTAAGATGATGCGAAATTGCGGGGCGCGAAAGTTTTGATTTTGCACTAAGGTTTGTTACGTTAATCCCTTCTTCTCCACCGTCAGCAATATCCAGAATAAGCTTCTGACGCACTTCATCTCCAAGAGCAATAAAAAGCGGTGCACAAGTATTAAAGAGAAGATGGATTCTATGTAATGCTTCTTTATCTATCATAAAAATAACCTCGTACTTTCTCTCACCTCTTTAATTTAGAGATAAATTTTTGTTTTGTCAAATAAAATTAAACACTTAAACGTTTAATCGTTTATTCGTTTAATTTTTTAAACATTTTTTTCAAAAATTTATTGACTTTAAATCATTCCAATAATATATTGTTATGTATATTGGTTTAATAAATTAAACGCTTAGACCAAAATATGTAAACAATTAGGAGTTTTTTTTCAAAATGAAATTTGTCAGAACATTTTTCAAAAGACCTTGGCTTATTATCGCTTTAACAGCCATTCTCACAGGTCTGTTCGGCTCTTTCATTGTGACACTTGTCATTGATAACTCTATCAGACAGTTCATGCCACAGAAAGATGATTCTTACAAGCGCTTAAACGACACAGAAGATGTTTTTGGAAGTATGCTTGTAATTGGTGTTAGTGTTGACGACAACAGAGGAGACATTCTTACTCCAGAAAACATCGAAGTAATCCGCAAAATTACAGACCGCTGTATTGAAGTAAACGATGTTGAGCAGGTAGATTCCCTTACCCACATTGACTTTGTATGCAACCACGACGGCGCAATTTCTGCAACTCAGCTTATTCCAGAAGAATACACAGGCAGCGCAGAAGACATTGCAGAACTTAAGGCAAAGCTTATTGGCTGGGAAGACATGTATAACCGTGTAATTATCAGCGATGACAACAGCGCTACACAGATGCAGATTTCCATTAAAACCTGGAGTGCAGAAGACCGCGAAAATGCCCGCAAAATTGCAAAAGAAAACCACACAAAGGTTGTAACAGATGCAGACCGCCAGCAGGAAATCCTTAATCAGATTCGTACAATTGTAACAGAAGAAACTGCAGACCACCCTAACCTTTCATTTAAGGTTTACGGAGATCCTGTTGTTACAGAACAGTCACGCAAGTTCATGCTTTCAGACCTTGTAAAGCTTATTCCGCTTGTAACAATTGTTGTTCTTCTTTCTTTGTACTTTAGTTTTAAAACTTTGGACGGAACTTTACTTCCATTAATTAACGTACTTGTTTCTACAGTAATCACAGTTGGAATTATGGCAGTAACAGGACAGGCATTTACGCTTGTATCTTCTGTAATCCCAGTTGCTCTGATTGCAGTTGGTTCTGCTTATGGTATTCACGTACTTACACATTACTATGTAGAACTTACAAACCAGGCTGGAATTGAATTTACAAAAGAAAGCTACGAAGAAGCAATTTTCCACGGACTTAAAGAAGTATTTAAGCCGGTTTTGCTTTCGGGAATTACAACAATCATCGGATTTATTTCTCTTGTAACAAGCCCTATTGACCCGCTTCATGACTTTGCAATCTTTACCGCAATCGGTGTATTTATCTCTCTTTTGCTCGCAGTTACTTTTGTTCCTGCAATGCTTTTTGCTAAATCTTACAAAAAGATTAACGAACGCAACAAAAAACAGGATCAGAAAATCAGCGAAATTTCAGATGAAAAAAAGCGTCTTAAGAAACTGCATGCAATTAAGGCTCACGTTCGCCAGATGACAGGACGTTTTTCTTCTCAGTCTAGCGGAACTTCTTACAATATCTATAAGTTCTTCTGTGGCTCAAAGCCTCGTATGGTTATTTTCTCTCTTGTAATCATTGCGCTTTCAGTAACAGGATTAAGCTTCTTAAAGATTGATACTTCACTTGTAGGATACTTCCCTAAAAAGACTCAGATGCGTCAGGACATTGACTATGTAAACGAAAACTTTGCCGGTTCTAACAGCGTTTACTTTACAATCAGCGGAGAAAATCCAGGTGACATTAAAAATCCAGAGATTTTGAAAGCCGTAGATGACATGCAGGAATATCTTGATGCTAAATACGATAACATTGGTAAAATTGTTTCTTTTACAACCTTTATCAAACGTATTAATCAGGTTTGGTTTGCACCAGGAAGTTCTGTAGAAGCAGCCGACACAACAGCCCCTGCAGATACTTCTGACTTTGATTTTGATGCAGGCTTTGACTTTGGCGAAGATGACTTTAGCTTTGATGATTTTGCCGACTTTGGCGAAGAAGAAACAACATCAGCTCCTGCAGCAACTCCAGTTGACTGGGTTGATCCAAACATTGAATACAACAAGCTTTTGAACGGTCAGATGACAGCATTCGACATGATTAAAATCTTAAACGATGCATATGTAGAAGCTGGCGGAGAAAAAGCTCACTTTGCAGAAATTCTTGACGTTCTTGAGCGCAAGTTCAACTTTGACGGAAAGGCCTACTACGAAGTTCCATACGACCCGGCCAAATATCCAGTTGCTACAAAAGAAGAACTTGCAGGCGTTGTAAACGGATATCTTACACTTCTTTCAGGCTCACTTGACCGCTTTTTGGACAGCGACTTAAATCCACGTGTAATGCGCGTTACATGCCAGCTCAGAAACTTCTCTACAATTGATACAGGTATGATTATCAACGATGCAAAAGCTTATGCTGCAGAGCACTTCCCTGCAGGCTACACACTTGAAGCAACCGGTTCTGGAGAAATGGAATACACAATGACAAACCTTGTAGTTTCAAGTCAGACTTCATCTTTGCTGATTTCACTTTTGTCTGTATTCATTATTATTACAATTTCATTTGGTTCAGGATGGGCAGGACTTTTGGGAACAATTCCACTTGCATTCACAATCCTTTTGAACTACATGATTATGGGATTCGCAGGAATCAACCTTGACCTTGTAACTTCAATCATCGCATCTGTTGCAGTTGGTGTAGGTATTGACTACACAATCCACTTCCTTTCTACATACAAACAGGAACGTGCACTTACAGATGACCTTGAAGCCGTTACAAAGACAACATTCCTTAAGAGCGGACACGGAATTATTACAAACGCGCTCGCCGTAGGACTTGGATTTATGGTTCTTTGCTGCTCAAAATTCCTTGTACTCCGCTACATCGGTATTCTGGTAGCAATCGTAATGTTCAGTTCAAGTATGCTTGCCATGACAATCATTCCTGGAATCTTGAACATCTTCGATCCAAAATTTATACGTCCTAAAAAGGAAAATTAAAACTTTGGCAGGCAATCAGCGCTAGGAAGTAAAACTTGTAGCAAAAACATTCTGCTTATAGCATGTCGCGTAAGCGACGTATATTATAGTTACTTTGCTATAAGCAGCATGTAGTGCGATATCGCACGGTTTTGATACAAGTTTTGCGACTGGGAGCTGATTTTGTAACATAAAACAGTTAATTATTTTATTTATAGGAGAATAAATATATGAAAAAGACACTTTTTGGCACATTTGCCGCACTTATGCTTCTTAGCTCAGCAGTTTTTGCAGATGAAAAAGGCTACAAAATCATGAAAGAAGCAGCAGATTTCAAAAAACCAGAGTTCTCTCAGGCTCAACTTTTTATCTCGTTGTATAACAAAGCAGGAGAAAAAGAAGAAGAATGGGGAGCAATCGAATACGGTAAAAACGAAAACGACCTTGCTTCAGTAGTAATGGATTTTAAAACAGGTTCAAAAAAAGGAACCCGCTTCCTCCAGATTGAAAACGAAGGCAACAAACCAGATGACAAATTCATCTATCTTCCAGAGCTTAAATCATCACGCCGCGTAAACTCAAGCGAAGGTTCAAAATCATTCCTTGGTACAGACGCAACTTACGATGACCTTTCTACCCGCGATGTAGACGAAGACGAGCATACATACCTTAAGGACGAAACAAAGAACGGATTTGACTGCTACAACATCAAAGAAGTTCCAAAAGATCCAAAATCAAGCCAGTATGCATGGCGCCTTACATGGATTGACAAAAAAACAATGTACCCAATCTACACAGAAATGTACGACAAGAACAATACTCTTGTAAAAACATTGACTGTAGAAAAAATCGAAAAACACGGTGCATACGATATTCCAATGACTAACACACTTGTAAACGTAAAAACAGGCCACAAAACAGTTATGGACATTCGCAAGGTACTCGTAGACAACGAAATTGCCGGCGGAAAGGGACTTCCAGCTTCAATCTTCACACAGAACTTCTTGAACACCGGTAAATAGTTTTTATGTCAACTTCGTGGAGCGAAGTTGATGTTCAGCATAGAGACACTTATAATTTTAACATCCGTTTTTATGCTGAACGGGGAAAGCCTTCCCCTCACTCCAGCCCGCGCTGCGGTCTTCCGCTACCCCTTCTATGGGTGTGGAGGCTTGCTAGCAAGCCATGTTTTATAGCAAAGCGTTAAAAAAATTGCGAACAGCAATTTTTAGCTTTACCTATAATTCCCCCGCAACGCCCACACTTCTTACAATTAGAGGCATTTATGAAACTTAATAAATATCTAACAATTGCAGCCGCAGTTGCAGCATTCACAGCTGCCCCAGTCCTCGCCGATGATTTTGACGACTTTGGCTTTGATGATTTTGGTTCAGACGGTTCTTCATCTGGCAGCGGCTCATCACTTCCTGTAGAACTTAGCGCAGATTTAACACTCGATGTTCGTAATTATTTTATGGGCGATGATGTAGACGGCATTGGCGACACAGGAATGGAAGCAACTCCAGAAGCAAAAATCGGCCTTAATTACGACGGCGGAAAAGCCGGTGCAGACTTACAGCTTAAAATTACAGAAGACACAATTAAAAATCACCCGGAAGATGTAATTGATGAACTTACACTTTCCGCATACCTTGGAAACTTTACTCTTACAGCCGGAAAAATGAAGGTTGTATGGGGAAAAGGCGATAAGCTCCACGTACTCGACAACTTTAATGCCGACGACTATACAGACTTTATCATCCCAGATTACCTTGACCGCCGCATAAGCACCCCAATGATCCGCGGTGTTTACGCAGTTCCATTAAACAGCAGAACTATTTCTAACGTTATGATTGAAGGTGTTTATACACCAATTATGCCGGTAGACCGCCTTGGAACAGGAGTTTGGACACCTGCAAAAGCATCTGCTTTAACTTCTACAGTAAAATCAGCTGCAACAGGAAGGATTTCCAATATTGCAGAGAACAAAGTAAAGGCAAATCAGCTCTCAACAGAAATTAAGACACTGTATGCAGAATATCTTGGATTGCAGGCTGCAGGAGCAGACCAAGCTGCAACTGCAACTTATGGAGCACTCAGCAGCTTAATCACTGATAATTACAACACATTAGCAAAATACGGTTACAACGGTCAGATGAGCACACTTAATGATGCCCTCACAAACTACGTAACAGCAACAGAAAGTGCTTACCTTCTTGCTTTGAACAATTCCAGCTCTCTTGCAGACGATGTTTACCCAGATACAAATAAATTCGAGTATGGTCAGGGCGGACTTCGCGTAACAGGTTCTATTGGTCAGGTTGACTTGGGCGTAAGCTACTACTACGGTCACTACAAACAGCCATCTATAAACGGTGAAAAAATGACAAGCTACGTTGCAAATTACCTTGCTACAGGAACAGGCGACGACAAATTCCTTGCCTACGACCGCAAACAGACTTTCGGCCTTGAATTCTCTACAATCGCTTGGAAGTTCAACCTTCGTGGAGAGGCAGCTTACAACCTTACAGACGACGTTGCAGGCGACGATCCATGGGTACACAACAATTCTATCCAGTGGCTTGGCGGATTCGACATCGACCTTCCATTCTGGGATGCAAACTTAAACGTTCAGGAAACAGGAACTTACATTCTTAAGAACGGCGAAATCGAAGACGGCATCTACAAAACAATGGACGTAGATTACGACAGCGAAGGCTACACAAACAATAAAGTTGTTGTAAACTTTACTACAAGCTTCCTCAACGGAAAACTTACTCCAGAAGTTACAGCACTTTACGGCTTTGAGCACAAAGATTTAGTTGTTATGCCAAAAGTTACAATTAAACCAGCATCTTCTTTCAAAATCATCGGTTCAGGACTAGCAATGTGGACTTATGACGAAGAAAAGAGCGAATTTGGAAAATGGCATAAAAACAGCTTTATCCAGCTAGGAGCTGAAGTTTCTTTCTAAAGAAAACTTAAGCAAACAGATAAAAAAAAAGACACGGATTAATTTCCGTGTCTTTTTTTTTGTGGCAGGCCTTCTAATCATCACCTGTGTAATCCCAGCTCCAGTCCCAGTATAATTCTACTTCGCCGCTTGATTTATTCAGAATCTGCCATTTTTTACCAGTTGAGCGTTCGCCAGCTTTTAGAGAACCACTGTCTTTTTGATTTACCCCTTCACCACTAGGACCCGCAGATGACCAGCTAAAATTCCAGGTATCTTTCTTTGCATTATACTTGAACTCACAAACGCATTGTCCCAGCCAGTCATCAGAAAAAGTGTCATGTTCAGAAGCATTCCAATAAATCTTAAAACTGTAATCTTTTCCGCGTTCAAATTCTTTTTCAAAAGTTTTTGTACAATCACTAAATCTTGATGGAGCAGAATCATGAAGTGAACTTTCGCCAAAACAGAAATGACTGTTGTATGAATCTTCCATTTCTACACGTTGGCCGGCTCCTCTTGAAAGTGAATTCAACTTAAAGATTCCGCTGGTGTCTTGTACATTCCAGAAATATTCTCCTGCCCAGCCGTCATCGTGTTCACAAACATTCTTAAAATAATGCGCATAGAATTTCAATTTTGCTTTTTTTGCTATGCTGGTAAGAATATTTTCGCTGGCAAGCATTACAGTCTTAAATTTAGTGTCGTCATCACTGTGTGTATAAGCAAAAAGATAGAAACTGTAGTTTGTATTTGCTGCAATAATCATTAAATCTCTATTTTCTATTGAAAATAACCCCTTAGAAAGAGTATCTGCATCAAGTTTTAAATAAAACTCATCCTTGTTCTCTAAATCTTTTGATATTGCAGCTACAGCCTTTCCTATGTTATCGCGTGTTAATGAAGGCGAAGAAGTTTTGCTTTCTTTTTTGCAGTAAAGAATATAGCCACCGTTATAAGTATTTACACCATCATCTTCTACAGCCCTGCCATCTCCGTAGGAATTCCAGGTAAAAGAAACGCCAGAACCTTCATTAAGTGCATATACTTTAAAATTCTTAAGCGGACGGAATTCAGCCTTTGCATTGATTGTATAAATCTTCGGTGTCCCATCAGGAGCAATACACTGAATATAGATTTTATTATCACCAACATCCAGTTTTATTGGCACATCAGGAGAAACTTCATCATAAAATTCTTTATCATCTCCTCTTGTATTGTATTTTACAGTTCCAAAGGCAAGTTTTGAGGTAATATTAAGATAAATATTTTCTGTAAATCCGGAAAGTTCCTTATAACCGTCTGTTCCAAACTCAAAATCTGTAAATTTGCCGTCTCCTGTTGAATACTGAATGGTTCCAAGCGATGTATCACTCGGATTTTTTGGCACAAGAGGATCGTTATCCTGAATTCCAAATCCAGAGGAATAATCAACAAGATCATCACCATCTGTATCTTGTAAGATTGGACTTGAATAAACCTTATTATTTACGCTGTATTTTGAATCAAGATCAATATCGCTCTTATACCAGCCGTAGATTTCATCATAATCTGTAAGACCATCACCGTCGGTATCTTCAAGGTCGTCACTGGTGCCGTAAATTAATTCTTCGTTTAATGGCACGCCATCTTTATCTTTATCTACACTGTAAAAGATTTTAACTTCATCACCGGCAGAAAGAATAATATTATCAAAAGACCAGTCATATTCACCACTTTGATCTGGTGCATACATATCCTGATAGCGTTGACCATTTTTTGTATAAGTATGAAGAATAAACCAGCCACCTTCTGTTACATCATCATGAGTAGTAATCGGATTTCCAAATTTTAGATCTGTAGAAAAGGATTTAAGATATCCTTTATCACCAGAACTTAATGTGTAATCAGTACCTTTCACATAATGCAGAATTTCCTGAAAAACATCATCTAGACTAGGCTTTGTATAGAGATCACTTATACCGCTGGCATTCTGATTGTATTTATTCTTTACAGATACATTAAACACACGAGGAAGTCTTCCACTATCGCATCCCCAGTCAATATAAACAGATGCTGTTTTTGCCTTTACCTGAGTAAGGGCTTCTGTAAAGTCATTTGAAAAAGCCTTATCTTTTTGTAAAGAGATTTTGTAACCAGAAATTTCAATCTGAAAGCCTGTTGAATATTTTAAAAGCTGTTCTGTAAAGCCAACGCTAAGATCTGCAGTAAGATAGTAATCGCCGCTTTCTGAATGAGGAAGAATTGTAAACTGACTGTCTCCAGAAAGAGTAAGATTTCTTACAAACTCTCTTGATGAAGCGGAGTTTACAGGATTACGGTAAAGGGCAACTGTAAGTTTTTCTACAGTGTATGCAATATTGCTTGGATTCTGGAATCTTACAGGAATCATAACCACACCGCCGGTAACTGTCTTGCTTGATGTATTTGTTGAAGACTTTCCATTGCTCCAGCTTTTTGACCAGCTTTCGCTTGCGGATTTTGAATATGTATAAGAGTCACCTGTGGTAACGTTATAGTTATAACCGCCATCCAAATGCGTCTCTATCAAGTTTCTCCAGCCAACATTGTCACCACCTGCAAAACCTACAGTGTATTTTATTCCTGTATTCACAGCCCATCCATGTGTCGTTGATTGTGTTTGAGTACGGGAATTTGTATTTGCCTGACTGCTGGTATAACCATCATTTGAAGTTACACTTTCTGTAGTGCTTTCTCCAGTTGTGAGGGTATAGATATAATTTATAGAAGGCTTTCCTGTCATTCTTACAGTAAGTTCTGGAACATCTGCTATAAGAGGATTAAAAGAATTATATCCATCGACGTGAAGACTTATTTCTTCTCCGTCCGTCCAGTTATCTCCATCTGTATCGGGATTTGTGGGATCGGTATGATAAATATTTATTTCCTCACTATCTGAAAGTCCGTCACCATCTGTGTCACCAGTTAAATCCAATGTTTGTGTAAGGAGTATTCCCCAAATTGCATACAGAGTAATATCTTCTTCAACTGAAATAATTCCACCATCTGTATAAAGTATTTTTGTAGCATCTTTATTTGTATTCCAGCCAAGAAAATTTTTGGCGCCAATTTTTACAGGAGAAAGTCCAAGCTGTTCTGCTGTAGGGATAATAAAAGAGTCTTTTTTTGCAACATTTTTAACAACTGTCTGAGCACTACCTTCAAATGCTGCATTATCATTATTTACATCAAAAGTAATTTTTACACTCTGAACCCACTTAACATAAAAAGTTTTATTTCCAGACGAACCAGGCAAAATTTCTGTTACAGGTTCACCTTCAAATTTTTTATTATCATACCAGCCGGCAAAAGCTAATTCTGTATCAGAGTTAGAAATATTTTGTGCTGTTGGTAAAACAAGCGGCTCTGTAGAAAGCCTTGTATAACTTCCCGGGGCTGTAAAGTTTTCTGTAAATTTGCCGCCATCAGTTTCATAAGTAATAGTAAAAATACGTCCCAAAGCTTCTATATTGCACACACTGGAACTAATTTTACGGTCAATAACTGACGCATACTCACGGTATGTGCCTAAAAGCTGAGTTTTTTCTTCATCTGCATAAAATTTAAAAACCACAATATAGCAGCCAGAAGGAACTGCATTCTCTTTATAAAAGACTTTTCCTTCAGAAGAAATAGAAAGTTCCTTATCTGCAAAACTTTTTACCGGATTTAACTCTAAAGTGTATAAGCCTGCCTCAACCTTTTTTACTTTATCTTTTTCCGGGGCAAAATTAACACAAACATTAAGGCTTCCGCTGCCATAATATTCATAATCAAAATCTGTAATAACAGGATCAAAAGAAAGACTGTTTTTTCCTTTTTGAATTTCTATTTTTTTTGATTCTTCCAGTTTTGAACCATTACAAACAGCTGTAAGCGTAAAAATATAGGTTCCTGTTTTAAATGCAATAGATTCCTGATTTAGAGCTGCAGGAGAATCCCACATTCCAAGAAAATCCAATTCCGTACCGCTTTCATTACAATAACTTAAACTGATAAATGAAATATCATTTGCATCAAACTCAGGAAGCGCTGTGCGTCCACCTTCAGAGCCAAGTGACACCTTTAATACTACCGCATCAGAATCGGAAGAAGAATTATCACCTAAATCGCCTAAAAGATTTGTACAAGATGCAAAAATAAATAAACTTACACCAAAAACACTAAAAAGGATGTATTTTAGATTCTTAACTTTCATAATTCAGCCCTTATTCTTTTGAACCAACAAAGGTTTGAGTCGTAAAAGCAACAACAAATTTTGATTCCGAATCGTATACATTAAGTTTACAATCTACCTGATGAACATCATCATTAAAAAATTCATAATCCAAAATCAGACTTTCATCTTTTATCTGCACAATTTCACTATCAAAATCAGAAAGCGGCTTAAAATCTATAAACCAATCATATTGAAGGCTATACGATTTTGCGTTTTCTAAGTGAATTTCAGGAGTAATAACTGTTACAACCGGGGTTTCATACCTTTTTAGAGATAAATTTGGCTGGGAAACACTTGAAATTAAAACAGAAGAACCAGTATTAGAATCATCGCTCCCAGAAGAATCAGAAGAACCAGAAGAATTACTGCAAGAAAGCAGTCCCAACAAAATAAAACAAGTAAATACAAGAGGTATTTTTTTCATAAGATTCTCCTATTACTCTTTATAATCCCATGCCCAATCCCAATGGAAATCAATTTCGCCTTCAGAACTGTTATGAAGTTCCCAGCGGTTTCCATTCCAATAGCCACCGTTATAAACTCCTGAGCGCTGGCCTGCTTTTATAATTGAAGTGCCACTTGCTCCGTGCTCGCTTGTCCAAGTACAGTTCCAGGTGTCAGTACTCTTTGTATAAGTAAACTTTGCAGTTACGGTTCCAAGCGGATCATCAGGAGAACCTTTGTCATATTCCGTGGCATTCCAGGTTACCGTAAAAGAAATGTCTTTTTTACGGCTAAATTCTTTCTTAATAACTTTTGTACAGTTAGAAAATTTTTGAGGATCATTACCGTACTTATGTATTTTGCCTTCTCCAAAACAATAGGTCTTATCATCATCATCATCAAATGTCTTTTTATTGTCTGAGCCAACATTCAACTCTGAAAGAGGAAGCTCTCCACCATTAAAGTACCAGTAATATTGCGGATCACATCCGCCATCCTGGTCCTTCCAGTCATATATGTAATGGGCATAGAAAATGAGTTCTGCCTTTTCTGCAACCGAACTTTTTATTTTTCCCTTGCCAAGACATTTATATTTAAAGTCGCTGTCAGAGTCTGAGTGTACGTATGCAAAAAGATAAATACAGTAATTTGTGTTACTTGCCAATTCCAGAGATTTATTGCCAGCTTCAAGAGACGGCATCTTCAAATAAAAAGAGCTTTTTTCTTTTATGGCATCAGAAGGGTTATCCAATGCAGAATCAATATAAGAGCGCTCAAAAACTGGTGAAGAATCAAGTGCATCTGATTTTTCTGCATAAAGCATATATCCACCATAATTCTTTGTTATTACACGAGCATCGGAATATGAATTCCATGTAATATTAACGAGACCATTGCTTAAAGCAGGACTAGAAAGCTTAAAGTTTGTCATTTCCTTAAACGAAGAATCAAAATTAATC
>JAEEGL017394904.1_pt1 | contig 16148 bp, 13 predicted proteins | sample 9134231 | NCBI WGS metagenome assembly JAEEGL01 (sample SAMN16246548, study PRJNA631951) | gut metagenome | biome: gut microbiome; feature: rumen; material: fiber-attached | host: Bos | place: Iran: Karaj | collected 2018-10
AAGCTGTTTAAGGATCATGCGCCTGATATGTCAATCGCATCCTGGGCCATCAGATTTGCGGCAAGTCAGCCGAATGTAAAAATGGTCCTTTCCGGTATGGGAAATATGGACATGCTGAAGGATAATACAGGTTATATGAAGGATTTTACTCCACTTAACGATGAAGAGATGGAGATAATAAAGAAGGCGACCGATGTGATCAACTCCAGCATAGCTATACCCTGCACTGGTTGTGCATACTGTGTGGATGGATGTCCTAAAAACATTCCGATACCAAAGTATTTTTCTGTCTACAATGCAGAGATGCAGGAATATAAGGGTAAACCATTTACCCCTCAGGGTGAATACTATGATCGACTTACTCAGGTATATGGTAAGCCCGGGGACTGCATTAGCTGTGGCAAGTGTGAGACAATATGTCCTCAGCATCTGCCGATAAGGAACAACCTTAAACTGGTAGCTTCGCAATTTGAGTGATATTACAAATGTGATCACCGGTTAATCAATAGAACGAAAAACCGGAATATATGGAATCCTGTTCTTGCATGGGATAAGTGTAAGCGTATGGAGCTTAAAAGAATTCCTTATAAAATGGTTGAAGAAAAATCCGCAGTGAAATCAAAGAAGAATTATAAAAAAACACAGCTTGCATGCTATCTGGGATTTGTAACACAGGCTATATGTGCGAATTTCGTCCCCTTGTTGTTTATATCATTTCATAATGACTATGGTATATCTTTTGGTATGCTTGCGTTTATATCATCGTGTTTCTTTGTTACTCAGTTGATAGTTGATTTCTTATGCGCCGGAATAGTTGATAAATTAGGATACCGTGGATGCATTATCGCAGCAGAGATTACATCAGGGTTAGGACTTGCAGGACTGGCATTTTTACCTGATCTATTTCCGAAACCATTTTATGGGATAATTGTATGTGTCATAATTTATGCTATAGGGAGTGGATTGACGGAGGTGCTGGGCAGCCCGATCATTGAGGCATGCCCTTTTGAGAATAAGGATTCTATGATGAGTCTCCTGCATTCCTTTTATTGTTGGGGGTGGGTTGGGGTTGTACTCTGTTCCACACTTTTCTTTACTGTCTTTGGTATAGAAAACTGGAGAATAATGGCTCTGATATGGTCGATCATACCTTTTTTTAACATCTACAATTTCGCAACCTGTCCAATAGAGCCACTGGTTGAAGAAGGCAAGAGCATGACAATGCTTGAACTTGTCAAAACAAAAGCGTTTTGGATTTTGATTGTTTTGATGGTTTGTGCCGGTTCCTCAGAAATAGCGATGGGTCAGTGGGCATCGGCTTTTGCAGAGTCAGCGTTGCATGTTTCCAAAACAGTTGGAGATTTGGCAGGACCTTGTGGTTTTGCTGTATGTATGGGAATAAGCAGATTGCTTTACGGAAAATTTGGTGAAAAAGTTGATTTGACCATATTTATGATGGCTTCAGGAGTAATGTGTCTGGCTTGCTATTTGATTGCAGGATTAGCAAAGTTTCCGTTGGCAGGATTAATAGGTTGTGCTTTGTGCGGTTTTTCTGTAGGTATCATGTGGCCCGGCTCGATCAGTATCTCATCTCAGATACTTCCTAAGGGTGGTACTGCGATGTTTGCTCTTCTTGCGTTGGCAGGAGATTTAGGCGGAGCTGTAGGACCTGCGATTATTGGTAATGTATCTCAGAAAACAGCAAATAATTTACAGGCAGGAGTTTTAGCCGGAATAGGTTTTCCTATTGTTTTGGTAATCTCGGTCCTATATATTCGAAGGCGACAGTGAGATCGGTCTGACAAACTATTCTTGCTCAATGGAGAGACGGATAATTGCCGCTTCCCTTTTCTGCTTTCATTACAAAAGTTCCAAACTGATTATACGCATATATTTACTGAATAAACACTAAAAACTACCGAATAAACATGTCTGCGACGAAGCCTTAACTGATATAATATAATCATATGTGTTATATTTTCGGCAAACGGAGGGTGAACAGGTGAAAGATATGGTAGAGATCGAGGTGGTCCTTGATGAGCGGTATATAGATCCGTTTGTTACTATCAGGACCAGGTCGAACACAAAGGAGGTTGAAAATATCATTTGCGCCATCGAGGATGCGTCGCGCAGTGATTTCCCTCAGATAGCGGCTACAAAAGATGAGGCGGTCGTGTTTGTTTCGCAAAGAGATATCGTAAGGGTGCATACCGAAGGACGCAGGATCGTAATACAGACCGAGGATGAGGTATATACTGTGAAAAGGACTCTTGCCGGATTGGAGGATGTTCTGAATCCAGCGAGATTCGTGCGTATATCACAGTCGGAGATCATCAACCTGTATAAGGTTAAGAGCTTTGACTTTAATCTGGCGGGAACCATCGGAGTTGAGTTTGACTGCGGGATAAAATCATGGGTATCAAGAAGTCGCGTCAAACAGATCAAGGCTTTGCTAAAACAGAACATTATAGTGGGGGCGTAGCTTATGGAACTGAGGAACAGATTTCTGATAAATTCACTTATAGGTATAATCGTCGGAATGACAATTGGGATCATAATATGGACGATGATTAGTCCCGGTGACATTGAGGGCAGGAGCTTTGCGCTTCATATGATAATGTCAGGCATTCACGGACTGATACCGTGTGGTGCGATGACCGTATATCAGATCGAAAGCTGGGGGCTGACAAAGTCAACGGTGGTTCATGCTACGATAACCCTTGCCACGATATTGCTCATTGAACTTCCGATGAAATGGTTTACATGGGGTGTGGATTTTGCGATAGCCATGGGAATATATGTGATCATTTATGCCATCATATGGCTGTACAATTACCTCTATTGGAAACATACAGTCAATGAGATGAACGACCAGCTCGAGATTATTCTTAATAACCGGAAAGCATAAAGGATCTGATTCATATGATGGATGGTTAGCTTCTAAAAAATATCTGAGGTGAAGAGATGGAGATTGATATTACTTGGATCAGGGAAGCCGGACTTGATACCGAAACCGGGATATCATATACGGGAGGAGAAATCAAGTATGTTTCGGCTCTTGTGAGATTTTATAAGAATTATGAGAAGAACAGGGCGAAGGTGTGTGAATACCTCGAGACAGGGGACTATGAGAACTACATGATCACAGTTCATGCACTGAAGAGTAATGCCAGGATGATAGGCGCCGGGAATCTTTCAAAGCTCTTTGAGACACTTGAGATTGCTGCGGGAAACAGAGAGACGGGATTTGTTGAAGCTCAGACTGTTGTTGCGTTAAAAGAGTATGACGATCTGATCAAAAAGCTGACACCAGTCAGCGGGATGGGAGATATCCGGCCTGCTGGCGAAATCTCCGCCGAGGCTGCGAAAGAAACTGCGGATAAGCTTCTTGCGGCTCTTGATGATTTTGACGATGAAGAGGCTAAAAAACAGGCAATGATCCTGTCCGGATATCCTTTCCGGATGACTCAGGCAGCAATGCTCAAGGAAGCAGTATTGTTCATAGAGGACTTCATGTACGATGAGGCTGCAGATATCATCAGACAGATCGTACAGACGATAGAATAGGATTAAGAAAATGTAAGAGTTTTGTTTGAAAAAGGTGTGACAATTGTGTTATACTCATGATATGGATGTGTTGACGGTATTTGAGGTTGCCCTGTAAAAATCCGGAGAGTATAGCATGATCTATTATGACCATTTACCATTAGATAAAGATATTCTGAAAGCTCTTGGAGAGCTGTCTATCAATTATGTTTTTCAACCGATTTTCATGCCTGATGGAAAAACTGTTTATGCATGGGAAGCCCTTATGCGGCCGACCGATATGACAGTAACGGATCTTATTGATGAATATACCAGGAGAGACAAACTGCATGTACTGGAGGTGGCGACTTTCTTTGGTGCTATGCAGGCATTTTTCCTGAGAGGATATTCACAGAGAGTTTCCATAAATTCATTTCCCTGTGATTGTATGGCACAGGAAGAAGCGGATGCATTTCTGGAGTATTTCGGAGAAGAGATCAGGGGAAGGATGATCATCGAGAATCTCGAATATCCATATTTTTCACTCGAGCATTGGAAAATAAAAAGCCAATCCGTAAGATACATGGAAAATCTTTTGTCAGTGGATGACTTTGGCAGCGGGATCAACGATCTGAAAATGGTTGAGGCTATGTCTCCGCATATTGTCAAGCTTGACAGAACCCTGATATCAGGAATAGACCATATTAAAGAAAAGCAGGATAATGTGAGTGATCTTGTCCTTCATTTTCATTCAAAAGGAATAATGGTAGTGGCTGAAGGTATAGAGGAAAAAGAGGAGCTTGATCATCTCATAGGATTGGGCGTGGATCTGTTTCAGGGATACTACCTTGGCCGTCCGGCTTGATCGGAAGGAGCAGAGCTTTATGAGGATCGTTAATCTGATCGAGAATACCGAGGGAAAGCCGGGGTGCGTAAGTGCACATGGGCTTTCTTTTTATATTGAGACAAATAAGCATAGGCTGCTAATGGATCTGGGACCATCGGAGGATACGCTAAAGAATGCCGGAATGCTGGGCATTAAACTATCTGATGTGGATACCGTGATCTTAAGCCATGGACATTACGACCATTCGGGCGGGATCATGCCCTTCACTGAGATAAATGACAAAGCAGCCATATATATGCAGACATCAGCGACCGATGCATATTTTGCCGATGATGGATTAGATGCATCTGAGCGCTATCGATACATTGGTATCGATCCCGATATTGCAAAACTTCCGCAGGTGAGATTTGTAAACGGCGATACGGTGATCGACGAAGAGCTTGAATTGTTCACGATACCAAAGAGAAGCCATGAGCTGCCATTCACCAATAAGAGACTTTTAATACGTAAAGGGAATGAATATATCAGGGATGATTTCAGACATGAACATTACCTTGTGATCCGGCAGAAAGAGAAATCCGTACTGATGTCGGGATGTGCCCACAATGGGATCTTAAGTATACTGTACGCTTTTGCACAGAAATACGGGAAAGCACCGGATGTGGTGATCAGCGGATTTCACCTGATGAAGAAAACGCAGTACAGGGAAGATGAAATCCGTGAGATTGAGGATATCGCAACAGAGCTTAAGAAGTATCCCACAAGATTTTACACCTGTCATTGTACCGGAGAAGAGGCTTTTGATATTATGAAGGGGATCATGGGTGAGAGTCTTTCCTATGTACATTCGGGGGAAGAATTATGATCAATTCAGCTTAACGTATTTTCTAAAAGGAAAGAGGAATTGTATGTAAGGAGCAATGCTCGGGGATATAATAGGTGCCCCTTATGAATTTAACAAAAGCCCGAAAATAAAGAACTTTGGACCTTTATTTGTGTGAATGAGGATGATTTTGATGCAGCCAAAACATCGCCACTCTCTTTGGCAGAAAGAGTTCTGGATGAGGCGATATCCAACACAGCGGACGGAAAGACCGGGCCAGAAGAGCAGCAGCGTTATTGAAATATGTCATAAAGCAGTTTCGGCAAAATCAACATTAGGCGGTTGATTTTGCCGAAACTTTGTTATAATACGCATTGGAGGTTATGAGTAAGCTCTTTCGGTTAAGAAAGAGCTGTCATACTATTTTTTTTGAAGAGAAAAAACCTTGGGAAATGCAAAGTGCATATATGTTTTCTCGGGAAGATCAACCTTGCTCCTGAAATAGGTCAGATATCTTAGCCATGCCGTTACTCCGCTTACTATCCACACGAGACCGGTTGAGATCCAGATGCCGGCTTCTCCGTAACCGAGATAGGCGGTCATGAAGATGGGGATCGTGAATCTTCCGATAACTTCCACAACACCGTTGAACAGCGAGAAGAACGCATCGCCGACACCGGTCAGCACGCCGCGGACAACGTATATCGTGCCCAGAGCAAGATAGAATAGGCTGGTGATCTTAAGACCTTTTGCACCGAGGTTTATAATATCGGCATCAGACACGAAAAGGCCGGTGATGACTTTTCCGAAAACCTGCATGCTAAACATCAGGAATACGGTGAGTATAAACATGATGAGCATGCCTGTCTTATAACCTTCATAGACACGGTCGTTTCTTTTGGCACCGAAGTTTTGCCCGCTGAATGTAGAAATGGAAGCCGCCAGTGTCATATGAGGCTGGTGTATGAGCTGCTCGATCCTGCTGGTGGCTGTAAAGGCAGCGACAACCGTGGTCCCGAAGGAATTTACAACGCGCTGGAGAGCCATGGTAGATATGGCTATAAGGGCAAACTGCAATGACATTGGGATGCCAAGCCTCACTATCTGATACGTCATTTTCAGGGAAATCCTCAGATCATTCCTGCAAATGCGGAAATACGGGTTAGTGCGGTATGCATGGATCCCGCACAGCAGTACCGAGATGAACTGTGACACTATTGTCGCAAGTGCAGCACCCTTGATACCGAACCGGAAAACATAGACAAACAGCACATCGAGCACTACGTTTATGACGGTGGATATTATCAAAAAATACAGGGGTGTCTTCGAATCGCCCAATGCCTTTAACATGGATGACAGATAATTATACAGCGATACGAAGAGGAGTCCTATACACATAAAACGGGTATAGAGGACTGCGTCATCCAATATGAGTGCCGGGGTCTGCAGAACTTTCAACAGGGTCGGTGCGAGACAAAAGCCTGTCACTCCGAATAACACGGGGACGATCAGCATGATAAGTCCGGTGTTCACAATGCTTTTTTTGACATCATCATCCCGGTGGGCACCGTAATACTGAGATGTCACGATACCGCCACCGCTGCCAATTCCGTTGCACAGGGCAAAGAAAAGGAAGGTTATGGATGATGTGGCTCCTACAGCCGCAAACGCGTTTGCACCGAGAAAGCGCCCCACTATCATGGAGTCGGCGATATTATAAACCTGCTGAAAAATATTTCCTATCAGAGTGGGCAGTGCAAACAGCAGTATGTGTTTGACAGGTGCACCCTGAGTCATGTCTGTTATATTGTTTTTTGTGTTGATTTTCATTTTTTCTCCTTAACCGCTTGCTGTCAATGCAGTAGATTATAATACGAAATAATTGAAATTCTTCTCATAATTTAGAAAAGCATTTATCATTTTTTGACATTTCAGCGAATAGAGAATCGGGAGCCGCTGTTGGGAGAATAAAACGTAGCGGAAGACAAATAGGAATGTGAATTTGAGGATGGGATCGGGATAAAGATGGTCAAAAAATGAAATTTTTTATGTTAAATAATAAGAAGTGTTAATTATATGACTGGATTATAATGACCATTGGATGTTGCCGTTACGGTTTGATCATCCGTGGACAATGACAAACAGATCCGATTCGGGTGAGAAGTTTGGTTATGATAAGTTATAGCGGGCGGATTTTATTTCGTCCGCTATGTGTTTTTGAGGCCGGAAAACGGCAAAGGGAGGAAAATAGATATGAGACTGGGAACGTCATCACCGCTTGCTCATTCAACACCGGAGGAGTGGGCACAAAATCAGGTGAAGCTCGGATGCGGCACTGTCGTATTTCCCGTGCAGAGCAATGAGCCGGAGAAAAAGATCATAGCATATGAGGAGGCTGCACAAAAAGCCGGGCTTACGATCGCTGAGGTAGGAATATGGCGGAACGCCCTTGCCACAGATCATGATGAAAGAAGAGCCAACAGGGATTATTGCGTGGAGCAGCTGAGACTTGCGGATTTTGTCGGCGCAAGGTGCGCGGTCAATGTGGCAGGCGCGTTCGGACCTGTCTGGGATGGCGGATACAGGGAAAACTTCACCGAAGATGCCTGGAAACGGACTGTGGAGATGGTCAGGGATATAGTAGACAGGGCAAATGTGAAGAAGACGTTTTTCACTCTGGAGCCCATGCCCTGGATGATACCCACGGGACCCCGCGAGTATGTAAAACTCATGGAAGCGGTAGACAGGGACAGATTTGCAGTACATATGGATATCATCAACATGATAAATTCAGCCGAGAGATATTTCCATCCGGAGGAGTTCATAGATGAGTGTGTTGAGCTCCTTGGCAATAATATCAGGAGCTGCCACATAAAAGACGTTCATCTGGACAGACGATACACCCTGAGGTTAGAGGAGTGCGGTCCGGGGGACGGTGAGTTCCCGCTGGAATATTATGTTTCAAGGATGAGCGAGATCGATCCGGATATGCCTGTAATCCTGGAACATCTCTCGAGCGATGATGAATATGTAAAATATATGGATGTACTGAAAGAGCGGCTTAAAATGCAATAACCATCATGGTTTTGAGAAAGCTGAAATACCGGACGCCTTTTAGTCTTAAATCATTGAAAAAAACATGGATCACAGGTATAATCTATAGACAGGGGCATTTTACCTGCTGAAGAGAAAACCTGATCGCCTCAAAATATCTTTAGGAGGATCGAAATGACCGAAAAAACAGAAGCCTTATCCGAAGGCTTACAGACAAAACTTGAAGATCTGAAAAAATATATAGCCGGTCTCGGATCACTGGCGGTGGGTTTCTCCGGCGGTGTTGACTCGTCTTTCCTGTTGGCGGTTGCCCACGAGGTACTGGGAGATCGTCTGATCGCGGTTACGGGGGCGGATGCTTCGGTGCCGGAGAGAGAGATAAAGGAGGCGAAGTTTTTCTGCGAGGAACGTGGGATCCGTCAGATCATCTGCAAATTGAATCCCCTGCAGGAGGAAAGTTACAGGCACAACAGCCCCGACAGGTGTTATTACTGTAAGCGCGGAATATTTACGGAGATCGCAAGGGTCGCGAAGGAGAACGGTATCGAATACACAGCGGAGGGATCCAATGTGGACGACATGGGAGATTACAGACCGGGTCTTCGCGCTGTTGAGGAGCTTTCCGTAAAGAGCCCACTCAGGGAGGCGAGACTTACAAAATCGGAGATACGTCAGCTATCAAAGGCCATGGGGCTTCCTACATGGAGTAAACCTGCATATGCCTGTCTTGCATCCAGGTTTGTGTACGGCGAAGAGATCACGAAGGAAAAGCTTCACATGATCGATAAGGCCGAGCAGTTCCTCATAGAGAAAGGCTTTTTTGAAGAGCGAGTACGAATGCACGGAAATGTAGCCCGCATCGAAGTGCCGCCCGCAGATATCCCGCGGCTTGCCGCTGACGGTATCCGGGAGGAAGTCTATGATAAGTTGAAAGAGATAGGCTTTATGTTTGTCGCACTTGACATGAAGGGTTACAGCATGGGCAGCATGAATGCGACGATCAGATAGGGCTCTTTTTTAATACGTAACACGAAAATCCGGTAAAGGTCGGGATAGGAAACGGCAGAGGTTACGAGTAATGGATCCGAAACTGTCAGAAGAATTAAAAAACATAATAGATGAGTATACGCAGCTGCATGATGCTCAAAAGCTTTCCGAAGGTGTTCCGGAAGAGATGAAAAACAGGTGCATCTCGCTTTTGGATGCGAGGATAGATGAGCTTGTGGCCGGTGGGGATTTCGGTACAGACGAGTACAAAAAGTGTACTCTGGTTTCCTCTGCCTTGAAGAACGGCTGGCTGGTGTCGGATATCGGGATGCTGCTCAGCGTGTATGATGCTGTGAAAACCCTGCCCTATGGATCCAGGGAAAGACTTGACGGAGAAGAGATCCTGGCACAGATTGAACATAGGCCGGCGGATACAGTTGCCGACAGATTCGGCATGCTGAGAATTCTCAGCTTCTATATGATCGCTCATAATACCAAATCCCCCGAAGCCGGGAAATCTTATAGACTTATTAATTCCAATTATCATCCCAGGATCGTCTACGCAACAGAATATCCGAAAGACAGCGGATTTAAGGCGTATGCCATAGATGACGAAGGACAGATGCGTACTTCCTATGTGGCTCTCTATCAAAACCCCGAAAAGTATTCACTCTTTGAAGAGGAGCGGGATAAAAAGGCGAGGGAATCCGACAATTATGTTATGGGAATGGACGCCGATGAAGAGCGGATCCAAAAACGAAAGGATGGATTTGTCCGGAATCCGGGTCAGAAATTCAACAATATCAAAAAATCAAACAGGGATGTCATCAGCGAGGTATTCGGAAGTGATGTATATGATGAGATAGACGAGATGAGGAGGGGTTCTGCACAAGAGAGAACGGTTCCTCTGTATCACTCAACCGGTACGAAATACATGAAGCAGGGACACGAGGTCCTTCAGATCGAAATCGCAGGATCCGGAGCCCAGGATGTTGTTAAGAATCACAAGGGACATAACGGCGAGATCCGGAAGATCGCAGATCCGGAATTATACAAAAAAACTTATGGCCAAAAAGTTGAAAACTTTGATTATATTCATGTAAAAGAGCGCGAGTACAAGGTTAATGACAAACTTACGGTTCAAAAGAAGAGATACGCCATAGCCGGTGCATCTCCCGATATGGGAATAATAACAGGTCTTTTTAATCTCGGTGATTACAGCATCGAGAGCTCCAAAGTCAATGCAAGGAAATTTGCGAAGGATTTTATCGAGCCTTTATTCAAGCGATTCAAAGATGGCGAGGAGCCGAGAGATATCAATATCATGCTCTCAGGTCACAGCCGCGGAGCGGTGGCAGCAGGCCAGTCGGTAAAAGAGATAAATGCATGGGTACAAAAATATATAAACGATCACCCGGAGTACAAGCCCTTTGCCGATTACATAAAGTACGATCTCGTGCTGTACGATCCGGTACCGGGGGCGATAACCGACATCCATCTGGGAAGCTGTAATCTGCGTGGCATTAAAGACGTCAATACTACCGTGATCTGCACTATGGCCCAAAACCACTATGATATGCTGCTGCCGCTTCAGCACATAAAGGGGGCAAAGAAGATAGTCCTGACCACGACTGATCACCTGATGGATATATGGAAGGTTGATGAGACTCAGGTTAATGTGGCCGGAGACAGCAAAAAACACGCGCTGAGTTATTATGATGCCGAGACAGGTGAAATGTACCGCGGAAGCGGTATCTGTCAGATGCCTGACGGCGTATACATCGCCGATGAAGACAAGAATATGGTCAGGGTAACGAGCTACAGCCAGCTTTCCAAAATATTCAAAACTCTGTACGGTAAAGAAACTCCCCAGAGGATAAGATGCAACAATATTCACAAGATGGTCAGGGACTGGTTTGTAGAGAATTCTCTCGAGATGAGTTTTCCGGATGAGGAGACCAGGCTTGAACTTACAGAGAAAAATAAAGATACACAGGATCGTATACTGGATTCCCCCAATAAGCGTCTGATACCGGTTAAGCTTGAGATAGAAAAGCTGAGGAAGATGCAGAAGGCAGGTAAGCCTGCCGATAAGATCATAGGGCAGCAAAAAGAGGTTATAAGAGTCTGCCGGGAATATATGAAAAAGACACGTATCCCTGCAACGGGCGACAGCCTATACAGAGTTGATCTCGTCAGTGACCTTCTCTCATTTACCATGAGGCAGACCAACGAACTTGAAAAACAGTTTTCTGCAGAAAATGATCTGGATAAAAGGATAGCAAAACATAAAAACCGGCTGAACGAAAAGGAAGGTTACGCCGCGAGGAAGCTTTACTACGAAAATGCGAGACTTCGTGATGAGGCTGATATCCTGGAGAAAGTCAGATCGACAGCGAAACTTTGCGAGGAGAAGCTGAAGATCCTCGACAAGACAAGAGTTGGCAGGATTAACAGTACGGAGTATGATGACCTTCATGAAGTACTCGTGAAAGGTGCCGGACTTGGAGAGCAGTCTTCAGTTAATGAGATCACGGATTTTTACAGACATCTTGTAAAAGCTACAGATCAGTACACATATTATCATGATAGCCTTTTAGGTCCCATCACGGGTGACGGGCAGACGAGACTAAAGTTTTCGAAAGATTTTTCCGAGCATGCCAAAAAGGTCGGCAAAGAGGTTATTGATAAGTCGATCCATCTGAGAGATAAGGATATGTCCATGGAAAAACGGATCCTTAAACGCAAGCAATCCGTTGCAGATCTGAGTATCAAAACTGCCGGTCAGAGAGAACGCAGCAAAGCAGTGAGGGCTCATAAGATTGAAAACGCAAAGAAAAAGGAACACCTCAAGGTATGATGAATGGAGGAGTTCAGTGACTGAAACCGGCAATAAGTATAAATTGACAGATCCGTGTAAAGGGAATAGTATAATATAAGTGGCGTTTGTGCCATCACACACTATAAGGAGGAAATAAAAATGAAGATTTATTCGGTAAACGATCCTGAATTCAAGCCCTACGGAAAAGTTCTGGGCTATGATACAGAGAGCCTGGTGAAAGCGCTGGATGCGTCCACTCCGCTTCCGGAAGGTGTTGAGTACGTTATGAGCTGTGCACCGTTGGAATATACGGAAGATTTCGGTGTGCTTCAGAACAATGCTTATGGCGGTATGCCGATACAGATCGGATATTGCAACGGGCACAACACCAAGCTTAACTGCCTTGAGTATCATCGCGACAGCGAGCTGAATATCGGCTCTACGGATTTTATCCTGCTGCTGGCAAAGGCTGACGATATCGTGGATGGCAAGCTGGATACATCCAAGGTAAAGGCTTTCCTGGCAAAGAAGGGACAGGTTGTGGAGGTATATGAGACTTCCCTGCACTACGCTCCCTGCTCTGCAAAGAAGGGTGAAGGCTTCAAGGTGGCTATCGTTTTGCCGAAGGGAACCAACGGTGCCGTACCGGCATTGAAGGCATACAACGAGGAAGACAAGTGGATGACCGCCTGCAATAAGTGGCTTTTGGCGCACGCTGAGGCTTCAGAGGCAAAAGACGGTGCCTACGTAGGCCTTACAGGTGAGAACATAGATATAAGCGCTGATATATGATCTTTTAGAGACCGGATTTGCTGAGCTTTGTCCGAAAACAGGGCAAAGCTTAGTTTTTAATCAGAAGAGTTTTTGGTTATGGAAAGGAGAGTACACATGGAGAAGAGAAGGTTTGAGAAACTGGGGATCGATGTTTCGCTGCTGGGATTCGGATGTATGAGATTTCCCGTGGGTGAGGACGGCAAGATAAACAGACCCTTAGCGGAGAAAATGCTGGACAAGGCCATTGCATCCGGAGTCAATTATATCGATACCGCATATCCCTATCACGACGGTGAGAGCGAGCTTTTCGTGGGAGAGGCGCTCAAAAAGTATCCAAGGGATTCGTTTTATCTGGCTACAAAGCTTCCGGTATGGTTTGTCAATATCGTCGAAGATGTGGACAAATATTTTAACGAACAGCTTGAAAAGCTTCAGACAGATCATTTTGATTTTTATCTCATGCATGCCTTGAATAAAGACAGCTGGGCAAAACAGGAAAAGATAGGCACTGTCAAAAGGCTTGAGGAGCTTAAGGCAGAGGGCAAGATCCGCTTCCTGGGATTCTCCTTCCATGATGATTATGATACTTTTGAGAAGATCATCAACTACAGGGATTGGGATTTCTGCCAGATACAGCTCAATTACATGGATATCAACGATCAGGCCGGTATGAAAGGCTATAAACTGGCTGAGGAAAAGGGTATCCCCCTTACCATAATGGAGCCGGTCAAAGGCGGATCACTGGCAAGCTTTTCCGATGATATAATGGATGTTTTCGCGAGCGTACGTCCCGGAAAGAGCGCTGCGTCCTTTGCTCTGAGATATGTTGCGACTCTTCCCAACATACTGACGGTATTGAGCGGCATGTCATCCATGGAACAGGTGGAAGATAATCTTTCTACCTTCATCGATTTCGTGCCCATGGAGGAGAAGGAATATCAGGCTATAGACAAGATCAAGGAGATCATGAACAGCAGGATACAGAACGGCTGTACCGGCTGCAGATACTGTATGCCGTGTCCCTTCGGAGTTGATATACCGGGCAATTTCAGTGTATGGAACAGGTACCATATGTATCAGAGATATAACGTTGTCAGCTGGCAGTGGGATGGCATGAAAAAGGATAATAAGACCGCTGCGGAATGCAAACAGTGCGGTAAGTGTGAGCAGGCCTGCCCGCAGCATCTCAGTATTCGCGAAGACTTAAAGAAGGTTCTGGCAGACCTGAATGCCGCTGCCGGAGCATAATATATTGTCACGGGATGTACCGCGGGATAAAGACCTGCGGTACAGAGACAGGAATGTTTTGGTATATGGGGGAGACAGTTATGGTCAAATGGGGAGTGTTGGGAACTGCAGGTATAGCCGCAGGCTGCACCATACCGGGTATGAAGAGGGCCGAAGGGTGTGAATTGTACGCGATAGCGGGCAGAAGCCTTAAGAAGGCAGAAGAGTTTAAGGAACGCTTCGGATTTGAGAAAGCTTATGAAGGCTATGATGCGCTCTTAAGTGATCCTGAGGTCGAGGCCGTATATATCCCTCTTCCCAATAATATTCACTGCGAGTGGGTCATAAAGGCGTTACAGGCACATAAGCATGTTTTGTGCGAGAAGCCCATGGCGATGAACGAGGCGGAGATGAAGAGCATGTTTGCTGCCGCGGAGGAAAACAAGGTTATCCTGATGGAGGCTTACGCATACCTGCACAGCCCTTATGTTGAACGGCTTAAAAAGATCGCAGAAAGCGGTGAGATAGGTGAAATAGATTATATCGATACCGCATTTATAACCCAGGATTACACTGAAGATTTCAGGCTACACAAGGAACTGGGCGGCGGAGGTATCCTGGATGTGGGCTGCTACTGCACGACCATGATACTGTCACTCATTGATTCACCCATTTCTTATGTGAAGGCAGATGCCGAGCTTGATAATGCGGGAGTCGATCATATGGCATCCGCACTGATAGGATTTGAAAACGGCGCCAGGGCGTCAGTCAATGCGGGCATGGCTCTGGGCATCGATACCTCTGACAGGTACGACCGACTGTTTATTCACGGCACAAAGGGATATATTCGTTCCGACGTGGAATATAACCAGGAGGGCGAGCTGGAGTTTACAGTATGGGTCAAAAATGCCGGGGGTGAGAGGATAGCTCACAAAGAGAAGGTGACTGCTGCATCCAACTACAGCCTTGAGCTGGAGCAGATGAACGACTGTATCAGAAACGGCGCCAAGCCTCATATCAGTAAGGCATTCTCCCTGAAGAACATGCATCTTCTGGACCGGATACTCGATGTTTCCGGATATACCGAGGAGCGCAGGGAATTCGTGCTGGACAACGGCGTTGTGATCCCGGCTGTGGGTTACGGCTCATATCTTGCGACTGAGGGAAAAGGTGAGCAGACAGTTAAAGACGCTCTGGATGCCGGATACCGTTATATAGACACGGCAAGCTTTTACGGCAATGAGGAGAGCATTGGAAGGGCTCTTGAGGAATACGGCATTGAAAGGGATGAGATATTCCTGTGCAGCAAGGTGTGGCCTTCCGATCTCGGTCGTGAGAAGACTCTTGCAAGCTTTGAGGCTTCATGCAAAAAGCTTAAGACCGATAAACTGGACATGTTTTTGATCCACTGGCCCAAGGAAGACAAAGATGATCCCCGTTGGATCGATAAGGTGAGAGAGAGCTGGGCGCTGATGGAGGAACTTTACGATCAGGGCAGGGTCAGGGCGATAGGACTTTCCAACTTCCTGCCCCATCATATCAGAGCGCTTTTGGAGACTGCACGGATAAAGCCAATGGTGGATCAGCTGGAGTTTCATGTGGGTTATATGCAGGAATATGCCCTTGCATATCTTAAGAGGGAGGGCATACTGCCGCAGGCCTGGAGCCCCTTGGGCAGGGCACGTCTGATCAACGATCCCCTGGTGGTCGGGATGGCTTCAAAGTATGAAAAGAGCAGTGCACAGCTGCTGTTAAGATATCTTTTACAGCGCGGGATTGCCGTGATACCCAAGGCATCAGCTACAGAGCGCATGAAACAGAATCTCGATGTTTTTGATTTCAGGATCTCGGAGGATGATATGTCAATGTTGTCATGCCTTCCGGAATGCGGATGGTCCGGTGAGCATCCGGATGTGTAATGTAAATACAGATTATCTATAACCTGCTTTGGTGAAATTTCAAAGCGGGTTTTTTATTACTTGCATTTAACAGTTGTTAGTTGATAAAATGTTTTGAGGGTCAAAAGATAAGCTCACCGCGCAGTCAGGTTTTTGACCCTGGAATCATAAAACAGATAGGTACAGAAAAAT